>RRZU010257994.1_pt1 | contig 16011 bp, 14 predicted proteins | sample 2165561 | NCBI WGS metagenome assembly RRZU01 (sample SAMN10456909, study PRJNA506462) | wastewater metagenome | isolation source: wastewater sludge | place: USA: Moscow, Idaho
GAAGATTTCGAAACTGATAAATTTAAAAAACACAATCTTGAATCGTTTAATATCAGTATAAAAGCTGTAAAAACAAATGAATTAGTTTCTCCTATAATGGAGATTTTAGGAGCTATTGCTGTTGCTATTGTTATTACTATTGGTGGGCATCAAGTTATCAAAGGTGAGATGACAGTTGGAACTTTTTTTAGTTTTATGACGGCACTTTTTATGCTCTATACACCAATTAAAAGTCTCTCTTCACTTTACAATAAGCTCCAAGATGCGATAGCAGCAAATGAAAGGATCAATGACCTTTTTGCTAAATTTCCTGATATTAAATCTGGTGAAAAAGAACTATCACCTTCAATCAACTCTATAGAGTTTCAAAATATACAACTTCATTTTGGAGATAAAGTCGCACTAAATGGTATCAACTTAATAGCTAAAAAAGGGGAAACTATTGCACTTGTTGGTGATAGTGGTGGAGGAAAAAGCTCACTTATCAACACCCTTATTAGATTTTATGATGCAACAGATGGTACTATTTTAATAGATAATGAAAATATAAAAAACCTAGATTTGCAAAGTTTACGAAAATCTATCTCTATTGTTACTCAAAGGGTGTATATTTTTAATGATACTGTTAGAGAAAATATCTGTTATGGGCAAGCATATGATGAAGAAAGATTATTACAAGCTATACAAGATGCTCATGCTTACGATTTTATAAACAATCTTCCAAATGGACTAGATACAATACTAGATGAATTCGGAACAAATTTAAGTGGGGGGCAAAGACAACGAATAGCAATAGCAAGAGCTATTTATAAAAATCCACAAATTTTAATCTTTGATGAAGCAACTTCAGCGCTTGACAATGAAAGCGAATCACTCATAACTGAAGTATTAAATGAAATCAGCAAAGATAAAATTACATTTATTATAGCCCATAGACTAAGTACAATAAAAAATGCAACAAAAATAGCAGTATTTAAAAATGGAAAGATTGTTTGTGAAGGAAAAGAAGAAGCTTTACTACTTGAATGTAAAGAATATCAAAGACTGCACAATTTAGCAAATATATAAAAAATAAGAGAGGAAAGAAAATGATAGATTATGAAATAATAAAAAGAGCGATGTTTAATTTTGAACCAGAAACTGCACATACAATTGCAGAATATGGGCTTCGAGCATTACCATACTGTAGAACTATCAACAACATGATGGTTGATAAAAATTTTGTCAATCATGAAATGCTTAGACAAGAAGTTTTTGGAAAAACATTTGCAAACCCGATTGGTCTTGGAGCAGGATTTGATAAAAATGCAACAATGGTAAAAGCGATGCCAGCTATGGGTTTTGGATACACTGAAATAGGTACAATGACACCATTTGCTCAAAGTGGAAATGCAAAACCAAGACTTTTTAGATATCCAGATTATGAAGCTATCCAAAATGCTATGGGTTTTAATAATAAAGGAAGCTATGAAGTTGCAAAAAACTTAAAAAAAGTCTATCCTTTTTCACTTCCAATTGGAGCAAGTATCGGAAAAAATAAAACAACATCTGAAAAAAATGCTATCAAAGATTATGAAACTTTAATAGATACTTTTAAAGATTTATGTGATTATTTGGTTGTCAATATCTCAAGTCCAAATACTCCAAACTTGCGAGACCTTCAAAATGAAGAGTTTATCAAAGCTGTTTTTTCAAAAGCTAAAGAGATTACAAATACCCCTATTCTACTTAAAATTGCACCAGATATGGCAAAAGAAACTGCTATCACACTTTGTCAAACTGCAATAGAATATGGAGCTGATGGGATTGTCGCAACAAATACTACACAAGATTACTCTCTTCTTCCTAATCCACAAAATTTTGGAGGTTTAAGTGGAAGAGTTTTGAGTGCAAAATCATATGAACTCTTTAAAGAAATTGGACGAGAACTCTATGGAAAAACAACTTTGATAAGTGTCGGTGGAATCAGTGATGCACCTGATGCTTATAGAAGAATAAAAGCTGGGGCAACACTTTTACAAATCTATAGTGCTTTTATTTTTCAAGGACCACAAATGTGCAAACATATCAATGATGGCTTGGTTGAGTTACTTAAGGCTGATGGATATAATCATATAAGTGAAGCTATTGGGGCTGATTATAGATAATGAAAATTGTATTCTATCGTACTCTTATCATTTATTTTTTACTACTACAAGGAATTTTAATGGGAAATAGTTTACCAAAATACTATGAAGAAACTTTAAGCAATGGCTTAAAAATTGTGGCGATTCCCATGGATAATGGGACAAATGTTATCACAACAGATATATTTTACAATGTTGGAAGTCGTGATGAAGTGATGGGGAAAAGTGGGATAGCTCATATGCTAGAACATCTTAACTTAAAAAAAAAAAAAAATCTCCCAGCTGGTGAGTTTGATAAAATTGTCAAAGGATTTGGAGGGGTAAATAATGCCTCAACAGGTTTTGATTACACACATTACTACATCAAATCAAGCTCAAAAAACCTTAGCAAATCACTTGAACTGTATAGTGAACTGATGGAAAATCTTACTTTAAAAGATGAAGAGTTTCAACCAGAAAGGGATGTTGTTGCTGAAGAGAGAAGATGGAGAACAGATAACTCACCTATGGGGTATCTCTATTTCAAACTTTTTAATAATACCTACACCTATCATCCATACCATTGGACACCGATTGGTTTTATGGAGGATATTTTAAACTGGAAAATAGAAGATATTAGAGAGTTTCATGATAGATTTTATGCTCCAAACAATGCAATAGTGATAGTTGCTGGGGATATCAAAAAAGAAGATGTGTTTAGTGAAGCGAAAAAATATTTTGGAAATATCCAAAATAAATATCCAAAAAAAGATGATAAACTCCACACTATAGAGCCAGTTCAAGATGGAGAAAAAAGAGTTATTATCAAAAAAGATTCGCAAGTGCAAATGTTAGCGATAACTTTTCATATCCCTAACTATTTGCACGAAGATCAACTAGCTCTTTCAACACTGAGCGAGCTTTTAAGTAGTGGAAAAAGTAGTCGACTCAATGAAATTCTAATTGATAAAAAAAGATTAGTTAATACAATCTATGCTTATAATATGGAGCAAAAAGACCCTGGTGTGTATCTTTTTTTAGCTGTTTGCAATCAAAATGTCGAAGCAACTGAAGTGGAAAAAATTATCTGGGAAGAGATAGAAAAGATTAAAAAAGGGGATGTGAAGAAAAGTGAGATAGAAAAAGTAAAAATCAATACAAAATCTGATTTTATTTTTTCACTTGAAAGCTCAAGCAGTGTGGCTAGCTTGTATGGAAGTTATCTAATAAGAGGAGATATCTCACCACTTATGAATTATGAAGAAAATTTAGAAAAAATAACTATAAAAGATATTGTAAATGTTGCTAAAAAATATCTTACCAAAGATAACTCAACAACAGTAATACTAAAAAAAGATTAGAGCAAAGAAAGAAGAAAATAGATTTAGACTTTTACAAGTCTAAATCGTAAAGATATTATAGTTTATTAATACAATTCAAATCGTTAAATGCAACTTCAAGTCGAGCTATTAAGCTATTTTGTCCTTCTCTAAGCCAAACTCTTGGATCATAATATTTTTTATTTGGTTTATCTTCTCCATTTGGATTTCCAATTTGACCTTGCAAATAATCTCTATTTGCTTTTTCAAACTTTCTAATTCCATCCCAGAATGCCCATTGTGTATCTGTATCAATATTCATCTTAATAACACCATATGTTATCGATTCTTTTATTTCAGCTTCTGTACTTCCACTTCCACCATGAAATACAAAATTTACAGGTTTTGCTTCTGTAGAAAGTTTTTCTTCTATATATTTTTGTGAATTATTTAAAATAATTGGTTTTAAAACAACATTCCCAGGTTTATATACACCATGAACATTTCCAAAAGATGCTGCAATTGTAAAATTAGGACTAATTGCACTTAATCTTTCATACGCATATAAAACATCACTTGGTTGAGTGTAAAGTAAAGCATTGTCAACATCACTATTATCAACACCATCTTCCTCTCCACCTGTAATACCAAGCTCAATCTCTATCATCATATCTAATTTTGTCATTCGAGTAAAATATTCACAACAAATATCAAGATTTTCTTCCATACTCTCTTCACTTAAATCCAACATATGTGATGTAAAAAGTGGTCTTCCAGTCTCTTTAAAGTGAACCTCTCCAGCTTCAATCAATCCATCAATCCAAGGAAGTAATTTTTTAGCTGCATGGTCTGTATGTAAAATAACAGGAACTCCATAAGCTTTTGCCATCATATGAATATGTTTCGCACCGCTCACTCCACCTAAAATAGCTGCATTTGGGGCTTTGCATCCTTTTCCAGCAAAAAATTGAGCTCCACCATTTGAAAATTGTAAAATTACTGGTGAATTTACTTTAGCAGCAGCTTCTAAAACTCCATTGACTGATTCTGTATTTACAACATTTATTGCAGGAATTGCAAAATTATTCTCTTTTGCATAATCAAAAACTTTTTTTGCTTCACTTCCTGTTAAAACACCTGCATTTACAATACTTAAAACACCCATCTTATATCTCCTTATTTTTTAATCGTAACTTTTATTTTCATTTTTTCAGTTTTTATAACATTTTGAATTCTTTTTTTGAATTCTTCACTAGATAAAAATTGTTTAATATCGTTTTTAACCTCATTGTAAGATAGCAATGAAGATTCTTTCTTACCATCAAGATAAATAACATGATACCCATACTTGGTTGCAATTGGTTCAGTTGTAATTGTACCAATTTTCAGTGAAGATGCAGCCATACTAAATTCTGGAATCATTTTATCTATCGTAAACCACCCAAGATCACCACCATTAGCAGCTGCTCCATCTGTTGATTTAGCTTTAGCTAGTTTTATAAATTCCCCTTTTAGATTTTTTGCTTTATTTAAACTCGCAATGATATCTTTCGCTTCTTTTTGTGTTTTTACTAAAATATGACTCGCTTTTAACTCTAGTGGTTTTTTAAATTTTTCTTTGTTTGCATTAAAATAGTTTTTTATACTTGCTTCATTTACAACTACATCTTTAGCCATATTTGACATCCATAATTGAAGTGCCAAATCTTGTTTGACTTTTTCTAGTGTTTCTTTATAAATTTTACTATTTACAATATCTGTTTTAGAAGCGGTAATAGCTAAAATTTTTCGCTCTATTAATTGATTTAATACATTTTGCTTATCACTATCTTTTAATTTATCATATGTTGTATTTTGACCTTTTAACAAAATATCAACATCTTCTTTGGTAATATTTTCGCTACCAACCGTTGCTAAAACTTTATCAACCGCAAAGAGATTTCCCATACAAAGTTGCAGTATCACAAATGAACTCAAAAGACTTTTTCGGCTCAACATATTTTTTCCTTATGCTTAAAAATTTCGCGATTTTACCCTAAAATAGCTTACAAGAAATCAAATTTTCATAATTAACTTAAAAACTCTTTAAATTTTCTTTTTTTTATGATACACTTCCATTTTTAAAATTTCAAAAATAAAATTTATACAAAGGAACACAATTATGAGAATACTAATAGTGGAAGATGAAAGCACACTAAACAGAACTCTTCAAGAGGGTTTACAAGATTTTGGATATCAAGTAGATGTTGCAGAAAATTTCAAAGATGCAGAATACTTCATAGATATCAGAAATTATGATTTAGTTTTAACAGACTGGATGTTACCAGATGGTGATGGAATAGAATTAACAAAAATTGTAAAAAATAGAAGTGCAAGAACATCTGTGGTTATAGTAAGTGCAAGAGATGACAAAGAGAGTGAAATTAAAGCACTCAAAACTGGTGCTGATGATTATATTAAAAAACCATTTGACTTTGATGTCTTACTAGCTAGAATTGAATGTAGATTAAGATTTGGTGGAACAAGTACAATTAAAATTGATTTATTAGCAATCAATCCAGATGAAGAGAAAATCACTTATGATGGTGTTGAAATAGAATTAAAAGGGAAACCATTTGAAGTTTTAACACATTTAGCAAGACACAGAGACCAAATCGTTTCTAAAGAACAACTTCTCGATGCTATCTGGGAAGAGCCAGAACTTGTAACTCCAAATGTTATTGAAGTTGCAATCAATCAAATTAGACAAAAAATGGACAAACCTCTTAATATTTCAACTATTGAAACAATTAGAAGACGAGGATATAGATTTTGTTATCCACCAAAAGAAAATGAATTAATAGAAGACTAATCTCAATTTGTTTTATAAAGATTTAATCGTGAGAAATAATAGAAGTATTTATGCGCAGTTTTCAAAAAAACTTATCATTGCTACTTCATTATTTATCCTTATTATCTCTTTTATGTTTTATGGTTTTACCAAAGCTACCCTATACGAAGAAATAACAGACAATCTCATTAAAAAAGCGTATATTATTCAACAGGCAAGTATTAATAATCTTGTTAATCATGAAAATCTGAAACTTATTACAGAGGACAAATTAACTGTTGATTTGGTAAAAATTCCAGGATTACAAGAAAAATCTTTCCGAGAGTATTATTCAAATGGGACACATTTTATAGAGCTTCTTTATCCATTTGAATTATCAAAATCAACTTTTATCAAAATTACTAAAAATATTGATAGTACAGATGAAATGCTTCGAAAAATATTTAGCAATGTATTTATTTTATCTCTTGGTGGACTTGCAATGGTTGTTATTTATGCGATGGCAGTCTCAAAAAACTTACTTGCACCTATTTTAAATATTACAAGAAGACTTTCAAATATGAACGAAAATTCTTTAACAAGGATTGAACCGTCAACTCTTCCAATAGAATTTCATCCACTTGCAAATTCGATTAACAGTCTTACAAAGAAAATAGAAATGTATGTTAAGTATCAAAAAGAGCTTTTTATTGGAGCTGCGCATGAATTAAAAACACCACTTGCTGTTATGAAACTAAAAAGTGAAGTTATTCTCTTAAAGCCTCGTGAACAAGAAAAATACGAAGAAACTCTGAGGTTATTTATAAGCGAAATTAACGGTATGGATAAAATGGTTAGTTCAATCCTAGATGTAGGAAGACAAGAAGGTGCTCAATTTGAAAATCCAATCGAGATAGATGTTGTTAAATTTATTGAGAATAGAGTAAATAATTATCGTTTATTGGCTAATGAAAAGAAGATTAAGATTGAATTTTATTGTGATATTGAAAAATTTATTACAATTATTCAACCAACTTTGTTAAATCAGATTATTCAAAACTTCATCCAAAATGCAATTAAATTTACACCACATGGAAAAACGATAATTGTTAAAATTTATAGTTTAAATACTTCTGTTGTTGTTGAAATCATTGATGAAGGGGTTGGAATTGATGAAAATGTTGATCTTTTTGCACCATTTAAAAGAATAGGAAAAGAGCAAGGCGCTGGGCTTGGACTATTTTTAGCGAAAAGTGCTACGGATGCCATAGGTGGAGAAATATCAATACACAACCGTCAAGATGGGATTAGTGGTTCTATTGCTACTCTAAAACTTCAAACCAATCCAACTTGTAAGCTCAAATAAAATTTCATCAAGAATTATAAAGCATTCCATGCTCTATTTTTGTACAATAATTTTGAATAGCTTTCATACCATGTTTTTGCGCTTTTTCCATAGCATCATTATTAACTAGTCCTAATTGTGACCAGACATATTTTACATCACCTCTTTGTATACATTCATCAACAACAGTTGCTATCACATCGGGTTTCCTAAAAATATCCACTAAATCTATAGCAACTTCTATATCAAGTAAGCTTCTATAGACTTTTTGTCCAAGAATAAAATCCTCTTTTGGATATATTGGAAATACTGTAAATCCATTTTCTATCAAATATGCTGCAACTTTATTACTTGCTTTTGTTTCATCTGGACTACACCCAATAATTGCTATTGTTTTTGTATTTTCAAATATCTCTTTAAATTCATTTTTTGATGTATTAACTACCGGAAATTCGCATTCCATTTTAACTCCTATTTTTTATTATAACTTGGTCCTAATTTTACTATAAATACTCTTAATAATAAAAATATATATCTATAAGACATTATATAATGGGATGTTATGATAATTATATTATTAGATAAAGTTATATAAAAAAATCCAAAAAAAATGGTTTTTTCATTGATTTTTTGATTTTTAATGCTATACTTTCATATTAACTTTTAAAAAAAGGTTATAATAATTAAAATAACAAGGGGTTTTTATATGAAATTAGGAAAAATGATTTTAGCTACGGCTTTATGTTTTGGTGTTGCAAATGCAGAAGGATTTGTTGATTATAAAGGTCTATCTGGTGCTTTAAAAAAAGAAGCACATGCAAAAGGACAAATTGCATCAACTGACGAAGTAAAAGCTGCATTGGCTTCAAAAGATTGGGCTGTTGTCGATATCAGAACTATGGATGAATGGCAAGGTGCAAGAATTAAAGGTTCATTAAGAATTGGAAGAGAAGCACCTGAAAAAGCTTTAGAGTCAATTGTTTTAGATGATGATAATAAATTTGTTAAACCTAATATCATTGTAGTTTGTAATACTGCTTCAAGAGCGGTTATCGAAGCTCAAGCATTTAGACAAATGGGATTTAAGGAAGTAAAAGTTTATGGAATTGAAACTTGGATGAACGAATGTAATCCTGTAGAAAACTTCTATACAAATACAGAATTAGACAAAAAAACTAAACAAAAATTTGGAGCAGTTAAAGCTGAATTTTGTGCAAAATAATCAATTTTATTTAAAAAGCCTAGATTTTATCTAGGCTTTTTTATTTTCCTCCGCTTTGTTTCAAAGCTTCCTTTTCAACCTCTTCTAAAAATCTATCCAGTAGCTTGTTGGTTGGTAGCTTTTCTATCACTTCCCCTTTTTTGATAATCAAACCACTTCCGTTACCATATGCTATTGCAACATCAGCACTTTTTGCTTCTCCAATAGCATTTACGACACATCCCATAACAGATAAATTTAAAGGCACTTTAATGTGTGATGTTGCTTTTTCAACTTCTGCAACTGCACTTACAAGATCTGCTTCAATTCTTCCGCAAGTTGGGCACGAGATAATATTAACACCGTTTTTGATAACCCCAGCATCTTTCAAAATCGCACGACCCACTTCTATCTCTTTTTCAAGTTCACCTGTAATAGAAACTCTTAATGTGTCCCCTATTCCATCGAGTAAAAGAGCTCCTAATGCAATTGAAGATTTGATTGTACTATGAAAAAGTGTACCTGCCTCAGTTACTCCTAAATGAAACGGGTAAGAATTCAATGGACGAAGCATTCTGTAAGCTTCTACAGTTCTCTCAACATCGCTCGCTTTAAGGCTTACTTTTATATCTGTAAAATCTAAATCTTCTAAAAATTTGATATTATAAAGAGCACTTTCGACCATCCCTTTGGCACTCTGTCCATATTTATCTTCAAACTGAGCTTCTAGACTTCCACAGTTTACCCCAATCCTAACAGGAAGATTTCGCTCTTTACAAGCTTTAATTATCTCTTTAATCCGACTTTGTTCACCAATATTTCCTGGATTAAATCTGACGCAATCAACCCATTTCGCAGCCTCTAAAGCTAATTTATAATTAAAATGAATATCAGCGACAATAGGCAAACTCACTTGCTTTTTAATCTCTTTCAAGGCAATAGCAGCTTCCATATCAGGAACAGCAACTCTTACGATATCAGCTCCTGCAAAATGAAGTAACCTAATCTGCTCAACCGTAGCTTTAACATCATTTGTTTTTGTAAAAGTCATTGACTGCACACTAATAGGTGCATCACCACCAACAGCAACATTACCAACATATATTTTTTTAGTTTCGTATCTTTTTATCATAAAGTTTATTTTATCTAAATGAAGATATAATAATCCACAAAAAAATCAATTAATGGCGGAAATATGGAAAATTTTAGTGGCTTCGATGTTATTATCCTTGGCTTAATTATGTTTTTAGGACTCAAGGGATTATTTAGAGGTTTAGTCAAAGAATTATTTGCTATATTTGGGATCATTGGGGGTATTTTTATTGCTTCAAGGGTAGCTTCAAGTATGGGTGGGCTTATAGATGCAATTATTCATATAGAGAGTCAAAATACTATGCTTTTAATCGGTTTTGTGATCTCTTTAATTTTTATTTGGTCTATTGCTTATTTTTTAGGAATTTTTTTAAGCACTATGTTTACACTTACTGGATTAGGTATTTTTGATAAAATTCTTGGATTTTCGTTTGCTGCAGGGAAAATCTTTTTACTTTTCTCTATTATCTTTTTTGCCCTTTCAAATGTTGAAATAATGAGCAAAAAAATGGAAAACTTGAAAACACAAAGTATTATGTATCCTTTGCTGATAAGTAGTGGCGGGTATATTATAAAGCTTCATAATGAAGATTTACAAACATCGGTTACAAATAAATTAGATGCGGTTGCCGATGGTACAAAAACTACTATAAATGAAGTTTCCAATGGCATTGTAAATGATAAAGTTAAAAGTGTACAAGAAAAATAGTTATAAAATAGTTCAAAAATTAAAGAAGGAATAATATTGTTTACCAATAAATTTATACAACAAAGAATAGCAAAAACAGAAAATTTACGGAACCTAGGAATTAATCCTTATTCTAATATCTCACATAGAAATACAACAATTGAAAAATTTTTCAATATCAATAGTGATGTAGAAAAGCTTGAAAACAAAAGAAGTGAAAGCAGAATATACATAGTTGCTGGTCGAATTAAACTTTATAGATTGATGGGAAAAGCTAGTTTTATCAAAATAGAAGATGAAAGTGGTATGTTGCAAGTTTATGTAGCAAGAGATAATCTTGAGGGTGATTTTTACAATGAGGTTTTCAAAAAAAATATCGAAGTTGGTGACATTGTGGAAGTTGAAGGTTATCCGTTTGTGACAGGTCATGGAGAATTATCACTTCATGCAAACGATATTAGAATACTTACAAAAGCGATATCACCTCTTCCTGAAAAATATCATGGTTTAGCAGACAAAGAACTCAGATACAGACAAAGATATCTTGATCTTATTATGAATTCAGATGTTCGAAAAACATTTCAAATAAGAAGTAAAGTGATCAGCCTTACTAGAAGATTTTTTGAAGAAAAAGGGTTCTTAGAAGTTGAAACTCCTATGATGCACCCAATCGCAGGTGGCGCAAATGCAAAACCATTTGTCACTCATCACAATGCCTTAGGAATCGATAGATACTTAAGAATTGCTCCTGAACTTTATCTTAAAAGACTTATAGTTGGTGGATTTGAAGCTGTATTTGAAATCAATAGAAATTTTAGGAATGAAGGAATGGATGCAACACATAATCCTGAATTCACCTCTATCGAATTTTATTGGGCTTATAAAACATATAAAGATTTGATTATTATAACAAAAGAGTATTTTGAATATCTCTTTGATCATTTAGAATTACCAACTGTTTTACCTTATGGTGAATTAAATATAGACTTTTCAAAATTTACAGAGATCCCACTTATTAAATCTTTAAGTGAAATTGGTGGTGTTCCAAGTGATATCGTAGAAGATAAAGATAAAATCTATGCATATTTAAAAGCAAATGATGTTAATGTAAAACCAAATCTCAACCTTGGACAATTGCAAGGAGAATTATTTGATGAATATGTTGAGCATAAACTTATCAATCCAACTTTTATAACGGAATATCCAGTTGAAATATCTCCACTTGCAAGAAGGAATGATGAAAATTTACATCTAACTGATAGATTTGAACTTTTTATTGCAGGTAAAGAGATAGCAAATGCGTTTAGCGAACTTAATGATCCACTTGATCAATTAGAAAGATTTCAAGGACAAATGGCTGCTAAAGAGTACGGAGATGATGAAGCTCATGAAATGGATGAGGACTTTGTAAACGCCCTTTCCTATGGAATGGCACCAACTGCTGGGCAAGGTATAGGAATAGATAGACTTGTAATGATGCTTACAAATGAACATAGTATAAGAGATGTATTACTTTTTCCTGCAATGAAACCGGTCTTGAAAGAGATTGATTTGCATAGTGAAGAAGAAAATCAATAGAAATAATTAAATCAAATAAAGGAATGAAAATGAGTTTTTTAAATAGTAATAGTTTAGCGGTAGCGGATGCAGAAGTTTTTGGAATGATTGAGAATGAACTTCATAGACAAACAAATCATCTTGAGATGATTGCAAGTGAAAACTTTACAAGCCCTGCAGTTATGGAAGCTATGGGAAGTGTTTTTACAAATAAATATGCAGAAGGTTATCCATATAAAAGATATTATGGCGGATGTGAATTTGCTGACCAAGTTGAACAATTAGCAATTGATAGACTTTGTAAAATCTTTGGATGTAATTTTGCAAATGTTCAACCACACTCTGGAAGCCAAGCAAATGGTGCAGTTTATGCTGCATTACTTCAGGCTGGAGATAAAATTTTAGGGATGGATTTAAGTCACGGTGGACATTTAACACATGGTTCAAAACCATCATTTTCAGGTAAAAACTACCATGCCTTTTATTATGGTGTTGAGCTTGATGGAAGAATAAACTATGACAGAGTTGCTGATATTGCAAAAATCACTCAACCAAAAATCATCGTTTGTGGTGCTTCAGCTTACGCTAGAGAGATTGATTTTAAAAAGTTTAGAGAGATTGCAGATTCTGTTGGTGCCATTTTATTTGCTGATATCGCTCATATCGCTGGACTTGTTGCGGCTGGTGAACATATGAGTCCATTCCCTTATGCTGATGTTGTAACAACTACAACTCATAAAACATTAAGGGGTCCAAGAGGTGGAGCTATCATGTGTAATGATGAAGAAATTGCTAAAAAAATTAATAGTGCGATTTTCCCAGGTCTTCAAGGTGGACCACTTGTCCATGTAATTGCAGCTAAAGCTGTAGCTTTTGGTGAAATTTTACAACCAGCTTGGAAAGAGTATGCAAAACAAGTAAAAGCAAATGCTAAAGTTCTTGGCGAAGTTCTAGTAAAAAGAGGATATGACCTTGTAAGTGGTGGGACTGACAATCATCTCGTACTTGTAAGCTTTATTAATAAGCCATTTAGTGGTAAAGATGCGGATGCAGCTCTTGGAAATGCCGGAATTACAGTTAATAAAAATACAGTTCCGGGGGAAACAAGAAGCCCGTTTGTAACTAGTGGTGTAAGAATTGGAAGTCCAGCTTTAACAAGCCGAGGAATGAAAGAAACAGAATTTGAGTTTATAGCAAATAAAATTGCTGATATTTTAGATGATATAAATAATACTGAACTTCAAGCACAAATTAAAAAAGAGTTGGAAGAGTTAGCAAGTAAATTTGTGGTTTATACAAAAAGTACATACTAAAAAATAAAGGTTTTATATGCAAGTTAATGGTGATAAGTTTTTAAGAAATTTAGAAATCGAAAGAGAAAGAGCTGAGCTGGAAAGACAAAAAGAAGAATTGATGTCTCAAAAAACACAATCTTATATAAAAGCTAGCAATAGGTATAAAGAAGATGAATTCGAAGGTGAATTGAACTATCAAGAACTTGATGATATAAGACTCAATAAAGATTCCTCAAATAAACAAAAATATATCCTTTTGGGATTTATTCTTGTTTTATTGTTTTTAATCACTATAGTAACAATCAAACTTATCTCAGAACCAACCAATGTTAATAATTTTGGTCAAAATGATATTGTTGATGAGAAAAAAATGGAAAATGGGATTTCAGATATCAACCCTAATCAAACTGGCGAAGGAAATGAAACTAAGTCACTTGATATCGATAAAATCATTCAATCTGAAGATAATGTAAATGTAAATCCACAAACAACTCCAGCTCCTACAGCAGAAACAAAACCAGCTGAAGGTGATATATTTGGTATAGCAAAAAATAAAGAAGCAGTAACTGTTCCAGCACCACAAAGTAATGAACCTACTCAAGTACAAAATGCTGCTATACAAAAAACTGTACCTACTACACAAACAGTTCAAAAACCATCTACAACTACTATTCAAAAAGAAACAACTCAAACTGTAACTCCTCAAAAAACGGTAACAAAAGAAGCGGTAGTTATCAAAGAAGCTCCAAAACCAAAAGTAGTTAAAGAGATAAAAAAAGATACTATTAAAAAAGCCGATACACCAAAAACTGAAGTAAAGAAAGAAGCCAATCCTGCTGTTGCTACTCCGAAAAAATCTTTCCCTACCAGTGCTAACAATAGTACACAAGGTGGAAATATTTATATTCAAGTGGGTGCATTTTCTACAGTTCCAGATAAAAATTTAATATTACAATTACAGAAAGGTAATTATAAATATACTTTCCAAAAATTAGAAAAAGATGGAAAACAGTATTCGAAATTACTTATCGGTGGCTATGGAAGTAAAGATCAAGCTTTAGAGGATTTAGTAAAAATTCGTAATGATATAAATCCAAATGCATTTATCCCAAAAGGTCAGTAAATGCAATTTAGCTCAAAACAACTCTTTTTAGATCAATTTACCCCTGTTTCAATTTATCAAAAGATTGAAGAAATTTTTCCAAATGAGGTAAAGTTTTTATTTGAATCTTCTGTAAATAGCAGTGATGGAAATTTCAGTTATATTATCATTGGTGCGAGAGAAAGAGTTGTTCATAAAGCTGAAATGAGTTACTATCTAAATGAGGATGGAGTAAAGCAAGAGATACAAAGCAATCCTTTTTTGTTTTTAAAAGAGTATTATAAAAAGCTTGATGTTGCATATTTTAAATCCTTATCAGATAAATTAGGGATTGGGCTTGTTGATGGTTTTATTGGAAATGTAGGTTACGATATGGTTAAAGAGTTTGAGCCTACTTTAAAAAAATATATGTCAAATCTTGAAGATAAGATCAATATTGCTGACCTTGATCTTATTAGACCAAAACTTGTCCTTGGATATTCCCATAAAACTTCTAAACTTACTATTGTTACTTCTTATGAACCATTTTTTAAATATATTGAAGTTATCGAAAACACTATCAAAAATGGTTTACCTTATCTTCCTCTTAAAAAAGCAACCCTTCTTGGTGAAGGAAGTTTTGCCCACACAAAAGAACATTTTTTTGCGATGGTGCAAAAATCAAAAAAGATGATACGAAGTGGTGATGTATTTCAAATCCTTATGACAAATCGATATACACAAAAAGTAGATATAGATACATTAAGTTTTTATAGAGCTTTACGAAGTAAAAATCCAAGTCCATATCTTTTTTTACTTGAATATGAAGATTTTGCTATAGCAGGTAGTAGCCCTGAAGTTATGGTGAGACTCAAAGATAATAAAATTCTTCTTCGGCCAATTGCAGGTACAAGAAAAAGAGGTAATACTCTTATTAAAGATTTAGAGATGGAAAATGAACTTCTTAATGATCCAAAAGAGTTAGCAGAACATGTAATGTTGATTGACCTTGGAAGAAATGATGTGGGGAGAGTTTCTAAAGTTGGTACAGTAAAAGTAACTGATAAAATGAGGGTTGAGAGATATTCCCATGTGATGCATTTAGTGAGTGATGTAGAATCTGAACTAGATGAAAAATATGATATGTTTGATCTTTTTGCTTCAGTATTTACCGCTGGGACAATGACAGGAGCTCCAAAAATACGAGCAATGGAGTTAATTGCTGAATTTGAAGGGATTAAACGAAGTTTTTATAGCGGAAGTATTGCTTATTTTGGATTTGATGGGAATATGGATAGTGCTATTACAATTAGGACTTCCCTTATTAAAGATGATACTATTATCTTTCAAGCAGGTGCTGGAATAGTTGCTGATAGTATTGAGGAATTGGAATTTTTAGAAGTTACCAATAAATTAGCTGCAAATATAGCTACATTAAAGGATTTAAGTAATTTGTAAAATGAAAAAGAATCTACTCTTAGCATTATTTTTCGTTTTTTTCTTCTACGGTTGTGGTGGA
>RRZU010246413.1_pt1 | contig 16008 bp, 10 predicted proteins | sample 2165561 | NCBI WGS metagenome assembly RRZU01 (sample SAMN10456909, study PRJNA506462) | wastewater metagenome | isolation source: wastewater sludge | place: USA: Moscow, Idaho
ATGACGTGCGTGACGTTCTCCACATCGATGCCGCGTGCGGCGACGTCGGTGGCGACAAGGACGTCGATCGACCCGTCCCGGAACTGCTGCAACGCCTTCTCGCGTGCCGACTGACCGAGGTCCCCGTGCACGGCACCGGCCTTGAAGCCGCGGTCGATGAGTTCGTCCGTGAGCTTCTGCGCCGCACGCTTGGTCTTGCAGAAGATCATGGTCCGGCCGCGGCCGTCGGCCTGCAGGATCTTGCTGATCAGGTCGGGCTTGTCCATGGAGTGGGCCCGCCACACGTGCTGTTCGATGGCCTCCACTGTGGCCGTATCGTCACCGGGATCCGTGGCACGGATGTGGGTGGGCTGCGTCATGTAACGGCGGGCCAGGTTCAGGATCTGCCCGGGCATGGTGGCGGAGAACAGCATGGTCTGCCGGGTGGCTGGAACCTTGGACACCAACTTCTCCACGTCGGGCAGGAATCCCATGTCGAGCATCTCGTCAGCCTCATCGAGCACGAGGGTCTTGACGCTCGACAGGTTCAGGATGCGCTGGTTGGCGAGGTCGATGAGCCGGCCGGGAGTGCCGACCACGATGTCGACGCCCTTCTTGAGCTGCTCGATCTGCGGCTCGTAGGCCTTGCCGCCGTAGATCGCCAGCACCCGGGCGTTGGCCGTGCGGCCCGCGTCGTCGATGTCATTGGCGACCTGCAGACACAGTTCCCGGGTGGGGACGATGATCAGGGCTTGTGGTGCTGTGCCTTCGCCGTCGAGGCGCTGCAGCACCGGGATGCCGAAGGCCAGCGTCTTTCCGGTGCCGGTCTTGGCCTGCCCGATCACGTCCTGGCCGTCGAGGGCCAGGGGAAGAGCGAGTTGTTGGATGCGGAAGGGATGGGTAATCCCCTTCTCCGCAAGGGACGCGACAGTCTCGGGTCGGACGCCCAGGTCTTCGAAGCTTGGATCGTTCAGTGTGATCTCCAGGTGTGATTCGCCTCCTATTGTTCCACGTCGGGCTCCGGCCATGTCGACCCCCGCTAACCTGAGGTCGTGGATGCCCGACGTGACGCGACCATCGACCTGCTGGCGGTACTGGCCTACGGGGAGTTGCAGGCCTTCGAACGGCTCGCCCAGGACGCCTTGCTCGCCCCCGACCTGGTGGGCCGGGAGGCGGTCACGGACATGGCGGTGGGGGAGTACGGACACTACAAGTTCTTGGTCGAGGGCCTGCGTGCACGCGACGCCGACCCGATGGTCGTCATGGAGCCCTTCCGCAAGGCGATCGACGACTTCCACGCCTCCACCGCGCCGTCGGACTACCCCGAGGCACTGGTCAAGATCTACGTGGGGGACGGGATCGCCGCCGATTTCTACCGGGAGGTGGCCCAGTTCCTCGACGCTGACTCCAAGGCGTTGGTCGACACTGTGTGCGACGACCTTGGCCATTCGGCTTTTGTGGTGCCCACGGTGCGCTCGATGATCGCCGCGGACAGGACGCTGGCCAGCCGGCTGTCGCTTTGGGGTCGGCGCTTGGTCGGGGAAGCACTGTCACAGTCCCAGCGTGTCGCCGCCGACCGGGAGGCGATGGGCGAACTGCTGGTCGGCAGCACGGATCTGGCCGAACTCGGCCGGATGTTCGCCCGGCTTACCGATGCCCATGCCGCCCGAATGCGGGAGCTGGGCCTCAACGCCTAGTCGACCGGTGTCAGTCGGAGGCGCCGAACCCGACGTGGCGCACCTGCGGCGGCCCGATCTCCACATAGGACAGGCTGGCGGTGGGAATCATGATCTGCCGTCCGCGTACGTCAGTGAGGCGCAGGACCGTGTTCGAGGCCACCGCCTCGTCGACGGCGGTGGCGATCTCCGCGGGTGTCTGATTCACCTCGACCGTGAGCTCCCGGGGGGAGTACTGCACGCCGATCTTGACTTCGATGGGGTTCTTCGCTGCTGCTTTGGCCACGCACGAAAGCCTACGACAGGACCGACGTCGGCGCGGGAGCAGTTCGCGCAGGGCAGATCGGGCTCAGGAATGCGTCTTCGGGAAGCCGGAGACGCCGCGCCAGGCCAGCACACTCATCATCTTCGACGCCTGGTCACGGGGAATGCTGCCCTTCTCCCGAAGCCAGTAACGCGCGGCCGTCTGCGCCATGCCCAGCAGGCCCATGGCCACCAGCATCGACTGATCCACCGGCAGGCCGGTGTCGGCGGCGATGACATGGCTGATCGCCTCCGCGCACCGCACGTCGACCCCCTCGATGATCGTGCGGACGGCGGGCTCGTTCGTCAGGTCGCTCTCGAAGACCAGCCGGAAGGCCGCAGCCTCGTCATCGACGAAGGCGAAATATGCCTCGATCGCGGCCCGGACCCGGCGCTGATTGTCATGGGTGCCGTCCAAGGCGCTCTGCACGCGGCGCACCAGATCCTCGGTGGACTGCTCGAGCAGTGCGAGGTAGAGGTCGAGCTTGCTCGGGAAGTGCTGGTAGAGAACCGGCTTGCTCACGCCGGCGTTCTCGGCGATCTCGTCCATGGCTGCGGCGTGATACCCGCGGGCCACGAAGATGGTCTGGGCGGACATCAGCAGTTGCTCCCGCCGCGCCTTGCGCGGCAGGCGGACCCCCTTGCGGGCAGGTTCAACGGCTGACATGTCACCTCATGTTACTCGCCAGTAGCTTTCTCGATGCGAGCGTACCCTCGCACAGGTTGCGACGATACGGTGTGGAGGTGCTGGTGCGTGAGCGAATCCCCGGACACGAGCTGCGTGTCGCGGCAAGCGACCTGTTCGTCCGCGAGGCCGGGGTCGGCGCCCCTGCCCTGTTCGTCCACGGTCTGGGCGGAAACTCGTCCAACTGGACGGATTTGATGTGGCTGCTGTCCGAGGAGATGCACTGTGTCGCGCCGGACCTACCCGGGTTCGGGCGCAGTGGTCCGGCCGCCTCCGGTGAATACTCCCCGCAGGGGCAAGCGCGGTTCCTCGCCGAGTTCATCGAAGCCAAGTTCAGCGAGCCGGTGCATCTGTTCGGCAACTCGATGGGCGGCGCGATCAGTGTGCAGCTGGCCGGGCGGTTTCCCGAGTTGGTCCGCTCTGTCACGCTCATCTCGCCGGCGCTGCCCGATCTGATGCCGATGCGCACCAATGTGCAGTTGCCGATCATCGCCTTGCCCGGTGTGGGCGACAAGGTCGCCACGCGGGTCGCGAAACTTCCCGTTCAACAACGGGTGCAGGCCACCCTGAACATGGTCTATGCCGATCCCGCGTGTGTGCCCGAGCAGCGGGTCAAGGAGGCCCAGGAGGATGCCGCTGAACTGGCCACGAAACCGTGGGTTGGTATGGCCCTGCAGTCAGCCCTGCGCGGGATCCTCGGCACATACTTCGATCGGGGTCCGGAAGCCCCCTGGAAACTCGCCGAACGGATCACGGTGCCGGTGCTGCTGATCTACGGATCGAAGGACAAACTGGTCAATTCCCGGGCCGCCCGTCGTGCGTCCAAACACTTCCTGCATGGCCGCGTCATGGTTGTGCCGCGATCCGGGCACGTGTCGCAGATGGAGCACCCCGAGATCGTCGCCCGGGCCTGGGACACCCTCATCCGTCCCTACGCGTAGCGTTCTTCAGCCGAGGAACTGGTAACTCGTGGCCAACATGCCCAGGTACATGAACGGCACGGCGATCACCCCGCCGGCAGTGGCCCAGCCCGAATGCCGCTCCCGTACGAGCGCGTAGGTCGCCACACACAGGGCCAGCTCAGGCAGCAGCACGTAGATGGCTACTCCTGCGATCTCTGCGACCCCCATCGGCTCCCAGAGCGGCAGCGCTGGCGCGAACAACTCCGCCACAGTGAACAACACCAGTCCCGCCACTGCCGCCGCGACGAACGCCGGGACCGGACCGGAGCGGTCCTCCACGGACCGCGCGAGCAGGCAGACGGGCAGCAAAGCGATGGTCCACATCCCGGCCATGAACAGCGGCATGGTCCCGATGTACGGAGCTCCCGTGTTGGGAAAGGTGATGCTGCCCAGTTCGGCGCCGAGGAACCAGTCCGGCAGCACCATGAGCACGCTCATCGGCGCCAGGACCGTCCACATCCGCCACAGCAGGTCGTCCCCCGTGCGCCGGGCAAGCACCGGCACGGCGATGTTGTAGAGGATGACCAGGGCGAGTACCCGCATGCCGAAGGCGCCCATCGGCACCAATAGCAGGAGAACGGCGCCCACCGAGAACCCCGCGTGCAGCGCGAGCCAGGAACGCGGCGGAAACATGACGGTGAGTGTGTCACGGATGCCGGGCAACCGCACCGCTACCGCGGCAGACCCCTGCCGGTGGGAACAAACCCGGGGCATGGCACCGTTATCGCAGACAAAACCGTCCCCTTGGAGTGCCCACGTGAAACTCGATCCCCTGGTCGAACCGGCCGCCGAACTCACCGTCGACGAGGTCAGGCGCTACAGCCGCCACATCATCATCCCCGAGATCGGCATGATCGGGCAGAAGCGGCTCAAGAACGCCCGGGTGCTATGCGTCGGTGCGGGTGGCCTGGGGTCCCCGGCCCTGATGTACCTCGCGGCGGCTGGCGTGGGAACCCTCGGCGTCGTCGAGTTCGACATCGTCGACGAGTCCAATCTGCAACGCCAGATCATCCACGGGCAAAGCGACATCGGCCGGCCCAAGGCCGAGAGCGCGCGGGACTCGGTCGCGCAGATCAACCCGTTCGTGAACGTGATCGTGCACAACGAGCGGCTCGATAACGACAACGTCCTGCAGATCTTCGCGCAGTACGACCTGATCGTGGACGGGACCGACAACTTCGCGACCCGCTACATGGTCAACGACGCCTGCGTGCTGCTGGACAAGCCCTACGTGTGGGGTTCGATCTTCCGCTTCGAGGGCCAAGCCTCGGTCTTCTGGGAGTCTCACGGTCCGCAGTACCGCGACCTCTACCCCGAGCCGCCGCCCCCCGGCATGGTTCCGTCCTGCGCCGAGGGCGGTGTCCTGGGGGTCCTGTGCGCCTCCATCGGCTCGATCATGGGCACCGAGGCCATCAAGCTCGTCACCGGGGTCGGCGATACCTTGCTGGGCCGGCTGATGATCTACGACGCCTTGGAGATGTCCTACCGCACAGTGCGCATCCGCAAGCACCCGCAGACCGTCGAGGTCACCGGGCTGATCGACTATGACTACTTCTGCGGCACGGTCAGTGACGAAGCGGCCGAGGCGGCTAAGGACTCCACCATCAGCGTGAAGGACCTGGCGCTGATGCTCGAGCAGCGCGACCGCGGGGAACGTGACTTCCTGCTCGTGGACGTGCGTGAGCCCAACGAGTGGGACATAGTCAACATCCCGGGTGCCGTCCTGGTGCCCAAGGGGCAGTTCCTGTCCGGGGATGCGCTGGCCGATCTGCCGCAGGACAAGCAGGTGGTGCTGCACTGCAAGATCGGTGGTCGTTCGGCGGAGGTGCTCGCCCTGGTGAAAGCCGCGGGCTTCGCAGACGCCGTCCATGTGGGCGGCGGTGTGGTGGCCTGGGTCAGCCAGATCGAGCCGGAGAAGCCGTCCTATTGAGGATCGGCTAGAGCAGTTCGTTCTTCTGCAGGGAGTTGAAGGAGAACCAGCCCGGTATGGTCGGCAGCCAGAACGTGACCAGCCGGAACAGCAGGACGCTGGACACGGCGAGGCCACCCGGGATGCCCGCGGCCGTCAGACCTGCCGACAGGGCAGCCTCCACGGCGCCGAGGCCGCCCGGGGTCGGCGCTGCCTGTCCGATGGTCGCCCCCGCCAGGTAAACCACAGCGATGGCCGCCAAGGGGGCCGAGCCCCCGAACGCCCAGACGCATGCGACCAGGCACGCGATGTACCCCAGGTTCAGCAGCAGGATGCCGCCGACACCGACGGCGAGTTTGCGCGGCTGCTGGACCAGAGTGAGCAACCGGGGTCCGACCTGTTGGAAGATCGGCCGGATGCGCCGCGTGATCCATTTGCGGGTCCATGGCAGCAGCAGGAGCACCACGGCGGCCAGCAGACCCCCGACCAGTACCCAGACGGCCCACGCCGGGGGTGTGAACTCGCTCTCCTGCCGGGAGCCGGCGATCAGACCGAAACCGAGCAGGAGCAGCAGGTGCACGGCAAATGCCATCACCTGGGAGACGCCCACGCTGGCCGCGCCGAGCGCCGGGTTCACCCCCGCCCGCTGCAGGTACCGCAGGTTGACCGCCACCGCACCCAAAGTGGGGGGTGAGATGAGGGTGGCGAAGGAGGCCGCAAGCTGCGCCTGGAAGGTCCGCAGGAAGTTGAGGCGCTCGGGCACGAAACCCTCCAGGGCCATGGCTGCGGCGATGTAGGTGAGCCCGGACAGGATCAACGCGATGAATGCCCAGCCCCAGGATGCATCGGCGACGAGTTGCGCCAGATTCACCTGCGCCAGTTGCGTCAGCAGGATGTACCCGGCGACAGTGCCGGCCAGCAGCGTGAAGAGCATCTTGGGCCGTAGCCGCTCGAACTCCACCTGCTCCGGGTTGGGGTTGGGGGACATCTCGATCAGCAGGTCGCGCAACTGCACGAGGATGTCCTTGCGCTTGCGGATCGCCTTGCGGGTCACGGAGGACAAGGCGATCGGCTGCAGGACCCCCAGCGCCTTGACCAGTCGCAGCGGCCCCAGCACCCGCTGCCCCGAGGCCACGGCGCGCTCGGGCGAGGTCAGCATGGACAGTGTGCAGAGCAACTCGGCCAGATCCACGCGCATCGCCACATCGCTGGCGGCGATGGCGCCCTCTTCGGTGTGGACCAGCCAGATCGTGCCCTGCTCGTCGCGCAACACGTGCCCGGCGGTCAACGAGCGGTGGGTGAGACCGCAGGCGTGCGGGTCACGTACGGCACGCCAGGCGTTGTCCAGGTCGGTGTCGGTGAGGTCGGATCCGATCTGCTCGAAGCTGCGCCCGTCGATGCGCGGGAAGGCGAGCAATGCGGCGTCCTCGTCGACTTGGACGGCAGCCAGCAGGCGCGGGGTGGGCGCCCCAGCGGCCGTCGCGGCATAGGCCTGCAACGCGGTGCGTTCGAGGCGACGCCGCATGCTCAGCCGTGACGGCGCGCTGTCGTCACGCACCCGCAACGTCCGCCAGACGCTGGCTGCGACACCGGCGCCCTCCAGGTCACGATCCAGCACCAGGACGTTCAGGGTTTCCCCGTTGCGGGTGGTGGCCACGTAACGGCGACCGGCGCTGAACTCCCGGTGCGCTCGCAGGACCGTGACTGGATGGCCGACTTCCTCCAGTGCCGTTGCCACTGCCAGCCCGCTCGGGCGGGTCGTGGGGGTACCCAGGGCGTAGCGCAAAGCCAGGCCGATCGCCCAGCCGAGCAGGATCGAGACGGCCAGGGCGGTCGCCGTGATGCCACCAGTGACGATGTTGGCCAGCACGATGGCCGCCACGACCACGATCGATATGGGGCCGAACCGGGGCCGTTCGACGAGGCGGGAGATCGTGATGAACGCGACGAGACCAGCGAGGATGGCGCTCAGTGGGGGGAGTTGCCCCGGGGTCTCCTGGCCCGTCAGCGTCAGCAACAACCGCGGATTCGGGTAGCGGGTGATGATCCAGGCGATCGCCGAGGTGATGAGCACAGCCACGGCCAGACCACCGAGCGCCTCGGCCAGCATCCGGCCGCGACGGCGCACCATCAGGTCGAAGGCGGCGGCCAGCGGCAAGGCGAGCACTCCGAGCAGGCCGATCAGATTGGCTGCCACCACGATGATGTTCGGGATCCGGTCGGAGGCCTCGGTCAGGTCGCTCTCGAGGCCGGCGGCGGTGGCTGAGGCGAAGTAGGCAACGGCCAGGATCAGTGCGGCGGTGCCAAACGCGGCCAGCAGGCGCAGCAGGTCGATGGGCCGGCGCAACCGGCGCGGGATCACATCAGCTTCGATGACGACGGTCTCGAGATCGGACTGGCGCGGTTGGTAGCGCGGCGTCTCCTCGGCGGGACTGGTCGGCGTGGGGGCCGACGGTGGTTCGGCGTCGGCGAGGACCGGTGATTCGGGGTGGGGCGCGAAGGGCGACTCGGAGGGGGACGGCCGACCGGTGGCAGGTTCCGGTGGCGGGGCGAACGTGATGGTCGGATCCGGCTCGTCTCCGGTCAGGCGCACGGTCGGGAAATCCCCAATGCCGTCCTGCGCGCCGTCTGGAGTGCTCACCTCTCCGATGGTGTCAGATGGTCCCCGGGTGCGAGCCTCATGGCGGGCATCCACGCCGGATCTGGCTGCTCCCGCGCGCCGCGATTGGGCACTTGTCGTTGTGACACGCCGGGCGAAATCGCACCGTGTGCCCAATTGCTCGTGGCCCGCGCTCCTTCAGGATGTTCCTCCCGATTCCCCGTAGCGGTCGTGTCACACCCCTGTGATGTGCTTGCCGCATGTCCGAATCCATCCGTCTGGTCAGGACGCCAGGGCCGCCGACCGGCACGTTCGCGCCCGATGACGCGCAGCGGGCGGTGATCGCCCACGACCGGGGTCACCTGCGGGTCCTCGCGGGACCCGGGACGGGTAAGACCAGCGTCATCGTGGCGGCCGCCCAGCGCCGCATCGCCGCGGGGCAGGCCGCCGGCGAGCTGCTGCTGTTGACCTATGGGCGGATGGCGGCCCAGGAACTGAGAGAGCGGCTGACGGTGGGGGATCAGCCCGTGCCGGTGGCGACCACGTTTCATGCGCTGGCCTATCGGTTGCTGCTGGCCGATGAGCCCGGGCTTCGCCTCATGGGAGGACCCGAGCAGGAGGCGGTGCTCCGCGAGATCGTACGGTCCACGAGCCATTTGCCGAGCGCCCTTGAGGTGGCCCGGGACAGCCGCGGCTTGACCGACCAGTTGCGCGCATTCATCGCGCAGGCGCAGTCACGCAGGCTCCCCCCGGCGACCACTCGCGGCGACGATCCAGTGTCGCGGGCGGCCGCAGCCATCTACGCGGAGTACCTCGACGTCACGGCCTTGGCCGCCACCATGGACTACTCCGAACTGATCCGCCGGGCCACCGGCCTGCTTCGACAGGCACCACCGGAAAGTGTGCGCAGACTGCGTACCATCTTCGTCGACGAGTACCAGGACACCGACCCCGCGCAGGTGAGCTTCCTGCGGGAGTTGGCCGCCCATGGTGCCCAGATCATCGCGGTAGGCGATCCGGACCAGTCGATCTACGGGTTCCGCGGCGCGGACGCCGAGGGCATTCTGCGCTTCGACGACGAGTTCGCGATGCCCTCGTGCCGCACGATCACGCTGTCCCAGACCCGGCGATACGGCCCGCAGATCGCCCAGGTGGTCGCCCGGGTGGTGCCCCGCAACGCGCTCGGCAGCATTCCGGCGCGGCAGGTGCAGACACACCGGAGCCCCTCGGCGGTCGGGGCTTCAGGGATGGTCGCGTTTCGGTGCTACGAGTCCGAGGCGGCCCAGGCAGAACACATCGCAGACCTGTTGCGCCGGGTGCAGGCAGGCACGTCGGAGGTGTTCTCGGGCCTGCAGGTCGACTGGTCACAGATGGCCGTGCTCGTGCGCTCAGCGGCCAGGGACCTGCCGACGCTGCAGCGCGCCCTTTCGGCCTCCGGGGTGCCGGTCGAGATCGTGCGTGACGACCTGCCGGTGGCCAAATCGCCGGCGGTGCGACCGTTGCTGGAGCTGCTGCGGGCTGCGGCGAACGTGGACGGGGGCCTGACGGGGCAGCGCAGCGCTGATCTGCTCGGCTCACCCCTGGCGGGGATGCAGTCGCGCCAGATCAGCCGCTTGGCCCGGCTCCTGCGCCGGCAGGCTGCGGTCACCAGCACCGGTGCGCTGCCGCCCGCGATGGACCTCGTGGCGCAGGCATTGGGCGACCCGGACCTGGTTGCCGGCATCGAGGCGTCTCTGGCGCGGCCCGTTTTGGACATGGCGGTTCTGCTGGACCAGGTCCGCGGTCAGATCGCCGCGGGCCGAACGGCATCGGAGGTCCTGCACTTCGTGTGGACCGCGACCGACTGGCCGCAGCGACTGCGCAAGCAGGCCCTCGCAGGCGGCCGCCGCGCCCGCGAGGCGCATCAGGCGCTGGACGCGGTGATGGAGTTGTTCGATCAGGCCGAACAGATGGACCGCGCATTCGAGAACGTCCGAAGCGTGTACGGTCTGCTGGAGCAGATCGAGCAGCAGGCGATTCCGGCAGCCGGGGATCAGCAGCGACCATGGAACCGCAACGCGGTGCGCCTGCTCACAGCACATCGCGCCAAAGGCAGCCAGTGGCCGTTGGTCGTGGTCGCCGGTGTGCAGGAAGGCTTGTGGCCGGATGTGCGACCCCGGCCCACCCTGCTGGGGCAGGCGATGGGCTGGCGGGAACAACAACTGCTCGACGAGCGCCGGCTGTTCTTCGTGGCCTGCAGTCGGGCGTCCAAGGCGTTACTGGTGACCGCGGCGGACGCCGCCACCGACGACGGGCCGAAGCCCTCGGCGTTCTTCACACTGGCCGCCGGCGAACAGGCACCCGTGCGGGTGCCAGGCCGGCCCCGGCGACCATTGACTCCGGAGGGTGTCGTGGCGGGGCTCCGGCAGGTCTTACTCGACCCGCAGGCGAGTCCTGCCTTGCGACAGGCCGTCTGGGAACGGCTGCAGACATTGCGCGAGCGCGTGGATGAGCACGGTCGCCCGATCTTCCCCTGGGCGGATCCGCAGCGCTGGTGGGGTCACCGGACATGGACCCAGAACGATGCGCCCTGGTTCGCGCCCGACTCGCCGCTGGCCCTGTCGGCCTCGGCGGTGGACCGGTATGTGCAGTGCCCCCGCCGTTGGTTCCTGGAGCGGCGGGCACGCGCTGCGGAGGCCGCCTCCACCAAGATGGCGTTCGGGACGTTGCTGCATCTGTGTGCCGAGGCGGTCGGTTCCGGTGAGCTGGAACCCGACGAGCAGCAGGTAGCGGCGCTGCTCGACAGTGTGTGGGCCGGCGTCGGATACGAGCAGGGCTGGCAGGACCGGTTCGAGCGCCAGGAGGCGCAGCAGGCGACCAGGCGTCTGCTCACCTGGATGAAGAACTGCGCGGGGGACTTCGTGGCCGCCGAGCGGCAGTTCAGCACGCAGATCGATCTGGACGGAGCAGAACAGGTCGTTGTCGCCGGCACGGTCGACCGGGTCGATCAGATGGACGGCGGACTGCTCATCACCGACTTCAAGACCGGTCGGCCGATCACCGGCAAGGCGGGGCAACAGAACATTCAGTTGGGGCTGTACCGGTGGGCGGCCGAGTTGGGGGCGCTGGGAGTCCCGCAGGAGGCCGTCGCGCAGTTGCTCTACGTGCGTCACGACCCACCGCAGAGGCAGATCGCCGACGGTGCCAAGATCATCGCGCAGGATGGTCCGGACGTGGAGCAGTGGGTGCGGCCGATCCTGGATGCCGCCGCCAGCGGCATCCGGGCCCAGGTGGCGGTGGCCCGGCCCGGGGACCAGTGCCGCACCTGCGTGGTCTGCACTTCGTGTCCGGCGATGCCGCAGGGTGCCGAGGTGCGACCGTGACCCGCGATGACATGGCCAGGATCCTGGGTTTCGAACCCAGCGACGAACAGTGGGCTGCCATCAGCGCTGAGCTCTCGACGCCGATGCTGGTCCTGGCTGGGGCCGGCTCGGGCAAGACCGCCGTGATGGCGGCGCGGGTCCTCTGGGCCGTGGGGTCCGGGCAGGTCCGCCCCGAGCAGGTCCTCGGTCTGACGTTCACCAACAAGGCCGCCGGCGAGTTGGGTTCGCGGGTGAGGCAACTGCTCGCCGCCCTGCCCCAGCACGATGACGTGGGCGAACCCGTCATCCAGACCTACCATGCCTTTGCGATGGATCTGCTGGCTCAGTACGGGCTGCTGGTCGGGGCGGAGACGAACTCCCAGTTACTCAGCCCCACGGATCTGGCGCAGGCGACCTTCCGCAGTGTGGCCCGCAGTCGGCAGGGGTGTGACCAGCTCGGGACGGCGGTGATCAACACCGTTCGGCAGCGGGCGCAGAGCCTCGATGAACAGTTGTCCGAGCACATGTGCACACCGCAGCGATTGCGCACATTCGATGAACTTCTCGGTCGCCACCTCGGATCGGAGTCGGGACGCCCCGCGAAGGATGCGCAGGAGGCGGCCCGCCGCCGCACGATCCTGTCTGCGGTGGTCCAGGAGGTGCGCGCCGACCGTGCTGCCGATGCGGTGGTGAGTTTCGCTGACCTCATGCGCCTGGCAGTGGAAGTGGCCCGCCAACCCCAGGTCGCGGGTGCCCTGCGCGAACGCTTCGCGCTGGTTCTGGTGGACGAGTACCAGGACACCTCGGTGGCGCAGGCTCAGCTTCTTCATGACCTCTTCGGCGATGGCTTCCCGCTCACAGCGGTCGGTGACCCCCTGCAGGCCATCTACGGGTGGCGGGGCGCCTCCGTGGCGAACATCGACGGCTTTCCGCAGACGTTCGGTGCCCTTACTCGACCGTTGACGATCAACCGGCGTTCAGGGTCGCGCATTCTCGATGTCGCGAACGTCGTCGCAGCGCCGGTGCGCGCTGAACACCCCGATGTTCAGGTGCTGCGCCCTGGGTCGGCCGACACCGGGTCCGTGAGCGCCGGACTGTTCACCAGTTTCCGCGATGAGTTGGCCTGGATCACGCAACGTATTCAGCAGTACCTGCAGCAGGGCCGCGATCCCGAACGGATCGCCGTGCTCTGCCGCACGAATTCCTACATCGACCTCTTCGCCAAGGGTTTGCGGGCGGCGGGCATCCCCGTCGCCGCCGCGTCCCTGGGTTCGGTGCTGCACCTGCCGGAGGTCGTCGAGGTGCTCAGCGTCCTGCGGGTCGCGCAGAGCGCTGACAACGCCGCCGTGGTCCGCTTGCTGACGGGGCCGCAGTGGCGGATCGGCCCAGGTGACCTGGCCGCACTGGGGGCCCGGGCGCAGTCCTTCCTGGATCGCGACCAGCAGATCGCCAGTGACCTGCCAACACGGGCTCAACAGGCCGTCGCCGGGGTGGATCCAGTGGATGTGGTCAGTCTGCTCGAGGCGGTCTACGACCCAGGTCCGGCAGTGAGTGAACAGGCACGGCAGCGGCTCGCGGCGTTCACGCGCCAGCTGGATGCCCTGCGCCCCGCGCTGGCCGCCGGCGTCGAGGAGGCGGCACATCGCATAGTGGAGGTGACCGGACTCGGTGTCGAGGTGCGCCTGGGCCCGACGGCGATGCAGCGGATGGATGGCCTGGCCGCCCTGTTCGACGTGATCGCGACGTACCGATCCGGTCACGACGATCCGAGCGTCAGTGCATTCCTGCAGTGGCTCGACTTCGCCGAGGAACTCGACGAGACCCCCGATGCGGACTTTCCGATCCGTGGCAGCGCAGTGCAGATCCTCAGCGTGCACCGGGCCAAGGGTCTGGAGTGGGACTACGTGTTCGTCCCCGCGTTGAGTAAGGGGGTGTTCCCCTCCGGGCAGGGGCGTTACGTGTGGACCACTCACTACGAGGAGTTGCCGTATCCGCTGCGCGGCGACAGCAGTCGGCTGCCGCACCTGCCGAACTGGACCGCAGCAGGCGGCGACTTTGCGCTGGGATTCACGAAGGCCAACACCGCGCTGAAGGAGCAGTACAAGGCCCAGGACGCCCAGGAGGAGAACCGGTTGGCCTACGTGGCGCTGACCCGTGCCCGTCACGAGTTGCATGCCACCGGACATTGGTACTCCAGCGAGGGTCAGAAGCGGGCGCCCAGTGACTACCTGCTGGCACTGAGCGACGTCCCAGGGGTGGACACCGTCTGCTGGGTGCCAGAGCCTACCGAAGCGCCGCCTTTGGCCGAGGCGGGCGATGTCGAATGGCCCGGGACCAGCGAGGTGTTCACGAGCACCTCCCCGCCCGAGAGCACCCAGGCGCCGCTGACCCTGGCCGAGTCGGCCTGGCTGGACCGTTTGGACACCGACATCGAGGCGGTGTTCACCCGCGAGGTGCAGTTGTCGGCACCGACCCGGGAGGTGCCGCTGCCGCCGGTGCTCAGCGCTTCGGTGCTCATGCGGGCGCTGGCCGATCCGCAGGAACTTGCGCGCGACCTCGCCCGGCCGATGCCCCGCGTCACGAGCGCCGCAGCTGTCCGAGGCAGCGCCTTCCACGAGTGGGTCGCTGCGTCTCACCAGCAACTCTCACTGATTCCCGAGTGGGATCTGGCCGCCGACGCCGACCTGGGTCCACGCATGGACCTGGCGGATCTGATCGCGGGCTACCGGCGGACCCCCTACGCCTTGCTGGTGCCGCACGCAGTGGAGACCGAGGTGTCGCTCAATGTCGCGGGGACCGTCGTGCGGGGGGTGATCGACGCGGTGTTCCGCCACGACGATGGCAGCTGGGAAGTGGTGGACTGGAAGACCAGCGCCACGCATAGCGCCGATCCGGTGCAGTTGGCGGTGTACCGGATCGCCTGGGCCCAGCAGGTCGGGGTCCCGGCCGAGCAGGTCCGTGCGGCGTTCGTCTACGTGGCAGATGGCCACGTGGTCCGTCCCGAACTCCCGGATCTGCCTGCCCTGGCCACCATGCTGGCGACGACGTGATTGCGCCTACAGGGCGAATTGGGCCGTGATCGCGCAGTGATCAGAAACGGGCAGGGCATGCACAGTTCCGCCGGAGCCGGCGATGCCATCGGACAGGATGTGATCGAACTGCACACGGGGTTTGAACACCGGGTAGCTGGCACCGGTCTCGGTCTCGTGCCACTTGGTGACCCGGGCCGCGATCCGGCCGGGCAGGTTGAAGTCCCCGAGCAGGATCACGGGTCGGGGGAACGAGGCCAGCCAGTCGCGGACCTCGCGTAGTTGCCGGGTGTTGGTGAACGGCACAAAGGACAGGTGCAGCGTGCACACCGTGATGGGGGTGGGCAGGTCCAGGACAGCGGCGAGCGCCGCTCGGGGCTCATCGGGCACGCGCAGCAACCGCGGCCGCGGGTTCCCGGGGACGAGCAGGGGCATGGTGATGTTCGCCGGATCCATGAGCAGGTAGTCCCACCGCAACACGGGCAGCCGGCTGACCAGACCGACACCGTACAGGGGTTCTGGCAGCGCCCCCGCCCAGGCGGCCGCGACATCGACGTCGGTGCTTGGGCGAAAGTGCGCCTGATGGCCCGGCGTGCCGACCACCGTCGGGACGAAGCGCCAGTGCTCGGCCTGCATGGCTGCGGCCGCTTCCCGTGTCTGGTCGGTCATACCGCTGCGAGGCTGGCCGAGATCAACCGCCTGCATGCCGAGTACGTCCACAGCCAGACCGGCGACTGCGGCGCGCAGCGCCTCGGTGTCGCGTTCCTGGGCGCCGTCCAGCACCCGCATGCCATGCAGGATGTTGTAGCTGCCGACCCGCAAAGTGGCCATCAGCGGGCGGCTTCCCCCGCTTCCTCCGTCGGCACCCGGCGCGCCCCGGCCTTGCTGCGCATCCACTCCCGGGCGGGTTCTTCGATGAAGCGCCAGAGCAGGTAGGCCCATCCGATCGTGGAGGCGATCAGGAACAGGGTGGCGATCAGGTACACCGGCCCACCGGTGATACCGGCGACGTCCAGGCCTGCTCGCCACAAGCCGTACCAAACGATGTGGACCAAGTACAGCGAGTAGGAGATGAAGCCTCCGTACACCAGCACCTTGGTGCTCAGGAAGCGCGATGGGCGGCCCTCGCTCAGAGCCAACGCCCCGAGCCACAGGACCAGCAGCGGGATGATGATCACGTAGCCGCGCGGCGCCTCATCGGGCAGCCCGGGCCACTGCAGCGCCGGGATCCTGCCCATCACCACTGCGATCACCACGATCGCGATGGGGACCACCCAGGCGAGCATATGGGCGGCCTTGCGTGCGCCGGCGCTGTCCTGCCACCTGCGCACCGCCAGGTAGGTGAAGGACCCGGCTGTGAACTCGGTCGCGATCCGGATCGTGCTGGCCCAGCCCTGCGTGAGGAACGGGTCGTCGTCGCGGGTCAGCCCGATGTAGAGCAGGGGAGTCAGGCACAGGAAGGCGAACAGCGCCAGCACGCCCGGGCGGAACCGGTCGCGGGCACGCCACAACACGAGGACCAGCA
>RRZU010392437.1_pt1 | contig 16008 bp, 15 predicted proteins | sample 2165561 | NCBI WGS metagenome assembly RRZU01 (sample SAMN10456909, study PRJNA506462) | wastewater metagenome | isolation source: wastewater sludge | place: USA: Moscow, Idaho
ATCGAGACTGTCACCGGGGTGTGCCAGCCGTCGAACGTGGGCGACATCGAGGTGTCGATGCCCTCTTGATCGGTGAGCACCCGCCGACACCATTCGCCGTAGCCGTCGTCGCCGAAACCGGCGATCAGCCCGGTGTGGAGGCCCAGCCGCGACAGCGCGACGGCCAGGTTCGCGATGCCGCCCGGGGACGAGCCCATACCGGCGGCCCACACCTCGGTGCCGGGCGAGGGCGGGGTGGGTAGTTCGGTGAACACGACGTCCAGAAACACCATGCCCGCGACCAGCACGTCGAACCGCCGACCGGTCAACGCGGCGTCCGATCGTCGATGCTCACAGCTGATCCGTCGCGGCGTTCCAGGTGGCGGCGATCCGCGCCCGCCGACGCCGCGCAGGACGCACCGCGATCGCGACGGCGGTGACCAGCACCGCAACACCGAGCACAAGCTTCACGGGTGCGAGTGTAACGACGATCATCGGTGAGCCCCTCCCCAGGACCGGACGCCCCGGCGCGCCTCGTCCGGCGTCGTGTCTCACCGCGGCGGCAGTTGCGCCAACGGCTGCCACGGGCTGACCTGCCCGGCCACCCAGCCCCCCACCTGGTCGGCCTGCAGCGCCACGGTCAGCGCCCGGATCCGGACGTCATCAGGCACGATCACCGACACGCCCTTCAGGTCGCTGATCCCGGCCACCGGCAACGGCCCGCCACTCACCCCGTCCGACGACAGGTGCATGTCGAGGGCCATGCGCCGGATCTCGCCCTCGGTCAGTCCTGCATCGACCACCACGCACGAGTTCAGCACCCTGCCGATCGCTTCGACCTTGGCCGGGTTGGTCAGCGCATCGCCGCTGGCCATGCCCCGGACGATCTCGACGAACACCGCCTCGGTGCGCTCGAGCCGGGTCATCGAATGCGTGGACGAACTGAGGTAGATCTGCGCCTCGGCACCGGTCAGCCGCACCTCACCGGCGGCGAAGTGCCAGCCCTCCGCCACCATCTGGTTGCGGTTGTCGACAGTGACCCCGCCCAGCACGTCGATGATGCGAGTGAACCCCTCCAACTCGACCTGCACCAGGTGATCGACGCGCACATTCACCAGGCCCTCGATCGCGCGAACCGCGGCGTCGGGCCCCTCTTGGTAGCGTGCCGCCAACGTCGCATCCTCACCATGCGGATCGCGCACCAGCAGGTTCGCCGGCAGACCGATCAGGTGCAACGCGTCCCGTGCGGCGGTCAGTTGGGCCAGGTAGGCACTGGCCAGGGCACCGTTCTCGTCGGTGACCAGCACCACGTACCGCATGGCCCCATTGCCGTCGGTGCGCTGCTCGGCGGGACGTCCCTCGTACTCGGGTAGCGAGGCGGTGCGCTGCACCCCCGACATGGCCTGCGTGACGGCCCCGAGATAGAGCGACACCAGGCCCAGCACCCCGGCAACGACGACGAACGCCCCGAGGGTGGCGACGGCCACCAGGCGGTCGCTACGGGTACGCATGCGGCCAAGGCTAGATTCCCGAGGCAACCGCTCGCGGCAACCGGCTCGCGGGCCGTCCGGTACCCCCCGGACGATGCGGCGGCCTGCGTTGGGTTGAGGCCTACGCTAGTGGCGTGTCCCCCACACCACTAGGCACGGTATGAACGCGCGCGAGTTGTGGTTTCCGCCCGGTGCCACCAGGCACGACTGGGTGCTCGACGGCATGCTCGCCCTGGCCATGTTTCTGCTGACCGTGCTGCCGTACGCGAGCTACTCGGCCTGGAACTCGACCCCGCGCATGCTGCTGATGTTCACCCTGACCCTGATGGTTGCCCCCCTGGTGCTGCGCCGGCATTCGCCACTGCTGATGCTGGCCGGGTGCACGGTGGCCGGCATCGCCCAGGTGATCGTGGTCAACACCTTCACAGCCACCCTGGTGGTGCTGCCGATCGTGGCCTACTCGGTCGCCCGCTGGGTGCCCGGCGTGATGGCCCGCTCGGTGGTCGTGATCGGCGCGTTCGCCTCGGTGATCGGGCCGCTGCGCTGGGCGACCGCCGCCGAGGGCGTCAGCATCAGCGCCCGCGGCATCGTGCTGTTCGTGCTGGCCTCCTTCGTGTGCCTGGGCCTGATCGTCACCCCGTACGCGATCGGACGGCGGGTGCGCGAGTCGTCCGCCTTCCACGCCGACCGGGTCGCGGCCGCCGAGGAGCGCTACCACCTGCTGCTGGCCGAGCGTGAACAGCAGACCCGGCTGGCCGAGTCGCGGGCCCGGGCCACCATCGCCCGCGAGCTGCACGACATCGTGGCGCACTCGCTGTCGGTGATGATCGTGCAGGCCGAGGGCGGACGGGCGCTGGCCGCGAAACGTCCGCAGGCGGCGGTGAGCGCGCTCGACACGATCGCCGACACCGGCCGCGAGGCGCTCAACGAGATGCGCCGCATCGTCGGGGTGCTGCGCAGCGAACCCGAACGCAAGGGCGCCGAATGGGAGCCGGCACCGTCCCTGGCCGACATTCCCGACCTGGTGCACCGGGCGTCCGATCGCGCCACGCTGGTGGTGCACGGCGAGCCGCCGCGGGTGTCTCCTGCGCTGGAGCTGACCCTGTACCGGGTCGTCCAAGAGGCGCTGACGAACTTTCTCAAGCACGCCGGCCCGACCGCGACCGCCGTCGTCACCATCGACTACACCCCGATCGAGATCATGGTCGAGGTGGTCGACAACGGACCCGGACCCACCCAGGTCACCACCACGCCCGGCCACGGCCTGCGCGGCATGGCCGAGCGGGTCTCGTCCATGGACGGACGGCTCGAGGCCCACCCGCTGGCGCTGGGCGGGTTCGTGGTGCGTGCCGTGCTGCCCGTCCATCACCGCCAGACCAGCACTAGCGACAGGGGAATGCAGCGATGAGCCAATCGATCCGGGTGTTTCTGGCCGACGACCAGGCGTTGGTCCGCAGCGGATTCCGCATGCTGATCGAGTCCGAGGACGACCTGGTGGTGGTCGGTGAGGCATCGGACGGCGCCGCGGCCGTCCGGGCGTTGATGGCGCAACCGGCTGAGGTGGTTCTGATGGACATTCGCATGCCGGTGATGGACGGGGTCGAGGCCACCCGGCAGATCGTGCAGGCGGGGCTGGGCACCAGGGTGCTGGTGCTGACCACCTTCGACCTCGACGAGTACGTGTTCGCGGCGCTCAAGGCGGGGGCGTCGGGGTTTCTGCTCAAGGACGCGCGGCCGGCCGACCTGTTGAACGCGATCCGCACGGTCGCGGCCGGCGAGGCGGTGATGGCGCCGTCCGCGACCAGGCGGCTGCTCGACCACGTGGTGCCGACCCTGCCCACCTCGCCCGAGGCCGATCACCGGCTCGACGTGCTGACCGATCGCGAGCGCGAGGTGCTGATCGAGATCGCGGCGGGGGCCACCAACTCCGAGATCGCGACCCGGCTGTACATGGCCGAGGGCACGGTGAAGACCCACATCGGACGGCTGCTGGCCAAGTTGCACATTCGCGACCGGGTCGGGCTGGTGCTGCTGGCCTACGAGACCGGGCTCGTGCGCCGCTGACGTCCTTTCCACGTGAAAGGGGCCGCGGACGGGTTCGGTAGGCTCGGCGGGTGCGTTACCTGTCGACCCGCAGCTCCGGGGGCCCCGGCCTGCCGTTCTGCGACATTCTGCTCAGCGGTCTGGCCCCGGACGGCGGCCTCTACCTGCCCGAGCACTACCCGCAGCTGAGCGCACAGACCCTCGCCGATTGGGACGTCCTGCTGCACACGCAGGGTTACGCCGCCGTCGCGTTCGAGGTGCTCAGCCTCTTCGTGGACGACATCCCGGCCGATGACCTACGCGCCATCTGCACCCGCGCCTACGCTCCCGAGGTGTTCGGCGCCGTGGTGGTGCCCGTCACCGAACTCTCGGACGACCTGTGGCTGGCCCACCTGTCCGAGGGTCCGACGGCTGCGTTCAAAGACATGGCCATGCAGCTGCTCGGCCAGCTGTTCGAGTACGAGTTGGCCCGGCGCGGCGAGGTGCTCACCATTCTCGGCGCCACGTCCGGCGACACCGGCTCGGCCGCCGAGTACGCCATGCGCGGACGCGCCGGCATCACGGTCTTCATGCTCTCGCCCAAGGGGCGGATGAGCCCCTTTCAGCAGGCGCAGATGTTCGGCCTGGACGATCCGCGCATCGTCAATCTCGCCGTCGACGGGGTCTTCGACGACTGCCAGGACCTGGTCAAGGCCGTGCTTGGCGATGCGGCCTTCAAGGCCGAGCACAGCATCGGCGCGGTCAACTCGATCAACTGGGGCCGGGTGGTTGCCCAGGTGATCTACTACGTGGTCAGCTACCTGCGGGTCACGCATCGGCTGCGAGCCACCGACCGTCCGGTCGCCGCGGTGTCGTTCGCCGTACCGACCGGCAACTTCGGCAACATCTGCGCTGCGCACGTGGCCCGGCAGATGGGGCTGCCCATCGACACCCTGATCCTGGCCACCAACGAGAACAACGTGCTCGACGAGTTCTTTCGCACCGGCGTCTACCGGGTGCGCTCGGGGGCGGCCGAGACGTCCAGCCCGTCGATGGACATCAGCAAGGCCAGCAACTTCGAACGGTTCGTGTTCGACCTGCTGGGCCGCGACGGCGCCCGCACCGGTGAGCTGTTCGGCCGCGGGCTCGGCGAGACCGGGGTGATCGACCTCTCGGTCAGCCCCGAGTTCGCCACCATGCGCGCGCGCTACGGGTTCGTGTCGGGCACCTCGACCCATGCCGACCGGCTCGCCGCCATTCGCAGCGTCGAGGCCACGGACGGGGTGGTGGTCGACCCGCACACCGCCGACGCGATCAAGGTGGCGCACGACCTGCGGGCAGGAATCCAGGGACCGATCATCGTCACCGAGACCGCACTGCCGGTGAAGTTCGCGGCGACCATCGTCGAGGCGCTGGGTCGTGAGCCCGAGCGTCCGGCGGCGTTCGAGGGCATTGAGAACCTGCCGCGCCACGTGACCGACATTCCCGCCGACGCCGAGCTGCTGAAGACGGTGATCCAGCAGCGGCTGGCGGCCCTGCGCGGCTGAGGCAACGCCCTCAATCGCTGGTCACGTGGGGAGCCGCCGAAACCCGCGCGCCAGCGCGACGGAGCGCGGCGTGTCGGGGCCACCTGGCGCCACTGGCGCGCACCTTTCGTTTTTCCGGCTTCCAGCCACCGGCCATCAGCGCACCAACAGCCAACCGGCACCGCCCAAGGCGGCCAAACAGAGCACGAGAAACAAGCCCACCCACAGCACCGCCGGCACCCTGGTCAGGGCGGCCAGCTGGGCGACGTCCGATCCGGCGCCCCGGCCACGGCGCCGCTGCACCTGCAGTTCCACCACTGAGCGGGGGGCGGCCAGCAGCAGCGTCCACACCAGGGCGGTCGCCACCCACACCAACCACGCGGACGGTGCCAGCCACGACAGGGCCGCCACTCCCACGCCCGTCGCCAGCACCACCCACAGGCCGTACAGATTGCGGATCAACAGCAGCATCACAGCGCAGGTCAACACCAGGCCCCACAGCAGGCCGGCGGCGTAGCCGCGGCTCAGTACGAAAGCGCCCGCCAGCCCCAGCACGGACGGCGCGGGGTAACCCCCCATCAGGGTGAACACCACCCCAGGACCGGTCGGACGGCCCTTGCTGATGGTCAGCCCCGAGGTGTCCGAGTGCAGCCGGATGCCGCGCAGGCTGCGTCCGGCCAGGGTTGCCACCAGGGCGTGGCCGGCCTCGTGCACCAGCGTGATCAGGTGCCGGACCAGCCGGTAGCCGATCGGAGACCAGGTGATCAGCAGCACCGCCACACCCACCAGCAGCACGGACGAAGCCGCCAGCGGCGGTTGCACAGTGGTGGCCCGCAGCCACAGCTCACGCAGCACGGCACCCACCGTAGACGGACGAAGCTGTGAACCGGACGCACGCGACGACTCCGGCCGGACGATGGAACATCTGACTCAACAGCCCCATCGATCGGGCGATCAGGCACGCCGTCGCGGCCCCGGCGTCCCTTCAGCCGTCGATCAACCCGAGCCGGACGAATGCGTTGGCCAGGCCGTTCTCGTCCACGTGATCGGTGACCAGGCTCGCGGCGGTCCTCACCTCGTCCGGCGCGTTGCCCATGGCCACGGACGTACCGCAGGCGGCGAACAGCTCCAGATCGCTGCGGGCGTCGCCGAAACCGATCAGGTCATCACGGCTCACACCCAGGTGCTCGGCCAACCGCCGGACCGCCCCGCCCTTGTGGATGCCGAGTTGACCGAACTCGCCGAACTCGGGGCCCTTGCCGGTCATGCTCCAGGTGTCGATGGACGCCTGGCCGGCGTAGTCGCGCGCCAGGGCGTCCAGGTCGAGGCCCTCCTCGAGCACGAAGCTGATCTTGTTGACGTCGTCGCGGCCTTCGTGAACGCCGTAGATCATGTCGGGAAAGCCGTTGCGCACGAAGGCGATGTTCTCGGGGGTCGGACCACCCAGGATCGCCGCCGCCTTCTCGGGCAGGTTGTCGCTTCCGTACAGGCCCGAGTTGCATTCCAGGTAGAAACCCAGGTCGCGCTCGATCATCCAGTCGACCGCACGCTGCACCACGGCCGGGTCGAGCACCTGGTGAAACACGACCAGGTCGCCGTCCTCGATGTAGCTGCCGTTGCCGCCGATCAGCCCGTCGACGCCCAGATCCCACAGATGGGGGTAGATCTCGGCGCGGCTGCGTCCGGTGCAGAGGTAGACCAGATGTCCTTGCGCCCGAGCCGCCCGCAGCGCCGCGACCGCGCCGGCCGGTACCTCGAGCTGGTAGTTGACCACCGTGCCGTCGATGTCGAGCAGCAGCACGCGGGGACGCCGTTTCGTCATCGCCAGTGCTCAGTTCAGCCCGCGGCGGGCCAGCAGATGGGTGATGTCCGGATCCTGACCACGAAACGCCCGATAGGTGCTCATCACGTCGACCGAACCGCCGGGGGCCAGCAGTGTGTCGCGGTACCGCTGCCCGTTCGCCCTGGTCAGGCCACCATTGGCCAGAAACCAGGCGCCCGCGTCGGCGTCCAGCACCTCGGACCAGATGTAGCTGTAGTACCCGGCCGCGTAGCCGCCCTCGAAGATGTGCCGAAAGTAGGTGGAGCGGTACCGGGTGGGCGCCAGCGGGTAGTCGACGCCCGCGGTGGCCAGCGCCTGCCGCTCGAAATCCAGCACCCCGTCGACGTCGGTCGGCAGGTGGTCGATCGGCGTCGAATGCCAGGCCTGATCGAGAATCGAGGCAGCCAGCAGTTCGGTGGTCGACCAGCCCTGGTTGAACAGCTCGGCGGCCAGCAGGTCGTCGATCCATTCCGACGGAATCGGCTCACCAGTCTCGTGGTGCACCGCGTAGCGCGGCAGCAGGGTCGGATCGAGCGACCACATCTCGTTCACCTGCGAGGGAAACTCGACGAAGTCGCGCGGCGTCTGCGCCCCCGACTGGGACGGGTAGCGGCTGTCGGCGAGCAGCCCGTGCAGCGCGTGGCCGAACTCGTGAAACAGGGTGTTCACCTCGCCCCAGGTCAGCAGGGTCGGCAGGCCTGCCGGCGGCTTCACGATGTTCAGGTTGTTCACCACCACCGGCCGCTGCCCGAGCAGGTGGTTCTGGTCGACGATGTTGTTCATCCAGGCCCCGCCCTGCTTGCCGGCGCGGGTGTAGTAGTCGGCCAGGAACAGTCCCAGCCCGGTACCGTCCGCGTCGAACACCTCGAAGACGCGAACGTCGTCGTTGTAGCCGGCCAGGTCGGTGCGTTCGGTGAAGGTGAGGCCGAACAGCCCCGTGGCTGCGGCGAACACGCCCTCGTGCAGCACCCGCTCCAGTTCGAGGTAGGGCCGCAGTAGGGCGGCGTCGAAGTGGTAGCGCTTGCCCTTGAGCTGCTCGGAGCGGTACTCCCAGTCCCAGGGCTCGAGCGGCTCCTCCTGCAGGGGTTGGAGGTCGGCGGCCTCGGCGCGGGCGTTGCGCACCGCGGGTGCGGCGAGCCGGCTGAGCATCGCGTGCACCGCCTCGGACGTCTTCGCGCACGCCTCTTCGGCCACGTACGCGGAGTGGCTGTGATAGCCGAGCAGGACCGCCCGCTCGGCGCGGGCACGAGCGATCTCGACCACCAGTTCGCGGGTGTCGTAGTCACCGCTCCAGCCCCGTCCGGTGGACGCCTCGTGCACCCGCCGGCGCAGGTCGCGGTCGCTGAGTTCGGTCAGGATCGCCTGCGGCGTGCATGAATCCAACTCGAGCAACCAGCCGTCCACGCCGCGGGTCTCGGCGGCAGCGCGGGCCCCCGCCTTGGACGAGTCGGACGCTCCGGCCAGCTCGGCCTCGTCCGTGACCAGCACGGCGGCCGCGTTCGAGGCGGCCAGCGCCCGCCGTCCGAACGCCGACTGCAGCTCGGCCAAGGTGGCGTTCAGTTCGCGCAGCCGCGCCTGATCCGCCTCGGGCAGGCCCACCCCGGCCCGGACGAAGTCGCGCAGCCGGGTCTCCAGCCAGTAGGACGCCTGCGGGTCGAGTTGCACCTCGCCGGCCTCGACCCGCTCGGCCAGCGCCGTCACCCGGTCGTAGAGCGCGCGGTTCTGGTAGATCGCGTCGCCCAGCCTGGCGAGCTTGGGGGCGATCTCGGCGTCGATGGCGTCCAACTCGTCGGTGGTGTCGGCCGGCTGCACGGTCCAGAAGGCGCCCAGAGCCCGTCCGAGCAGTTGTCCGGATGTCTCCCAGGCGTCGATCACGTTGGCCTGGTCGGGGGGTTCGGGGTGATCGGCGACGGCCTGCAGTTCGGCCAGCCGCTGCTCGATGCCGGCATCGACGGCAGGCAGGTAGTGCTCGGCGCGCACCTGGGCCCACGGAGTGAGCCGGTACGGCAGCGTGGACGGGCTGGCGAACGGGTTCGCGGCATCGAACGTCATGGCTTCATCTTGCCCAGTCGCCGCGGTTGTGCGCACCTGAGGTGCATCCGGCCACCGCCGACGCGGGTCTGACTCACTGTCCTGGACGTGCTGCGATCAGCGCAGCACCAGCAGCGGGTTGGCGTCCCAGGGGTCGACGATGGGTGCCTCGTGCGCCTGCAGCGCGGTCGGCAACGCCGAGGTGTTCTGGCGCAATGCGGCCTCGATGGCGGCGATCGGTGCGTACATGGTGATTCTCCTTCTTTCGGCGCAAGGCACAGCTCACGCCAACGGTTGTATCGAAATGGTTGTGACTAGGTGTTGTACTGGACGGCCCGACGCTATGCCGACAGCGAGCGATCAGGCGGGGCGGACCTGGCGAGCAGTGCCCTCGGGTTCGAGCGGTAACTCGCCCGCGAGCCGGAGCGCCGAGCCACCCGCCTCGGCGGCGTCTCGTGCGGTTCGACTCATCGGTCTCCCTGACATCTATTATGATCTGTAACGTTAAAGAACTTAACTGGCCGGGATTCTTTACCGTTAAAGTCGTCGCTGAGGGTTGTCCTGCCAGCGAGCCCAGTCAGGCCATCAGGATGATCGCGGGCTACCCCGGCCGGGGTAGCAAAGCCACCACGCGAGCAGCCAGATCGGTCCGCGGTAGGCAGCGGAATCGCGACGAAGAGATCGGTGGGCTGCATCAACCCGTGACGTGAGGCCGTTGTCCGCAGGTGGAATCACGGCCGGTGGAGCCGGCGGGCGGGCCGTGTTCGCGTGCGCGATCGTCCCTCGGTGCGTTGTTGACGGTCGATGACCGGGGGAGGGCGCTCAGCTGGTCGTCAGATGACCGTCGGTTCGCCTTCGTCGGCGGCCAACGGCTTGCCGGCCGCCGCCCACGCCTGGGTGCCGCCGGTCACGTTGACGGCGTCCACCCCCTGGACCCGCAGAAACTCGACCACCTTCGCCGATCGCCCGCCGGAACGGCAGACCACCGGCAGCGGCCCGTCCAGCTTCGGCAGGTTGGCGAGCTGGTCGCTCACCTCACCCATCGGCAGGTGGACAGCGTTCGGCACGTGCCCGCGGGCCCATTCGCCCGGTTCTCGCACGTCGAGCACCACGGCATCATCGGGCAGGTCGGTCACGGCAATCTCTGGCACGCTCACCGATCCATACTGACACGGTTTGCCCCGGGCATCATCGTCGTGAGCGATCAGTTGGTCGGCGGCTGCTCGTAGTCGCCGGGCGCCGCCCGCTGCCCGGTCGGCTGGTCGCGATGCGCGGTGGACGAGAAGCCCTCGCTGAGCACCGTGCGGCCCCGCGCGGACAGCGTCCGGTAGGCGTCCTTGACCTCATCGACCAGGCCCCGGACGCGTCCGGGCACCTGCCTGACCTGACTCGCGATCGGGGCTTCACCGGCCGCCTTCCGCTCGGTGTAATCGGCCCGGCCCTGCTTGACCACGTCCTGGACGGTGCCCGCCACGACGTCCGCCATTCCGGTCAGGACGAACGCGGCCTCTGCCGCGACCTTCGTGGCGGCCCGGCCGACCTTCTCGGGAGTGATGCGGGTGTGCGACGAGAGTGGGCTTTTCGACGACATTGTTCTTCTCCTGGTCTCACGGGCGGGACGCTCCCCCGCCTGAACGGCCAGCCTCGTCGGACGAAGCAGGTTCTTCAACGCTTGGCCGGAGGATCCGGGTGCAGTCAGGGACATCGACGCCGCGATGGCGGGCAGCGTCCGTGGTCGGTGCCTGGCAGGTCCGCGAGCAGGTTCGCAATCAGGTGCCGCGGGCCGCACGCAGCTGGCTACGCTGCGGTCATGACCCTGCACGATGCCGTGAAGGCAGTCCTTCCCCAGGCTCTGCTCGACCTGGCCGAGTTGGTCGCCATTCCCTCGGTGAGCGCGCTACCCGCGCACGCCGGCGACGTCCAACGGTCGGCCGAATGGATCGCCGACAAACTACGGGCGCTCCACTGCCCCGATGTACGCATCGTTGCGGAGGGCGGAGCGCCCGCGGTGATCGGCCGCTTTCCCGCTCCGCCCGGTGCGCCGACGATCTGCCTCTACGCACACCACGACGTGCAGCCCACCGGCGAGTTGGCCGAATGGACCGGTGACCCGTTCGTGGTGCATGAGGCCGACGGGCGCCTGTTCGCCCGCGGTGCCGGCGACGACAAGGGGGGTGTGCTGGTGCACCTCGCCGCCTTGCGGGCGTTCGAGGGACGTCCGCCCGTGGGGGTCACGGTGTTCGTCGAGGGCGAGGAAGAGATCGGCTCACCCTCGCTCGCCGACATCATTGCCCGCCACCACGACGAGCTGGCCGCCGACGTGTACGTGATCGCCGACTCGGGCAACTGGCAGGTGGGCCGGCCCGCCTTCACCGACACGCTGCGCGGCCTGGTCGACTGCGTGGTCGAGGTGTCGACGCTCGACCACGCACTGCACTCGGGTCAGTTCGGCGGCGCGGTACCGGATGCCCTGACCACGCTGTGCCGGCTGCTCGCCACCCTGCACGACGATCAGGGAAACGTGGCCATCGAGGGGCTGAGCGCGATGCCCGATCCCACCCTGGACTACCCGAAGGAGCGGCTCCTGACCGAGACCGGGCTGCTGGAGGGCGTCCACCTGATCGGCGACGGGTCGATCGCCGGACGGCTGTGGACCAAGCCGACCGCCACGGTGCTGGCCATCGACGCGAACTCGGTGGCCGAGGCGTCCAACATTCTCGCGCCCACGGCACGGGCCAAGGTGAGCGTCCGCATCGCGCCGGACGCCGATCCGGCCGCCGCGCTGAGCGCGGTCACCGAGCACCTGCGCCGCAACGCGCCGTGGGGCGCCCACGTCAACGTCATCGACGGCTCAACCGGTTCGGGCACCACGGTCGCGTTCACCGGGCCGGCCGCCGAAGCGGCGAGAGCCGCGTTCGTCGAGGCCTGGAACGTCGAGCCGGTGTTCATCGGGCAGGGCGGCTCGATTCCGATGGTGGCGGACTTTCAACAGGCCTTTCCAGACGCCACGGTGCTGGTGACTGCGGTCTGCGACCCCGATTCGCGCATGCACGGCATCGACGAGTCGCTGAATCTGGACGACTTCGCCAAGGCCTGCCTGGCCGAAACGCTGCTGCTGGCCAAGCTGGCACCGTAGTCCGCCGGCTTTTCGCGGTTATCGCGGCGACCTGCGGTTGGGTCGGTGCATTACGCGACTTAATGGTTGATACGGATACCCCCGCCGGGTATTCATAGCCACGAGAAAGCGGCGGGCTGCTCCCCTGCCGACTCGACGGCCCGGGGAACCACCATAAAGTGGCGTGACCGATCGGAACCGGCTGATCTACAGCAACGACTTGACGATGCCGGTGGCGGTGAGTACGGCCTGCCGTTCCCAGCCCTGCAGGTCGGAGGCCCGGACCGCCTTCTCAAACGCGGCCAGGTTGTCCTTCGGGTTGGTTCCGGCCGCGATCCGGCTGCTGGTGGTGCTCCACCGTTGCCCCAGGTCTGACTTGGCCGCGCTGTCGGGCAGTGAGTTCAGCGCCAACTGCACACCCTGCAGTGCGGCCGCGAGCGCGACCGCATGGCCGGGATCGGGCGTGGTGGTCTTCTTCTTGGACGCCGTCACGCTGGGCTTGGGCGAGGCGCTGCTCGGTCGTGCCGAGGCGGACGCGCTGGGGAACGCCCGACCCAGGTTGGTGAGCGCCAGCCCGCTCAGGTTGACCGCCAGGCCCGCGACCAGCACGGCCGCCATCAGGCTGAGCAGCACGCCCGCGATCCACCACGAGCCGGGCTGCTGTGGCAGGTGAGCCGGGCCCCGCACGCCGTGCGAGGCGGCCGACTGGGCGGGCGCCGGCTGGGTGTAGGGCCGGGTCGGCTGCATGGGGGCCGCGGTGGGCGGCGGCGTGGGCGGCGGCACGGCGACCGGCACCGTGGCTGCCGACGGGTTGCCCTGCAGATGTTCGAGCGCCCGCAGCGTCGCGGCGGTGCTCGGACGTTCCAACGGGGTCTTGGCCAGCAGCCCGGCCACCAGCGCATCGAGGCCCTGCGGAACGTCCGGACGTCGCTGGTTCAGTCGCGGCGGCGCGCTGTTGATCTGATGTCCCGCCACCACCACCGGCTGGTCGCCGTCGAAGGGCGGACGTCCGGTCATCATCGTCATGATCAGGCAGCCGAGCGCGTACAGGTCGGTCGCGGCGTCCACCCGAAGCCCGGCGGCCTGCTCGGGCGACATGTAGGCGGCCGTGCCGATGGTCATCGACGGCGCGGTCAGGTGCGGGTCGGCCTGGCCGGTCAGTTGCGCGATGCCGAAGTCGAGCAGCTTCACCCGGCCGCCCTCGGTGAGCATCACGTTGGCGGGCTTGATGTCGCGGTGCACCAGCCCGACCGCATGCGCGGCGGCCAGGCCAAGGGTCACCTGGCGGGCGACGTCCAGGGTGGCGGTGAGCCCGAGCGGGCCGCGTCGTGCGATCAGTTCGGCCAGCGACTCGCCGCGCAGCAGTTCCATCACCAGGTAGGCGGTGCTGCCGTCCACGCCGCCGTCGAAAACCGTGACGGTATAGGGGCTGGTCAGCCGGGCGGTGAGCACGATCTCGCGCTGAAACCGTCCGGCCAGTGAGGGGTCGCGCACGCCGGAAAGGTCAACGGTCTTGATCGCGACCTCACGATCGAGCCGAATGTCGCGGGCGCGCCAGACCCGTCCCATGCCGCCGGCGCCGATCTCGCGCTCCAGGCGATACCGCGCGGCGAGTAGCTGCTCGGTCATCTACTCGCAGGTGCCCATCGCTCCTGCACCGACGTCGGTGGGGGTCTTGTTGTCGTCGCCTCGGTACCACAGGCCCGAGGGGGTGGTGAACACCCACACCGACGATTCGCCAAGGGTGATCGCGCGCAGTTTGCCCTTGGGAAAGGCGGTCTTGAGCTTGGCGAAGGTGGTGTCGACCGGGTAGCCGTCGGCCAGCCGCAGTGTGCTGCCCAGCGGCTGGTCGAGGTTGACCACCCAGCTGGTGAAGGTGCGCGGCGAGTTCTTCGTGCCCCTGGCCTTGCTCTGAAACAGGAACACCCCGGCGCCGTACAGCAGCTGCCGGCCGTAGGGAGTGTCGCCGTCCACCTCGCAGACCTTGCCGGAATAGCTCTCGTCGGCCTTGCCGGCCTTGGCGTTGAGCGCCGCGGTGACCGTGGCCTCGGCGGTGCCGAAGGCGAACTGATCGACACCCTTGGGTTGCAGCACCAGCACCGCGGACGCACTGGGCGATGCACTGGCGGTCGGGCTGACCGACGGGCTGGACGAGCGTGCGGTGGCGCTCGGCGAGTCGCTCGCGGAGGGGCTGGGCGAGGGCTCCGTCGAGGGCCCGGACGACGTGGCGGGCGCCACCGGGCTCGACGGCACGCCCACCGGTGGCGTGGTTCCACAGGCGGTCAGCAGTGCCAACACACCAACGGCGCCGAGCGCGCGCAACGAAAGAGCCATGGCACAACGATAGGTGGCGCCGGGCGCGACGGGACGGCCGCCGCACCTGGACGGGTCAGTGCAGGTCGCTCTTGCGGATCAGGGCATGGACGCCCGTGGTGCGGTCGACGACTTGACTGACCGAGAAATTCGCCGCGGCCGAGAGGTACGCGTACGCCACGGCCCGATTCAGACCCTGGTCCTGCTGCAGGAAGTCCAGTGCGTTGACCACGGCCCGGCGCATCGCGACATTGAGGTCGTTGCCCTGGCCGTTAACACTGCCGTCCGGGTCGGAGAGGCCGATCGGGATCCAACTCGAAGCGGTCTCGGCGAACGGGTACCTGAAGGCGACGCTCGGTGCCGTGCCCGAGCCCTTCTTGCAGACGGTGAGCCGAAAGGTGCCACGCAACGAACCTTCCATCGCGGTCAGCGCCACCTCACCGTCACCCATGGCGTGGTGCGGATCACCGACGTAGAACAGCGCACCCTCGGCGGCCACCGGCAGATAGAACGTCGAGCCCACCCCGAGATGCCTGATGTCGATGTTGCCTCCGCCGAGCGTGGGCGGGATCGAGTTGGCGCTCGGATCGGTGAGGCCGCTCGCCTGCGAGTAGGCCACGCCCATCATTCCGAAGAACGGGTTGACCGGGAACCGCAGCCGCCGCCGTCCGGACCGCATCACCGCCTTCCCGCCCTCGAGCGCGGTGAACACCGAGACGTTGTGGTAGTCGGTGGGAATGCCTGAGGAGCGCCCATCGGTGTCGTGCGGTGGCATCACCTCATCGAGCGTGATGCCGGCCGGCGCCGTACCGGCCGCCGTGATCGCCAACGCCCCCTTGCCGTGCCGGCTCGAGACCACGCCGTAGGGCACCCGGGCGCGCACGTCCAGGGTCTCGATCTTCAACACGTCGCCAGGCGCGGCGCCCTCGACGCGGATCGGTCCGGTGACCACGTGGGGGCCGTCCACGTCGAAGCTGCGGGTGGTGCGCCGGTAGTTCGCCGCGATGTCGATCGCGTCGTCCAGAATCTCGCGACGGCGCACGCCGTGCTCGCCCAGCCAGGCCACCGGATCGCGGCCCTGGTCTTCAAGAATGCCTTCGTGCGAGACCGAATCGATGGTCACGGTGCGTCCGGACCGCATCGTCAGCACGGCTTGGCATGCACGGTCGGCACATACCCCCACAGCACCTCACCGGTGCGCGACGAGAGATAGTGATCGCCGCGAATACGACCCTTGCCCGGCTGAAGAACTCCCTCGTAGAAGCCACGCGGAGCGGCGGCGGCCTCAGTAGCGGACGTCGCCGCAGCCAGCGTTCCCCCGGCACCGACGGCGGCTGCCGCCAGCAGCAGGCCGCGGCGACCCACCCCCGACTCGAGGATGCGCGCGGCCTGCGCGGGATCCGGCTGCGTGGACTGGTTGGTCATGGTCGCTCCTTGGACTCAGTGCCGTCGGCCCGAGTGGTCGATGCGATTGAAGACGCTAGCCAGCACGCAGACGCGCGCCGTTTCGGCTCGGTTGCGGCGGTGTTACGCGAGCCGCCCGCAGGGTGCACCGCGGACGTGCGACGGTGCGATCGACGGCCCGCTCGGCCGACCTGCCTGGGCGAAGGTGCGCGCGGGGAGGGGGCGCGCATGCGCCCCAAGAAGGGCGCCACACCTGCCGACGAACGCGCGAGCGGCAAGCAGGCGGCCACGACGGAAGCCAAGCCC
>RRZU012011904.1_pt1 | contig 16008 bp, 9 predicted proteins | sample 2165561 | NCBI WGS metagenome assembly RRZU01 (sample SAMN10456909, study PRJNA506462) | wastewater metagenome | isolation source: wastewater sludge | place: USA: Moscow, Idaho
TACAATTTCCGTAACAACCGCGGTTGGCGGTGATGCTGAACTTGACTTCCTCCAGTCCCGGCACGCCGCCAACCTGATCATAGGCCGGATGCCAACGATAGGTAAAGGGCAGATCATAAAGATCATCGAACTCGGCTTGAGAAAGCGGCGGCTGGGGCGGGTTCTGCTGCAGGTAGCGGTTACCGGTGGGCTGCCGATAAGTCCGCGGATCATGAGCATTATTACTCTGGTAAATCAGTGCCGTGGCCCGGGCATAGGCCTGGGTATCAGTCATCACTTCCTCGGTGGTCGGCAGCTCTACCACATTGCTGGTTTCCGCTGTCCGGCTGATGACGGCAGTCCCTTTGATATGGGTCAGCTGGTCGACCGGGATGCCGGCCTGGAGACTTTCGGCAATCTCAATGATCGCCCGTTCGCCCATGCCGTAAACCAGCAGATCAGCCCGGGAATCAAAGAGAATCGGACGGCGGACCTTTTCCTGCCAGTAATCATAGTGGGCAAAGCGGCGCAGGCTGGCCTCGATGCCACCGATGATCAGGGGGATTTCGCCGAAATTCTCGCGGATCTTGCCGCAATAAACGATGGTGGCCCGGTCCGGCCGCAGTCCGGCCTGGCCGCCGGGGGCATAGACGTCCTCACGACGACGCTTCTTGTTGACGGTGAAATGGTTGACCATCGAATCGAGGTTGCCAGCGGTGACCAGAAAGCCCAGTCGGGGGGCTCCCAGCTTGTTAAAATCGTCGTTTTCCTGCCAGTTGGGTTGGGCAATGATACCCACTGAAAAACCCCGGGATTGGAGGACCCGGCCGATGATGGCCGCCCCAAACGAGGGGTGATCGACATAGGCATCGCCGGTCACGAGAATAAAATCGCATTGGGCAATGCCCTGGGCGCGCATCTCTTTTTTTGACATCGGCAGAAAGCCCTTATTTTCTTTGGGAGGGGTGTTGATTCGGGCATTTTTACCGGAATCGTTGTTTGACTTATTCATTCATACCCTTTCTTAATAATTTTTCACATCTATTTATAACAAACTGCTAAAAAGATTTATCGTTAGCCTAAACGTTCGTGAGCTTCGCTGACCGTTTCCCTCAAACACTTGTTACACTAGGTCGTACAACACTTTCTTGTACTGTTCGCCTACACGTTACACAAGTGTGTTGTGGAAACAGCCGTCAAAGCAACCATTGTTCGACCTTTTCTAAAATATTTTAAAATAAACCGGAAAGTTAATTAATACCACACTGAAGATGACCAGAAAAAAAGTCTGGTTGAGTTCGATCGTCATGCCGATGGTGTCGCCAGTCATGCCGCCGATTTTGGACTGGAGGTTCTTCATCAGCAGCAGGGCCGGCAGCAGGGTTATCACGGCGGTCAGCAGACCGGGCAGGCCCAGGATCAGGGTGGCATAGGCCAGCAGCAAGACCAGATAAATAATAAAATGGTGGAGCTGCGTCATTTCCACAAAGCGTTTGCCCAAACCGCCACCACCAGGGGCGTAGCTGGAAAAACAGGTGGACATGATCGCCATTGTCCGGCCGAACACCGGCATCACCAGCAGGGCGGTGCTGTATTCGGGCAGGATAATGGTATAACTCATCCAATTGGTTAAAATGATCAAGATCAGACCGATGGCGCCAAAGGCTCCCAGCCGACTGTCTTTCATGATTTCCATCATCTTTTCGCGGTCCCGGGCCGAAAACAGGGCGTCGGTGGTATCGGCAAAGCCGTCCAGATGGAGGCCGCCAGTCAGCCAGATATAGACAATCACCATCAGCAGCGCCTGCAGCTGGACAAAGTGGATCAACGAGAATAAAACGGCTGCGCCCCACAGGATAAAACCAATAAAAACCCCCACCAGGGGGATTAGGATCATCGACTCATAAAATTCCTCGGCGCTGACATCCTTAAGCTTGATCGGGATCCGCGTAAAAAATGAAATGGCTATTAAGATTTTTCGCATGTTGTTCTCCAAAATAAATTTGATCCGGGGCGGGTTAACCCCGAAAAAAGAAAAGCATGAATTTGCATTCATACTTTATCCATTCGTGGTTTCTGAATTAGTTTTTAATAAATATCATCTTTAATAATTAAACTTCATCGACAAAATCAAAACGATCTTCAATCAGTTGTTTTAATTGTTCAACTGCTTTCTTTTCGTCGTCACCGTTTGCTTCTATTTGTATCTCGTCGCCTTTTTGGACGGCTAAAATCATTACTCCCATAATGCTTTTGGCATTAACCCGGGTTGCGTCTTTTTTGATATAAATTTCGCTTTTGAAATTATTGGCTTTTTGTACAAACAGAGAGGCTGGTTTTGCATGGAGTCCGGCCTTGTTATTAACGATTACTTTATCAACTATCACTATAATCCACCCCTTTACTATAAAATTCCCCTATGCTACTATTATAACCTCAGCCTGCTATTTTAGCAAGTAAACGACTTTTATTTCTTTTTAACTTGTCAAATCTTTTTTTAAGTTTTATAATGTATGATATGTAAAATGAGATTAACACTTTGCGGAGGTGAAAAAAATGAAAGTTACTAAAGATATGGGCATCCTGGATGCTGTTAATGCATATCCGGATTCTGTCAACGTATTCCAGGCATATGGCATGCATTGCTTTGGTTGTATGGCGGCACGTTTTGAAAGTATTGAAGAGGGCGCATTGGCCCACGGGATCGATGTTGACAACTTGATTAAATCAATCAATGACGCCATCGACGCGGTTGATCTGACAAAATAGTTTAAGCTAAATTAGCAACGTATTTTAATCGATACGTTGCTTTTTTTTTATTTTATTTAATTTTTTAAGCATTCCCCCTTGAAATCACCAGGGATAATTGTTACAATGGTCAGAATCGAATACAACGATAGAGGTGCGGACTTTAAGATTAACGGCGGTGACCATGGCTAATGGGATGATACGTTGTGAAAGGAAAGCTCGCCGAAGGATCATGTTTTGCCAAGCTTGTTCCTGGGCTTACTGTTAAGAGCAGTGAGACTGTCATCATTTTTTAATGATGGAGTGCTATCTAAAACCCAATGGAAGCTTTTTTGAGTGTTTTCTTTGTTTTTTAGCCGGTACCCGTTACCGGCTTTTTTTTAATTTCAAATGGAAGATTGCGAAAGGGATAAACACCCAACAATGATTGCTTTGGGTTCAGTTTCGCAATTAACTATAAATTCAATTTTTGGAGGTACTATGAAATCTTATAATGTTGCAGTTGTTGGCGCCACCGGTATGGTGGGACAGAAAATGCTTCAGGTGCTGGCGGAACTTAAATTCCCGGTCAAAAACCTGTATCCGATGGCATCGAAACGGTCGGCTGGCAAAGAAATTATTTTTAACGGAAAACCCTATGTGGTTCAGGAGCTTTGTGATGAAGCCTTTGACCAGGATATTGATATTGCCCTGTTCTCAGCTGGTGGTGACACCAGCGAACGCTTCTCGCCAGTGGCGGCCGCCAAGGGTGTGATCGTCATCGACAACAGCAGCGCCTTCCGGATGGACCCAACCGTCCCTCTGGTGGTGCCGGAAGTTAATCCCGAAGATCTGGACTGGCATAAAAACATCATCGCCAACCCCAACTGCTCGACGATCCAGGCGGTGGTGGCTTTAAAACCACTCTATGATGCCTTCGGTATCGAACGGATTGTCTATTCCACCTACCAGGCCGTATCCGGTTCCGGCGTCAAGGGCTATGCCGATCTGGAAGGCGGAATCAAGGGCGAAGCGAATGCCTTCTACCCCCACCCGATTGCCTATAACGTCCTGCCCCATATCGATTCCTTCCTCGACAATGGCTATACCAAGGAAGAAATGAAGATGATCAACGAAACCCGCAAGATCCTCCATGACGACAGCCTGCGGATCACAGCCACGACGGTCCGGGTGCCGGTTTTCTACAGCCACAGCGAAAGCGTCAACGTCGAGCTGAAAAAACCCTTTGAGCTGGACGCCATCCGCAATCTTTACAGCAACGCCCCGGGGATTATCCTCCAGGATGATCCGGCCAACAACGTCTACCCGCTGGCCCGCACCGCTGAGAATACCGATGAGGTCTATGTCGGCCGGCTGCGCCGCGATTTAAGTGTCGACAACGGCCTGAACCTCTGGGTCGTCGCCGACAACATCCGCAAAGGCGCCGCCTCTAACGCCGTCCAGATCGCCTTCGAACTGGCTAAACGCGGCTTAATCTAAACTCGTAAATCAAGTGCCGTTAGCTTTGCTACCGCTATACAGCAAACAGTTTCTACACTGTACATCGGACAGGCTACCGCCTGTTCGCCTACACGTTACGAAACTGTTTCTGAATACCGGCACCAAAGCAATCAAGGTTGTTCTCTTTGAAGAACAATGATTTAGAACACTAACCCAGTACCGACAATTGTTACATCATGTTGTACGCATCAAGGCGGACACGGCGATAGCCTGTCCGAGCTTGTGGCGAACAACAGATTAACAATTGGTCGGTACGGTATCTCACACAAACCCCAAAAACCACAAATCAAAGGAGATTGAAATGAGTATTTTTACAGGAAGCTGTGTCGCACTGGTGACCCCGTTTAAAGATGGGAAAGTTGATTTTGAACGCTTTCATAAACTGATTGACTGGCAGATCGAAAACAAAACCGATGCCATTCTGATTGCCGGCACCACCGGTGAAACCTCAACCCTGACCGATGATGAGCATCTCGAACTGCTCCGGGATGCCGGCAAGTACATTAATGGCCGGGTCCCCTTTGTGGCTGGCACCGGCAGTAATGACACCGCTTATTCGATCATGCTGTCCAAGGAAGCCGAAAAAGCTGGCGCCGATGCCTGCCTGATCATTAACCCCTATTACAATAAATCGACCCAGCGCGGGATCATCGCCCATATTTCCGCGATTGCCAACGCCATCGCGATTCCGGTGATCATTTACAATGTCCCCAGCCGCACCGGCATGAACATCGCCGTGTCCACCATTAAAGAACTGAGCAAGATCCCCAACGTGGCAGCGGTTAAGGAAGCCAGCGGCGATATCAGCCAGGTCACCGAAATTGCCCGGGTCTGCGGCAATGACATTGATATTTACAGCGGCAACGACGACCATGTCCTGCCGATTATGGCCGTTGGCGGCAAGGGCGTGATCTCGGTCTCGGCCAACATTATTCCTGAAGACATGCACAATCTGGTGGCCAGCTTTATGGCCGGTGATCTGGCGCGGGCCCGGGAGCTGCAGTTTAGCACCAACCTGGTTAATCTGGCGATGTTTTATGAAACCAACCCGATTCCGGTTAAAACCGCCATGGGCCTGATGGGTCTGGATTCCGGCGAAATGCGGCTACCCCTGATTGAGATGGAAGAAACCAACAAAGCTAAACTGATTGCCGATTTAACAGCCTACGGCTTATTATAGGAGGTCGCCATGATCAATATTTTACTCAGCGGCGTCTCCGGCGCCATGGGTGCCACCCTGCAGCAGATCATTGCCGCCAACCCCGACACCCAGGTGGTGGCCGGCTTTGATCAGCAGGCGCTGAACACCCTACCCTTTCCGGTCTACAATGATCTGACCAAGTGTACCGAAGCCGTCGATGTGATCATCGATTTTTCCCACTTTGCCGCCTTCCCGGCAATTTTCGGCTTTGCCCGAAGCCACAAAATCCCGATTGTGATCGCCACCACTGGCCTGTCCGAGGCCGATTTGGCCGCCATTGATGAAGGCGCCAAAGAATTTCCGGTATTTAAAACCGCCAACCTCTCGCTCGGTATCAATCTGATTGCCAAGATGTTAACCGAGATGGTTGCCAAACTGGAAAGTGGTTTTGATATTGAAATCATCGAAAAGCACCACAATAAAAAGCTCGACGCCCCCAGCGGCACCGCCCTGCTGTTAGCCGACGCCATCAACGATGGCCTGGCCACCAAAAAGGACTACACCTACGGCCGTTACGGCCGCGATGCCAAACGCACCGAAAACGAACTGGGCATCCATGCCATCCGCGGCGGCACCATCCCCGGTGAACACTCGGTAATCTTCGCCGGCAACGACGAAATCATCGAAGTCAACCACATTGCCCTGTCCAAAAAAGTCTTCGCCGAAGGCGCCGTCAAAGCCGCCCAATTCCTGGTCGGCCAGGCCCCCGGCCGCTACGACATGGCCATGGTCGTCAACGACTAGTTTCGCTTGATTCAGGCGCCTTAAAAAAAGTATAACCCAGTACCGACAACTGTTACATCATGTTGTACGCATCGGAGCGGACAGGTTGATAAACCTGTCCGATTCTTCGCGAAGGCAACGAGCCAATCATAAGCTTGCTTATAGTTGGCGACTGCCCGCGACCAATGCGAAAAGAGCGCAGCGAATTTCGCATGGCGCAGCGAACAACAGATTAACAATTGGTCGGTACGGCATTTCACATCGCTCCCCCCACACCATCACAGAAAGGATCAATTAACAGTCGATTAATCATAGCTGCTACTGATTTAGAGGTTAATCTCATGAATATTGTTGTGCAGAAATACGGCGGAACCTCGGTTGGTTCCACCGAACGGATTCAGAATGTTGCCAAGCGCATCATTGCCAAAAAACAAAGCGGTCATCAGATTGTCGTGGTGGTTTCTGCCATGGGCAAAACCACCGATGATCTGGTCAAGCTGGCCTATGCCATCAACCCGACCCCGCCCAAGCGGGAGCTCGACCGGTTGTTGTCTACCGGCGAACAGGTGTCCATTTCGCTGCTGTCGATGGCCCTGCAGGCGCTGGGTCACGACGCCATTTCCTTTACCGGCCCTCAGGTTGGCATCCGCACCAGCGGCCGTCATACCAAGTCGCGGATTGAAGGGATTGATACCACCAAGATTTTAGAGTCATTAAACGAAGATAAGATCGTCATCATCGCCGGTTTTCAGGGTGTCAATGAAAATGACGATGTCACCACCCTTGGCCGCGGCGGCTCGGATACCAGTGCCGTGGCCCTGGCCTGCGTCCTCAATGCCCCCTGCGAAATCTACACCGATGTCGAGGGCATCTACGGAGTCGACCCCCGCCTTTACCCAAAAGCCAAAAAGCTGGACACCGTTTCTTATGAAGAAATGCTGGAAATGGCCAGTCTCGGCGCCGGCGTGATGCATCCCCGGGCGATTGAGCTGGGCAGTAAATACGACACCCCGATCTGGGTCGCCTCCAGTGAATTTGAGGTCCCCGGCACCATTATTACAAAAGGAGAAAACAACATGGAAGGACAATCCATCACCGGCGTGGCCATTGACAATGACGAAATTATGATCACCATTCGTGATATTCCCTTTGACCGGAACATCACCTCACAGTTTTTCAGTCAGTTTGCCACCAAAAGCATTAACATCGATATGATCAGCCAGAGCGCTCCGATCGATGATCTGATCAACATTTCCTTTACCGCTCCGGCCACCGATCTTGACGACGCCAAGAAAATTCTGGCGGCCTTTCAGGACAAACACCCCGGCATCGGCGTGATTATCAACGAACAGGTTGCCAAGCTATCAGTCGTCGGGATCGGCATGCGCAGTCAGTCCGGCGTCGCTGCCAAGTTTTTTGCCCTGCTGGCTGACAACAATATCCAGATGCTGATGATTACCACCTCGGAAATCCGGATCAGCTGCATTATCCCTTCAAAAGATAAGGATCTGGCCGTCACCACCACTGCCGCCGCCTTTGATTTATAAGCATGACCAGAGTTAAATAAATTAAGCTCACAAAAATAAGCCCGCAATACCAACCGTTCAGGTCGTTATTGCGGGCTTATTGGTTCAGGAGTGATCCTGCTATTGTTTGGGGTGACGGGGGTTTTTCCCGACGATGTCGATGGCGCGGGTCAGTTCACTGGTCAGGTCGGCCTTATGCTGGGTCGTCATTTCATCGATTTTGGAAAACAGCAGCCCTTCATGGGTCACAAAATAAGCCGGTTTCAGCTTGTTCAGGGCAATCGCTTTGATATCTTCAACGCACAGTTCACAGGTGCATATTTCCGGATACTGCTTCAGCATATGTGGTAAAAACGAGTCGACCACATCCTCCATGTAATTTTTTAACATCTTTTTCCCTCCAAAGTTTGGCGATTTATTTTTTGAGTTAAGTTTACTCCATTAGACACTTTCCTGACCTTAGTATACTATTAAAATTACTCCATTTCAACCGTTTTCAGTTCAACCAGAAAAATTTCTTTACTGATTGTCAGCCCAGCAGCGCTGAATTTACAAAAATCGGTGCGAAAAGCCATCGCTGCAAACGGTTGATGTGGTATAATAGCAGCAGAAAAAAATGGCGACGACGGTAACAACCGTGAGCGCTCGCCTCTATTCAGTGCTAATCTCTGCTACAGGAAGGAATAACCTAATGATAAAAGACTTCAACCCCAGTCATCCTAACCAGACCGCAACGGATTCCACCGCGCCTGACGCCAACACGGCCCTGCTCAACCAGAGCCGTGATTATTTCACCCGGATCTTCGCCGGGCTGGAAGTTGATTCCCACCCACTTTATGACTTTGCCGAACCGCTCAAGCGAACGGCCGGCCCCGATGCCGCAATTTCCCGTGATTGGTCACGGCTGTTTGCTCCAGCGGCGATTACCGCCCTGCTTAACAGCACCCAGATCAGCGCCGAGGTGCTGTTTTTAGCGGCCTTCTCCTATACTCTGGCCAAGTTCAGCGGCCAGGAGGAAACGGTCTTGTGCTTTCAGCCGGCCCCCAACCGCGATGGCATCCTGCCCATTCATCTGAAGATTAATGAAGACCTGTCGCCGGCCCAGTATCTGGCGGCAGTTCAGACCACCTATCAGGAGACCTGCGACCACCATGGCTGGGCCTTTGCCGACCTGGCCCGAACGCTCGAGCTCAGTGCCGACCTGCGTTTTGTTTATAATGAAGCAGCGGCAGCCCCCGATCTCGGTCACGCCGATCTGGCCGCGGTGGTCAGCCCCAAAGGTGACAGCTTTGCCCTGACCCTGCACTACCGCAGCGCCCTCTATAAGGAAGAAACCATCATCAGCCTGGCCGATCTGTTCGAACGGACCATCGACGGCTTTCTCAAAGCCCCGACGTTGGCCGAGATCGCGCTTATTTCGCCAGCCGAGTGGCTGCGCTGTGAAGCCTTCAACCGTACTACCGTGCCCTATGATACCAGCCTGACGCTGGTCGCTATGCTGCGCCAGCAGGCCCGCCGCACGCCCGACAACATCGCCCTGGTCTATCAGCAGGTGCAGCTGACCTATGCCGAGCTGGACGTGGTCACCGACCGCCTGGCCAAACATATTAGCAGTCTGGGCATCGGCCGTGAGGACATTGTCCCGATTCTGCTGGCCAAAAGCGAGCTGATGACGATCGCCTCGATTGGGGTTCTGAAAGCCGGGGCTGCCTATCAACCGCTCGACCCCACCTATCCCCGTGAACGGCTGAGCTTTATGATTGGCGACACCCAGGCCCGGCTGATGATTGCCGATGCCGAACTGCTGGAACTGGTGCCGGATTACGCCGGTGCAGTGATCCGCACCGCCGACATCTATGCCCTGCCCGACAGCGAGGTGGTGCTCAGCGATCCCCGCCCCGAGGATCTGATGATCATGCTCTATACTTCGGGCTCCACCGGGGTGCCCAAGGGCGTGATGCTGGAGCACCGCAACCTCGTCTGTTTCTGTCACTGGTACAACCGCTACTATGATCTCGATCAGAGCGCCCGGGTGACGGCCTATGCCAGCTTTGGTTTTGACGCCAATATGATGGATACCTATCCGGTTTTGACGGTCGGTGGGGCCCTGCACATTATCGCCGATGAGATCCGCCTTGATCTGCTGCGGCTCAATGACTATTTTGAAGCCCACGGCATCACCCATGCCTTTATGACCACCCAGGTCGGCCGCCAGTTTGCCGATACGATCAGCAATCATTCGCTTATACACCTGTCGACCGGCGGTGAGAAGCTGGCGACGATCCACCCGCCCCGCTACCATTTCCATAATCTTTATGGCCCCACCGAAACCACCGTCATCGCCACCAGTTTTCTGGTTGACGACGACTACGATAATATCCCGATCGGCAAGGCCCTCGACAATGTCAAGATCTATATCCTTGACCGCTATAAACGGCCGGTGCCGATTGGCGTTCCCGGCGAGCTGTGTATTGCCGGAACCCATGTCGCCCGCGGTTATTTAAACCGCCCCGAGGCCACCGCTGCGGCCTTTGGCCCCAACCCCTTTGATGATGTCGCCCCCTATGAGCGGATTTATTATTCTGGCGATATCGTCCGCTACCGGCCCGACGGCAATATTGAGTTTGTCGGTCGCCGTGACGCCCAGGTCAAAATCCGCGGTTTCCGGGTCGAACTGTCGGAAATTGAAGCAGTGATCCGCCAGTTCCCCGGCATCAAGGACGCCACCGTCGTCGCCTATGATGATCCCAGTGGGGTCAAGTATATTGTCGCCTATGTGGTCGCCGACAGCCCGGTCGACACGACGGCCCTGAACGCCTTTATCGAAGCCGAAAAGCCGCCCTATATGGTACCGGCGGTGACGATGCAACTGGACGCAATCCCGCTGAACCAGAACATGAAGGTCAATAAAAAAGCCCTGCCCCAACCGGTTAAGCAGCAAACTGATCTGACCCAGCCACAAAACCCGACCCAGCAGCAGATCTACAACTGCGTCGCCAAGATTCTCGGCCATGACCAGTTCGGCATCCATACCGACCTGCAGGAGGCCGGGCTGACCTCGATTGGCACCGTGACCCTGAACGTGCGGCTGTCGCAGGCCTTTGGGGTGGTTGTCAAGAGCCGCGATTTACAGGCCCACCCGACCGTGGCCGCGCTGGAAACCTTCCTGACTGGCGCCGCCGCTGCGGCCCCGGCCAGCGCCACCACCAAACTGGACGCCTACCCGCTGACCCAGACCCAGATCGGCCTGTTTGTCGAATCGATGGCCCAGCCGGAGGAACTGCTCTACCATATTCCCTTTTTGTTTAAACTCCACCCCGATGTCGATCTGGCGCGGCTGAAAAGCGCCATCGAAGCGGCGATTGCGGCCCATGCCTATATCAAGACCCGCTTCTTTATGGATGACGACGGCGAAATCATGCAGCGGCGCCGCGACGACAGCCCCGTGACGGTGCGGATCCGCGACTATCTCGATAAGGACAAGCTGGTCACCCCCTTTAAACTGATTGACGGCCGACTCTTTAACGTCGCCCTCTATCAGACCCGGGACGGCAACTATTTCTTTATCGATATCCATCACAGCATCTGTGACGGCACCTCGCTGGTGATTCTGATTGAGGACATCAACCGGGCCTATGGCGGAGCGGTGCTGGAGCCGGAAAGCTACAGCGCTTTTGACGCCGCCCGGGACGAACAGCAAAGCCGCGCCGGGGCCGAATACGCCGCGGCCGAGGCTTATTTTGGTGAGCTCTTTTCCGGCTGTGAGACCAACTTTTTGCCCGGTTCCGACAAAAACGAGAGCGCCAAAACCCTTGGCATTGTCAGCCTGATCCCCGAGCGTCTTGAGGTCGCCGCCGTGGCCAGCTATTGCGAGGCCCACAAGCTCAGCCCCAACGCCTTTTTTGTCGGCTTGTTCGGTTATCTGATCGGCCGCTACAATTATAAGGACCACAGCGTTTTTACGACCATCTACAACGGGCGCAGCGATTCCCGGACCGACCGCGCCCTCGGGATGTTTGTTAAAACCCTGCCGGTCAGCTGCCAGCTGGGCAGCTCGGCTTTGCAATTGTTTACCACCACCAAGAAACAGCTGCTTGACAGCATGGATCACGATATCTACTCCTTTGCCGAAATCAGCCGGGCGCTGGGCATTTCGGCCGAGCTGATGTTTGTCTATCAGGGTGATAACTTTGAGTTTGACCAGCTCGCCGGGCTGCCCACCGAAGCCCTGGAAGTGATGAGCGAAGGCGTCATCGCCGCGATTTCGGTGGAGATCTCAATCCGCGAAGGCCGCTACTATTTCCGGGCCAGCTTCGAGAGCAACCGCTACGACGACAGTTCGATTACCGCCCTGCTTGAAAATCTGGCCCTGGCCGCCGAACAGGCCCTGGTTACCGATGAGCTTGAGCAGATCTCGCTGCTCTTTGATGAAGAACGGGCGATGGTTAACGATCCTCGCTTCTACGGCCACACCTTTGTCGATCTGTTTAGCGCGGCGGCCGCCCAATATCCCGACCGCCCGGCCGTCCAGGACCGCCTCGGTAGCATTACTTATGCCCAGCTCGATGCCGCCTCCGACGCCCTGGCCGTCCAGCTGCTGGCGGCTGGCGTTAAGAAAGAAGACTTTATCGGCGTCCTGTCGGGCCGCACCCGGGCCTTTATCATCGGCGTTCTGGCGGCGATGAAGGCCGGCGCCGCCTATGTGCCGCTGGATCCCGAATACCCCGAAGACCGGCTGCGCTATATGCTGGAAGATTCAGCCGCCGACATTCTGCTTTATGGCGATGAGTATCAGGAGTTGACCCGCTTTTTCCCCAAGCAGACGATCAGCCTTGATCCCTTTGCTGCCGCTGATGGCCATCAACCTGACAAAAGCTGGACTGTCAACAAACCCCAGGGTGAAGATCTGGCCTATATGATTTACACCTCCGGCTCGACCGGTAAGCCTAAAGGGGTGATGATCAGCCATGCTAACCTCAGTAACCTGATTATGAATGAAACCATTAATCAGCAGATCAGCGAGCAGACCCGCTGTGCCCAGTATTCCAGCTTCTGCTTTGACGCCTCGGTGCTGGGGATCTTCCCCTATCTGGCGAGCGGCGCCCTGGTCTATCTCTTTGCCGAAGCCGACCGCAAGGACGCCGTTAAGGTTTGTCAGATCCTGACGGACGAAGCCATTAACGTCGCCATCTTCCCGACCCAGATGGGCGAGATCATCATCGACAATATGAGCGGCCCGTCTGACCTGACCCATATCATCGTCGGCGGCGAAAAACTGAAGCATTATTACGACCGCCCCTATATCGTCGTCAATGCCTATGGCCCGACCGAAAGTACGGTCGAGACGACCTTCTTTAACGTCGATCAGGAATACCGCAATATCCCGATTGGCAAATCGCTGATCAATGTCCGTTCCTATGTGGTCGATGAGCAGCTTGCGCCTGTGCCGGTCGGGATGCCCGGCGAGCTTTGCCATGCCGGCCGCCAGATTGCCCGCGGCTACCATAACCTGCCTGAAAAAACCGCCGCCGCCTTTGTCGCCAACCCCTTTGCCAGCGGGCCTGATGATGGCCTGCTGTATCGCACCGGGGATATGGTTAGACGCCGCGGCGACGGCCTGATTGAATACAGCGGCCGGATTGATTCCCAGGTTAAGATCCGCGGTTACCGGATTGAGCTCTCCGAAATTGAAGGGGCGATGCTGGCCCAGCCGGGCATTAAGGAAACCGCCGTGACCGTCCTCGAACAAAGCGGTAACCAGTACATTATCGGCTACTACACCGGGCCGGAAGAAGCGATTGACGCCAAGGTCTGGCACCATCTGCTGCTCTCACAGCTGCCCGAATACATGATTCCGACCTTTTACGTTTTGCTGGAAACGATGCCCCTGACCCCCGGTGGCAAGGTCGATAAAAAAGCCCTGCCCCAGCCCGAAACCGGTATCAAGACGGCCGACTATCTGGCCCCGGAAACGGCCCTGGAAAAACAACTGGCGGAAATCTTCGCCGCCACCCTGGGACTGGAGACCGTCTCGGTGCTGGACGATTTCTTTGCCATCGGCGGCACCTCGATTTCCGCCACCAAGGTGGCGATGAAGTGCCTGAGTCAGCAGATTCCGCTGGCCTATGCCGATCTGTTTGAGTACAAAACGGTGCAGCAGCTGGCCGCCTTTGTCGAAAAACACGTCGCCGCGACGATTGACCCCGCCGACGTCGTCAAAAACTTTGACTACCAGAAACTGGCGCCAGTGCTGGCCGAAAACGACCTGAGCAACCTCGCCAGCCTGGCCACCAGTGAGCTCGGCGATATTATCTTAACCGGGGCCACCGGCTTTTTGGGAACCCATATTCTCAAGGAATTTCTTGATCATTATGACGGCAAGGTGACCTGTTTTATCCGCAAGGGCAAGGCCCGCTCGCTCGAGCAACGGATCAAAACGATGCTGGTTTACTATTTTGACCGCGACTACGATGAGCTGTTCGGCAGCCGGATTTTCTGTGTCGAAGGCGATATCACCAATCCCTACAGCCTGACGGCGCTGGAAGCCGTATCCGCCGGCACGGTTATTAATTGCGCCGCCTGCGTCAAGCATTTCGTCGCCGACGATACCCTCGAAAAAATCAATGTCCGCGGCGTTGAAAACCTGATCGATCTCTGTCTCAAAACCGGCCAGCAGCTGATTCAGGTCTCCACCGTCAGCATCGCCGGCGAAGGCATCAACGGTGCCCCACCGCAGGACAAGCGGATCCGCGAAAACGAGCTGTACTTTGACCAGAGTCTCGAAAACGCCTATGTCCATTCCAAGTTTCTGGCCGAGCGGGCGGTGCTGGCCGCCGTCGCCGAGGCCGGCTTAGCCGCCAAGATCATGCGGGTCGGTAATCTGATGAGCCGCAACAGCGACGGCGAATTCCAGATCAACTTCCTCCATAATGGCTTTATGCGGGGCCTTAAGGGCTATAAGATTCTCGGCCAGTTCCCCGTCAGTGCGCTCAGTCAGGCGGTTGAGTTTTCGCCGATTGATACCACCGCCCACGCCATTTTGAAGCTGTCCCAGACCAACCGCGAGCTGACGGTGTTCCACCCCTATAACAACCATACCGTCTATATGGCCGACGTGCTGGCCGAAATGAACGCCTATGGCTTTAACATTAAGGTGGTCTCTGATGCCGACTTCGGCGCCGCCCTCCAGGCCGGGATGGCCGATGCCGAGGTGGCCCCGGCGATTTCCGGGCTGATTGTCTACCTGACCAGCGACACCACCAACCACATCTACCCGATTGATCCCAATAACCAATTCACCACCGAAGTGCTCTACCGGATCGGCCACAGCTGGCCGATTACCAACGAAACCTACATGCACAAATCAATTGCCGCCCTCGATGGGCTGGGCTTCTTTGATCTGGACGAGAATTAAACACGACAATTAAACAAAACAAAAACAGGCCGCGGGATTAACCGCTGCCTGTCAGACTGTCAGAAAGGATAACCCAGTACCGACAATTGTTACAACATGTTGTGACCTAGGGGTCAGACCCTACGCATCGGGGCGAACAGGTTGATAAACCTGTCCGATCCTGCGCGCAGGCAACGAGCCAATCACAAGCTGGCTTGTAGTTGGCGACTGCCCGCGACCAATGCGAAAGGAGCACAGCGGATTTCGCATGGCGCGGCGAACAACAGATTAACAATTGGTCGGTACGGTAGTTTAGCAACAACCTTGCAGGCCCCGATCCTAAAAAACTGACGGTTTATCTGGTGGAACTACTAATATAATTACAAATATTGCCGATAATTAGAATAGTTGTTGAACACAAAACACAATTATTTACAAAAGAGGGGGTAATCGTGTGATGAATATCAATTCTATTGCTAAAAATTTATATACCAGCTACCGCAATATGACGGCCAGTCAAAATGGGGCCGCCGCCAGCCCAACCGTCAACCAGACCGCGACCGCGAAAACGGACAGCCTTGACATCTCAGCTGCCGCCTTAGCAAAAATGGACAACCCGGATGATAACGAGCCGCTGTCGGCCACATCAGGAAAAGATGCGCTGCCGATCACAAGGGGCAAAAAAGCCCACAGTTTTATTATCCATTTCCGGGATTCGGCGATGGTCAGCCGCGCCGTGACGCGGGGCTATATTACCGTTAACGGGGTCGATATCCCGCTTTCGGATGAGGTGAAAAAGCAATTAACCGAAATCGATGCCCAGGCTCATGCCGACCGTGAAGCGGCTTTTTTTAAGCGGACGATCGCCCATAATCTGGCGGTTGCCGAACAGCAAAGTGAGGTCTGGGCAAGCGCCTTTAAAGATTTAGACGAAGCCA
>RRZU011482461.1_pt1 | contig 16006 bp, 6 predicted proteins | sample 2165561 | NCBI WGS metagenome assembly RRZU01 (sample SAMN10456909, study PRJNA506462) | wastewater metagenome | isolation source: wastewater sludge | place: USA: Moscow, Idaho
ACAGACTGTACATATACATTGTCTACACTGTTATTGTTGGCCTCTATCACAAATTTCTTTCCGTCCTCCATCGTGATAGTCGCTTTTTTGAATAAGGGACTGCCCAACACGTACTGATCAGTACCCGGACAAACGGCATAAATACCAAGCGCACTCAGAACATACCACGAAGCCATACCTCCCTGGTCTTCATCTCCGGGGAATCCTCTTTGGGTAGAATTGTATAACCTGTTCATTATCTGACGTGCCCAATACTGGGTTTTCCAGGGCTGTCCTGCGTACGAATACATATATACCATGTGCTGGATAGGCTGATTGCCTTGTGCATATTGTCCCATGCCTGCAATCTCCATCTCTTTCATTTCGTGAATAACAGTACCGTATGTACCGGGTTTGATGACATTAGGAACAGTAAAAACCGAGTCCATCTTAATCGTCATCTTTTCGGGACTTCCAAACATGTCAATCAGGCCTTGCACATCGTGGAAAACCGACCACGTATAGTGCCATGCGTTTCCTTCGCAATATGGGCCTCCCCATACAAACGGATCGAAAGGCTCCTGCCATTTGCCGTCCTTATCCCGTCCTCGCATAAATCCGGTAGAAGGGTCGAACACATTCCGGTAGTTGTACATTTGCCTTTCAAAAACATCCATGTAGAATTTATTCCCCGTCATTTTGGCTAGTTCATACCCACACCAGTCATCATAAGCATACTCCAATGTTTGGGCTGTAGACCCCAATGATTCGGGATAAGGGACATAACCTAACTGAAAATATTCTTTCCAGAAGATCCGTCCGTTAGCCCCACCCCATGGACCTTTATTCATTGCTTCGTGCGCATAAGCTTTCAGCGCACGCTCCGGATCGAATGTACGGATACCTTTTGCCCATGCATCGGCAAGGAGGGAGATTGCATGATTGCCGATCATACCCCCGGTCTCTCCGGGTTGCGACCATGAAGGCAACCAACCGCACTGATCGTGGGCATCAAGTAAGGCGTTCATATATTGTCCCTGCATGGTAGGGTGAAGAATATTGGACAAAGGGAACTGGGTACGGAAAGTATCCCAAAATCCATTGTCGGTGTACATATATCCGTTATAGATTTTCCCATCGTAAGGGCTGTAATAATATGGCTCATTGTTTTCGTTACGCTCATAAAATTTGCGTGAGAAAAGGTTTGCACGGAAAAGACAGGAATAGAAAGTCCTCATCTGTTCATCGGTTCCGCCTTCAACAACGACCCTGTTTAGCAATTTGTTCCATGTTTCGGCTCCACGGGCTTTTGTCTGTTCCATATTTTTATCACTGCCCAGTTCTCTATTCAAGGTCAGCAAGGCTTGTTCCTGGCTTATATAAGACGAGGCCGCTTTTGCCTGCACCTTCGATCCTTTTTTGAACCTGATATATGCACCCGCACCTTTTCCTTTTCGATGATCTTCTCCTGAGAACACCTCATCTTTTTGGTTTTCCCATGTACCATAGGCCTCGAAAGGTTTATCGAATTGAACAACGAAATAACTACGGAAATTCTCGGAATGATTTACAAAGCGCTGATTGTTTACCCAACCGGTAATTTGTTTTTTTTGTGGGTCTATCTTAACTTCGCTCATGTCGGTATAACCATCGAGCACCAGATAGGCATCCCCTTTTCCGGGAAATGAAAACCGGAGATGTACCCCTCGTGTAGTCGGTGCCATTTCGGTTGCAATCCCATTATCGAATGTAACCTTATAATAGTGCGGTTTTGCTATTTCATTGCCATGGCTAAACTTGGCGGCTCTTTTTTCCTGATTTACTTCAAGCGTACCTTCCATCGGCATAAATGAATATACCGCATAATCATTTACCCACGGGCTACATTGATGTGCTTGCTGAAATCCGCGTATTTTATCTACAGCGTACTGATATTTCCAGCCTTCGCCATTTACTCCCGTCTGCGCCGTCCACGTATGCATAGCGTAAGGCATCGCTGTAGAGGCGTATGTATTGCCATAGCTAAGCCCGAAATGAGAATCGGTACCTTGCAATGTGTTGACATATTGTACCAAATCTTTCAGTTGCGCCCCGGCAGATACTGTCAGTAGTAAAGCTGCGGCAATAAGTAAGGATTTTCGTGCTTTCATATATCATTGTTTTTACAACTAATACTAACCTGAATTAAATATACTTTCATCTTTCAATACTATGCGAAGCGAAGGCTCTACTTGTAACAGGCACTTCGCTTCTCACAGCATAAAATCACTATTCCATCTTATTTACAATAAAATACCTCATCGGTAATCGATTCTTAGAATGACATCAGAACACCAAAATTGATCACACGCTGATTCATATAAGCATCACCCGCCGAATTGGTTTGTATTTCGGGGTCCTGCTGATATTTATCATAATTTGTTTTTGTAAACATGTTGTAAGCATTTACATAAAAACGCGTACTTTGTATTCCTTTAGGCAATACGCTTTTAGGTAATTCATATCCCAAATCGATTGTTTTCAGACGGATATACCATGCGTTCACCAACCAGAAATTAGACATATATGCCTCGCTACTGCTAATAGTAGAAAGATTGGTAGTCAAACGAGGGAATTGAATATCTTCTCCATCCTGATACCGCTCAGCAGTCCAACGTTTTTCGTGAATCGGCTGAAACTGGCTCTTGAAAGATTCTATACCTGTTCCTACCACGCTAAAGCTGTAATCGAATGAACCCTGAAACAATAAACTTAGAGAAAAGCCTTTGTAAGACCCGCCGATAGTCCATCCCAACGTTGTGGTAGGTAGATTTGGTTTACCGATGGCTCCTTTATCAAAGTCGTCGATAACACCATCATCGTTCAGGTCGGCGTATTTGAGGTCTCCTGCCGACACGGGTATATTAGGCACCGGAATCTTACCGGCATTGCCGGCATTGATTTCTGCTATATCTTCCGGTGTGTAATATCCTACCCATGTATAACCAAATGGTTGCCCGATAGGTTTTCCTGTCTCAGATAGCCATGAGTATCTCTGCTGAGCCTCGGCCTTGTATTTTACCTTATTTTTAGCATAAGAGAATACAAGATTGGTAGAGAAATTGAATTCTCCAAACTTATCGTTATATCCAATTTGTCCATCAAACCCTTGGTTGGTGGTTTCCCCTACATTTGTCCGAGGCAGGCCGATACCCAATAGTAATGATACGTCGCTTCTCTCCACTAATTGGTCGTAACGATAATCATAAAAATAATCTATCGTAAACGACAGCTTGTTGTGGAACATGCTGGCATCGATACCGACGTCGAATTTACGAGCCTTTTCCCATGTAACATATTCATTACCCAAAGTACCCTCTCTATATGATTTCACTCCCACAGGCGTTTCACCAAAAGAATAGCCATAACCTTCTTCATATACCTGTTTGTACAGATAGCGGTTACCCGGTGTAATGTCCGATCCCACCAATCCGTATGAAGTCCTTATCTTCAACATACCGACCTTATCGTTGAATCTTTGCTGAAAAAAGGGTTCTTCTCCAATATTCCAGCCGACTGCAACAGCGGGGAAGAATCCGAAACGATTGTCTGATCCAAAGCGGTCAGTTCCATTATAAGCCGTGTTGAAGTCAAACATATAACGGTTCTTATAATTATAGTTGATTTGTCCTGTATACCCCTGAAATTTCGCAGGTACTTCGGCACTGGCAAGCCAGTTTTTGTCTGTAGTACTACTTTCTCTATTATAGAGCAACATTGCCTTTATCGTATGATCTTCGTTGAATGTACGTTCGTAATTGACAAAGGCCTGAATATTCAGATTTCTGATAGCCTTATTTGTTCCGGCATTGAGTATATAATTTTCATAAGCATACGAATCGGTTGTGGGGTTGATTGTGTATGTATTGTCTACACTATTATAATAATAGGTAGGATACATCGTTTTATCACGTTTCATAGCCCTGTAGTTTTCATCTACACTCGAATATGCCACACGCATTATGCCTGAAAGTCCTTTTGTTATAAAATCAAAGTTTTGTGAAACATCGAACAGAATATTGGAATCGAACCGCCTTGTACGGGTGTAACCTTCATTTGCCAAACGGGCATTCAAAGTCGGATCTTTACTATCGGTCAGAAAATAATTATGATAAGCATAGGTACCGTTCGGATTCATTGTAGGAGCAGAAAAAGGTGTCATCTTTCTGAAATTATAGATTTCTCCTACGGCATTCAAGCTATTAGGTTCATTGATATTCATAAAGCGTGACGACATATCCAAGCGCACTTTCGTTGATGTAGTAACATCAAAATCCAGATTGCTACGGAAATTAAACCTGCGATAAAAATAATCGGTATTCACCTCTTCGTTCGGATCTTCAAAAGTGCGGGTCAAACCGTTTTGAGAAAAGAATCCACCGGTGACAAAGTATCGCAATCGTTTCGAACCTCCCGAAATATCCATATTCACATTTTGCTGGGAAGCTATATCTTTGAAAATTGTATTGTACCAGTCTACATCAGGATGACCGTAAGGATCGTCTCCTAATCTGAAATGTTCAATATCGCTATCAGTAAACGGTTTGCTGTTTGACAAACCATCGTTTTCGAAGGCTTCATTCGTCAATAATGCCGCCTGATAGGCATTCAGGAACTTAGGAGTACGGATAGGCATAGTCAGCCCACCCTCTGCTCGCACATTTATATGTGGACGGCCTTCTTCTCCGCGGCGGGTTTTGACTACCAAAACACCATTGGCTCCCTTGATACCGTAAATAGCTGTGGTAGAGGCATCCTTCAGAACCGAGATGCTCTCTATCTCATTTACATTGATTTGTTGCAGCTGGTCGTAGGTATATTGCACATCGTCGACTATGATTAACGGGCGATTTCCGTCTGTGTTTAGAGAGCTGGCTCCCCTGATAAAGAAATCCGACGCATCTTTGCCCGGCTGCCCGGAACGTTGCTGAGAAAAGAATCCCGGCAGTTTACCGGTCAAGGCATTTTGCACGCTCGATGTAGGTACTGCACGGATTTCCTCGGCCGACACGGCACTTACCGATCCGGTCAGAGTGATTTTCTTTACTTTGCCATAACCGACAACCACTACTTCATCTAAAGTCTTCTGATCCGATTCGAGTACAATATCAAGAACCCGTTGGTTCGTTATTTTAATTGACTGTTTGGTGAACCCCACAAAAGAGAACGATACCTGATCTCCTGATTTCACAGTTAAGGCATAACTACCGTCAACGTCAGTCATTACACCGTTTGTTGTTCCATCAACGGTAACGGCCACGCCTATCAAAAGCTCCCCGTCTGTTGATGATACTTTACCTTTGAGTTGGAATTGCTGTTGACCAAAAGCAAAAGCAAAAATTTGTATACTTATAAATAATAAAGTCAGTCTTTTCATATCAATTTATGTATTAAGAATTGATAAATACGGCTTTGTTACCAGCCCGGGTTTTGAACCATATTACTATTTTTATTCACTTCGCTATATGGTATCGGATATAAATATCTTTTCGAGTCGAATTTTGCATCCAGCACATCGATATGTTCTATCAGTATGTTTCCTGCTTTCATCACCAAAGCCAATCCTTTGAGAGGTTGGTTGAATATCTCTTCAGCAATTTTCCAACGGCGAATATCATAGAAACGTTGTTCTTCGAATGCCATTTCGATTCTTCTCTCGTTTCGGATAATTTCCCTCATTTCAGAACAGGTTGTATTGTCCGCTATCCCATAAGTACCATCATCACCTTCGATTCCGGCTCTTTTTCTGATTTCACGGATATATCTGATCACGTTGGCATCGACCGTTGTCTTCGAAGAGGCCAAATCATATTCATTCTTGGCTTCGGCATAGTTGAGCAATATTTCGGCATATCGGAATAATACCCAGTTGCGAAGAATTCCCGTATATTCGATTTTATTCTCATAGTTTCCCATAAACTTTCGCATATAATAGCTGGTTTTGGTCTTAGCATCAGTCGAACTGGTCGGATTGTTCCGTCCTCCGATATATGTATACAGTGTTGTGCTCAGCCATTGAGAACCATTGTGCAATACTGTGTAATCAAGACGAGGGTCACGATTGTCATACATCGACTGTTCCGAGTAAGTATATTTAGTACTTTGACCTATCGCCTTTCCGTCCTTCATCGGGAAAGCATCTACCAAATTTTGGGTCGGACTGGTGCGTCCGTTACCTTTGGCATTGCTGGAAAATCCTACCGGCCCGTTATTCAGTTCCACATCGCGCCTGTCAAGAGCTCCTTGCACATGGAATATTACTTCATTGGTTACCGGCCCGTAATAATTTAGGAATACTTCTTTGAAATTTTCCATCAATCCGTACCCTCCATAATTACCCGAAGGGCCCCAATCGTTGATAAAATCTTCTGCGGCTTTTGCAGCTCTTTCCCAACGGGCAGGGTCATATTGATCATATCCCACATATGGATTACCGGACTGAACAGGCGATTCGTTGAACAACGGACTGGCTGCGTACAAGAGTACCCTTGCCTTGAGTGCCATAGCTGCACCTGCCGTTACCACGTGCCCGTCAGCATTTATATTGGCTATAGGAACTGAGCGTAAACTATCCTTAATGTTATCGAGCTCGTCAACAATGTATTCTATACATTCATCAAACGTATTTCGAGGCAGTTCCATCGGTTCACCCAATTCGTAGGGAATATCACCAACCAGAGGCACACCACCATAGCGTTTTACCAATTCGAAATAATAATACGCTTTGAGAAAACGGGCTTCGGCTTTCAATGCTCTATTCAGCGGAACCTTCGTTGCAACATGGTTACTGTATGTTTGTATAAATGGAACAACATCTATATTATTGATAAATGTATTTGCCCTACGAATTCCTCTGTAATAGTCACTCCATCCCATATCGGTAAGACGCACAAAGGCAGAGTAACGTCCGATCTGTAACTGATATATTGTGTTTTCGGAAAGGGCCGACGTAATGGCATCGTCCGATGCAGCATCGAGATAATCACCACCGATGGAATTGTGCCCATATCGCAAAACACTGTAAACGTCGTTCAAATATTTCTTTGCATTTACTCCCAACGAGTCTGTAGTAGAGAATACGTATTCGAGAGTAAGTTTTTCAACAGGAACATCTTCGTAGTCCTGACATGACGACAATGCGAGAGATAGACCTATCAGTACAATATATAATTTGTTTTTCATCTGTATATTCATGTCTTTCGTTTTTAGAAAATATTAGAATTTAATATTAACTCCTGTGTTGAAACCTCGCAATAGCGGATAGTTTCTATAATCTGTTACTTCAGGATCAACCAAATCGAAAGCCGATTCTGTCCATAAGTTTTGTCCGCATACAAAAATTTTGACTTTTACTCCACCCAGATAGTTTCGGGAAAATGAATCTGGAAAAGTATAAGCTACATTCAGATTTTTCAGCCGGATATAATTCCCCGATTTTAACCAGAATGAGTTTCTCATGTAACTTGGTTCGACATTGTAACCGGGGCTGGTAGAAAGCCTTGGATAAAGTGCCGTTTCTGCCGTTTCTGGAGTCCATCGGTTCAAAACATGCTCGTATGCCTGGCTGTAAATATTACCCGAGGCTATGAATCCTGTGGCATATTCCCACCCTGCATCCGGAAAATAAATTTCCCGGTTATATGCACCCTGAAACAGGACAGACAGTTCGAATCCTTTATATTCGAATCCTAGATTCAGACCGAAAAAAGCAAGAGGTTTATCGCCACCGATCACTGTCTGGTCATATTCATTGATCACATTGTCTCCATTCATATCCTTATATTTCAGATCGCCGGGAACAATGGTATAACCGGATATAACGGGGCTGTCGGCTATTTCTTCGCGTGTTTGGAAAAATCCTTCTGTAATAAGCCCGTAACGAGTTCCAACCGAATTACCTGTTCTGCGCATATATTCGAAAGGAACATTTTGCTCGTCCATGAACAAAATCTTTGATTGGGTCATACTCCAGTTTCCTGTCACATAATAATTGAAATCGCCAATATTGTTCTGATAAGTTACCGACAAATCGACACCCTGATAGCGTACCTTTCCTATATTTTCACTCGGATAGCTCAACCCGATAAGTTCGATGCTCTTCCCTCTAGTTATCAACAAGTCGAAATATTTATCGCTGTAAACATCTGCCGCAATCACTAATTTGTTGCTAAATAGATTCGCATCAAGTCCCAAATTTAATTTATAGGCTCTTTCCCATGTCAGATTCGGGTTCGCCAGGCTGTTATTTGTTTCGATGATCCCGAGTGCCGGGTCAGAATACCACGAGGTATAACTCGACCCCTGAGGGTAAGAGAAATTTGCCACGCTATTTATATTCGTATCATATTGCTGTCTCCATGTGTAATAGTTATCGCGTCCGATACTGTTTCCTGTCTGTCCGAATACAGTACGTAGCTTCAGTTTATTGATCCAATCTACTGATTTCATGAATCCTTCCTTGCTGATGTCCCATCCTAATCCGAAAGCATAGAAGGTACCCCATCTTTTTCCGGGTGCATACCTGTTGAGATAACTTTGGGATATAGCAGCCTGAGCAAAATATTTATCATTGAAACCGTATTTAAATTCACCATTGATATTAGCCGGTATTTCGGGTAACTGATAATTATCCAGCACTTGTTTTATATCGGCAGAGACGTTTCCCTCTATAGAGTGTAACGTATTGATCGTTTTCTTATAATTCAGCGCAATTTGCCCGAACATATGCTGATAATTAGAAACGCCTACAAAGTCATTTTTTTGAGTTACAATAGTGCCGAAACGTTCATAGTCACCTCCCGATCCGTCTGCGTACGGAGTATATAAATAAACAGGTTCTCGCTTGTTACGAAACAAGGCACTACGGCTCTGTGATGCTACGTTTCCTACCGCAGTGGCTGATAAGCCCTCAGCAAGCCATGACATATCGTGATCGATAACAATATTGCCGTAACCGTCACGCATCAGGTCTTTTATATAACCCGAGCTAATGGTTTTCGCCATCAGGTTGTTCTGATAATTATTGTTACCCCCATAAGACCCGTTCGGGTTGTAGATCGGATACACTCCACCCGGAAGAGAATACACATCACCCATAATACTGCTCAAACCGGCTCCCGGTTGATTCCCCTCTTCGACACGTCCTATGATCGTGGCGCTCATTTTCAGATTATCCAAAACCTTGACATTAATCTTCGATGTAACCATATAGCGTTCATACGAAAGATTGGTATTGTAGCTGTTCTTTGAATCTTCGCGAAGAAGCCCGTCCTCAGAAAAATATCCCAGGCTGACAAAATATTGGGCGACTTTATTTCCTCCGGTAGCATTCAGGTTATATGATTGTATGCTGGAGTTGTCTTTCAATATCTGGTCGTTCCAGTTTACATTGGGGTATGCGATAGGATCACTTCCATTTCGGAATGATTCTATATCACTTGCCGTATAAAGACCTTTTTTTCCGTCATTCACAAGGGCTTCATTCAATAAGTATGCCCATTGGTAGGATGGTAGCGGCTTCAGTGTCTTAATCGGTTCCTGAACGCCATATCTTCCCGTAAATGAAATTTTGAATCCTCCTTCAATAGGCTTTTTAGTTGTTATATACATTACTCCGCGCGAGCTTCTCCCTCCAAGAAACATAGAGGATAAAGCATCTTTCTGAACAGAAACCGATTCGATGCTTTCTACATCGAGATTAAATAATTCGCTCTGAAATCCATCGACAACTACCACCGGAGAATTAGCTCCCCGAAGAATGAAACTAAATTGTGTATTATCATTGTATCCCACTTTGGAGTCATCAGCCAAAGCTCCTATAAAATCGTTCGCTATCACTCCGGGATCGGTAAAGGTGTTCCTGTATCCTCTACTCTGGGAGATATACAGTCCTGACAGCCGTCCGGATAATGCTCCTAAAATATTGGCCGATAAAGCAGATGTTATTTCATCGGTATAGACAGTTGAAGCCGCACCCAGATAACTTTGTTTAGAAATTGTTCTTCCATAAGGAATATCCAGACTATCGGGATTCTTGAGCTTCTTCTCATCCAAGCCTATCTTGAATGCCTTATTATCCAGGATTTTCTTGGAAATTTTGACTTCCTTCACAAGATAATCGGGATGGATAAAGATTAGCGTGCTTCCGGTTCCTGCATTGATGGTAAATGCTCCTGTTTCGTCGCTGGTGGCTTTCACTGTATTTGATTTAACAGATACTTCTACACCCGACACAGGTTTTCCGTACAAATCGACTATCACACCCGAAAAACCGGACACGTCAGTATTAGCTGCCACATCCTCCTGAGCATAGGCAGCTTCATATCCCCACAACGACAATACAACCATAAGCAGAAAGCAACTCCTACTTATTTTTTTATATATTGAATTATACATAAATTCCTGTTTTAAATTTTATACATTAATCTCACTTGCAAACAAAGTAGTACATGAATGGCTCTATCGGCCTTCCTGGGCGTAGCAGCTCTTGTTCATAGCCCGGCTCCATGCCTCCTGCCACATTATCGTCATATTTGCTGACATAGAGGGTACCGTCTTCGTTTGTGAAATAGTATTCGATGCGTGTAATAGTCTCGTTGGCAAGAGTACCAAAATATCCTTCAGGCCATACTGTCCTGCTCCACATCACTCCCCATTGAGAATCTTTCACCAGTTTTGTTTTCTCCGAGATCTCGTTTACCGTATAAGTATTTCCTTCGGCGGTGTATGCTATGGCATTCAGATAAATATCGGTTTCATCTATCAACGGATTATTGTAGTAGTCTCCTATATACCTGAATGTTATAATATCGTTCTGAGTAGCATTCCCCGGAGTTGCCTGATAAAAGTGGTACTGACAGAAATCGATCGGTTCGGCTCCTTCGCCATCGGTCACTTCAAAACAGTCGCCCCACATCACCTTCCAGCGGTCTTCATCAGTACCCATTCCGTCTCCGTCATAATTAGCAAAGAATCCGATCTTTGCCCTTAGGTTGTCAGGCCCGGTTTTTATCTTTATCCTTACTTTTATGAATAAGGTATACGCATTTCCTCCATTATAGATTGTCCAAGGATCATCGGCCTGAAATACAACCCACTGTGTATCATCCAATATATTGGGGTTACGTCCGCCCACGGCATTAAGAAGTGCCTGGCTCCAGGTCAGACCGGGCTGGCTCTTAGGGGAAGTTCCATCGGGAATTGGCGACATTGTATATTCAGTGCCCAAATCTTCATTGTTTTCCCATGTCAAAGTTGCCGACTTGGCATCTGTCCATACTTTCGGAACGTTGAGCGCAACTATTAACCGGTGAGTTTCGTTATCATAATTTGACGCACACTTCAAATACATTACGTATTCGGCATATTCGCCTGCCTTCACCGAGTTGGTTTTATAGATAATCGGAGAGTTATTGTCCTGATATTCATCCTTGAATACATCTCCATGGTTTTCATACCACGCTATACCACAGGATATAAATAAACCAAGGATCAACAGACCTCCCAATATTTTATATATCAATATTTTGTTCTTCAATTCTAAATTCATAGCATTCAATTTTAGTTGTTATCCACTTTTTTTAAAACATAAGAATAAATATTACTGTAACATCCCGGTGAGAAAGAAAGGGTTATCTGTCGTTCTCCTTCCACCGTCTGATATTCAAAAGCAGAAATATTGGATTCGGTAGAGGTTCCTTCTTTAAATGTCAGTTCGGTAGGGTACTGAAGATCATTTACAGTCCATGTGCCGCTTTCGCGCACCAAAAAGGGAAGGTAGTTGTCTATGGTATAGGTATTATCATCTTTCAGATTGATTCTGAAGTTACTGAAATCCATGATATTGGTTATGTCTAATCCATTTCTTGTAGCCTTGGTGATATACCAAGAACCGGCAATTTCTTTAACAGGTTCTTCTCCATAATAATCGGTAGAATCTTTGAACTTGTCGCAAGAAATGAATAATTGCACCATAATACAAAGTATAAAATACTTTTTGATAGCTGGTTTTTTCATAGTGAATCTTTGTTTACGGAATTAGAATAAAGTTTATTCTTTATTAATAATTAGGATTCTGTATCAGGTTGGTAGATTTGGATGTTTCCGAATATGGTATCGGCCAAAAATACATCGCTTTTCTAAAAGAGCGTTGCCGTACATCAAAACGTTTATACGACTTACTTCCATCTGTTTTTAATTGCACCTCCATACCTGTCATCATCTGGTTATCTGTTTGTTCTGCTATTTTCCAACGTCTTACATCAAAAAACCGCATACCCTCGATGGCAAACTCGATACGTCTTTCATTCCTTATTGTTTCACGCATCTCTAAGCGGGTCATATTGGTTTTCAGACCATACATTCCGTCACCGCCTGCATCGATTCCCCCTCTGGCTCTGATGTCCTTTAGTATAGTATACGTTTCTTCACCCGCAGGCACTATGTCAGATTCGCTACCGTTAGCTATCCTGTATTCGTTCATGGCTTCGGCATAAATCATATATATTTCGGCAAATCGCATAAGCGGTGTTTCTTCGGGGCCTGAATGCACAGAATTTGCAGCCAAATGCCGATTGACCATCTTGTTGATATAATATCCGGTAGGTGTCCCCTGATGCACAGCATCCTTGCCTGAGGAAGAACCATCTGCATTGAGGTAAGTATTTACAGGAGCATATGCGTCATTTCCTATCATAAGCACAGTCTGATCATGTACCACTGTATTGTAGAAACGGGGATCACGTCCGGTATAAGGATTGTTAGGGTCATATCCTGAGTCAGCATCGGTAATTGCTTTCCCGTTCTTCATCGGGAACGCATCGACCAGATTCTGATATATAAATCCGCTCTTTGCCGCATCACGTGAAGGAGGTTGAAACCAGCTTTCTCTGGCTACACGCCCGAGGCTACGGTCTTCAAATATAGACTCGACGAGAGAACCCGGTCTGTATACGGCATCCGATGCCATAAACAGGGCGTAGAATCCGTGTCCGGGATCGGCTGCGTTGTTGTTCTTCGGATCTGTATTCAGCACATATAACTGATACCGTCCCAATGCTAAGAAGCTGTATGCTGCATCCATCGCCTCTTTCCATCGTTCTTTATCGTATTCGGAATAACCGACCAGCTCTGCCGGAACATTGGAGCCCGAGACAATATCGCTGTTACCATTAAACAAGGGACTGGCTGCATACAGCTTCATCCGTGCCACCAATGCTTTGCAGGCTCCGCCTCCAGCTCGTCCGTAGTATGTCCCCGAAGGTTTCACCGCTAGATCTTTTTCTGCGGTGTTACATTCCTGAACAATATATTTCAGACAGGCATCGTAGGTATCCCGAGTATCTTTCGGCTTATCACTTTCTGCATAAATCGTATCGCCGATCAGCGGTACGCCGCCATAGTGCCGTACCAGGATATGATAATACCAGGCGCGAAGGAAGCGAGCTTCGGCCTTTAGACGTATCTTTCTGGCGTTTTGCAAAGGTGCTTGTTCAAGCCCTTTGAAGAATACATTTACTCGGCGAATGTTCTGATAAGGTATCTTCCACGAATCGTCTGTAATAACGACAGGATTAACAGTTCCCAAGGCAAATTGCAAGTCAGCTGTCACCTCAGACGAAGTCCTGAATTCAGCCTCATCGCATGCCGTTTGTAATCCGCCCAAAGTAGTATTATTCTTACTGAAACGATTGCCTTTGGTATCGAATCCAATCTCGCGATAGATTTCGTTCAGAAAGCCTTCAGTCAACGCACTGTCAGAGAAAACCTTATTGTAGTCAAGATCTGTCGTCACGGTCTCATCGAGAAAACCGCCGTCGGTACAGGAAAAATTTCCATACAATATCATTATCACTAATAATGAATAGAAAATGTTTTTCATATGCATAAGATATTAAATTAAGTAGGTTTATTGTTCTATCATTGATCTATGTACCCCATTTCTCATTGGGTTTATCACCCATATGAAGTTCAAGTAATCCGCCATTTGCAATGTCTTTAAAGTCTATATAACACTTATTGTATTTTTCTCCATTCAGGAGAGCCTTCTGTACATATATATTTTTGGGAGAGTTGTTGTATGTGACTATTGTAAATTTACCTCCCTTAAAATATTGAGGATCGAGCCTGAACTCTATTTTATCAAATACAGGACTACTTATCTCCAAGCGGGTATCCCCCGGACACACAGGATGCAGACCCGATGCTGCCAACACATACCAGGCTGACATTTGACCCACATCTTCGTTTCCTACGATACCCTCCACTTTATTCGCATAGGCTTTGTCGCAAATATGACGCACCCACTTTTGAGTAAGCCATGGTGCACCTAAGCGGTTGAAAAGAAAAGGTACATGATGTACAGGCTCGTTTGCATGGTTGTAATAGTCATTCCACAAAAAATTATCCGGTGTTTTCTCGAAAAAATTGGTGAGATCTGCTATCACCTTGTCCTGTCCTCCCATCAGTTCTACCATTCCCGGAACATCATGTGGAACAAACCATCCCTGCTGGTAAGAATTGGATTCCACACAGCCGTACCATTCTTTGGTACGTGCGTTTTCTGGCCATTGCTCCCATGATCCGTCTCCCATTTTCGGGCGGAACCAGCCTTTTTCCTTGTCAAAAACATTTTTGTAAGCCTGTCCTTTCTCATAGAATATCTTTTTGTCGCCATCTTTTCCCAATTCTTCGGCCAGACGGGAAATGCACCAATCGGTATATGCATATTCCAGTGTATTAGAAATACTAAAAGGAGGGCCTGTATAGCCCAACGGTCCATTGCTAAATTTTTGCGAAGTATTTATGGCATACCGATATGCTTTGTCAATATCATAGTTGCGGATGCCTTTGACATAAGCATCGGCTAGAACCGATAGTGCCGGATTGCCGATCATACAGCCAGAATATGCGTTCATGATCTCCCAACGCTCATAATACCCACGCCCGCTTTCGTCGGCCAGCGTTATCAGTGAGTTTAGCTGATCGTCAACAAGCCTTGGGTTGATAATTGTCTGGAGCGGGTACTGGCTGCGAAATACGTCCCAACCACTGAAAATTGTTCGTTTGGTAAAATCGGAAGTCTGGTGTATCTCTTTATCTCCTCCCACATAGCGACCATCAGTATCTGTAAAAACACGCGGATCTATCATTGTGTGATAAAGGGAAGTGTAAAATATCGTTTTCTCATCTTTCGTACCGCCTTCGACTATGATACGGCTCAATTCATGATCCCATGACTTTTTTGCGTCAACCCGTATATCATCAAAATTCTTATTTTCGATCTCCGCTTTCAGATTTTTCTCCGCACCGTCTATGTCTACAAAAGAGATTCCTACTTTCAATGTAATCTCTTCTCCTTTACGGGTCTCAAATTCCGTGAAAAAACCCAGGTGTTTTCCCTCAAGTTCTTTTAGGCCTCTGACAACTGGTGCTTCCGATACTCTTTTCAGGTATGGAATGCTGACCACGTCTTCTCTCTTTCGCTTCCATCCATCGGGAATGTCGGCACTCCAAAATCCGTAATCGTTAAGAGGTTTACTAAACCGCGCATGAAAGTATACTGTGTAATCGGCGTTACCCTCTCCGTCTCCCCAACCGCCACCATCGGGGGTACATTTCATCCATCCCTGAATCGTGCTATCGTTCACTACCTTTATGTATTGGTATACAGACGTTCCTCCTACCCTGCGGGCAAGATCGATTTGAATCCGTGATTGTTTATCTTCGGGAAATGTAAACCGTAATATCCCGCTATGAGGTGCTGCGGTGGCTTCCACTTTGATATTATAGTCGGTAAGTTCAGCCGAATAATATCCGGCTTCTGCCACTTCCGTTTTTTTATTGTACAGAGAACGATATCCTTCGATACTCCCGTCTTCTTTGCCGGCTATTGTTTTTAGTGTGCCGGTAGTAGGCATTACCAGAAAATTCCCCAAATCGCCGTACCACCCCACTCCACTCATTTGAGTAAAAGCAAAGCCTTCGATGG
>RRZU010258994.1_pt1 | contig 15999 bp, 15 predicted proteins | sample 2165561 | NCBI WGS metagenome assembly RRZU01 (sample SAMN10456909, study PRJNA506462) | wastewater metagenome | isolation source: wastewater sludge | place: USA: Moscow, Idaho
GACCTCCAGATGCCGGTGATGGACGGCCTCGCGCCGGCCCGCCAGCTCCGCCACGACGCCCGCTCCCGCCATCTGCCCATCGGCGCCCTGACCGCCCACCCGACGTCCCAGCCCCGCCGGCCGTGCAACATTAGCCGCAACCAGCGTTGAACAGCTGTCTGCTGTGTTCTTCGTCCAGTTCGTGCCATTCCAGTACTCCATCCGGTATTCGACCCGTGCTGGAAGCAACTCCGAACCGTAAAAACTCAAAAGGCGCAGGCGGCCGTAACGCAGCTCATTACCGGTCAACGTGGCGATTATTTTTCCATCAGCTGCCAGCGCACCACTCCCTGTGTAATTGCGCTGAAAATCTAGCAAACTCATTCTCACTCCGTCACTATCAACCGGACTAAGGCCCAAGATGGCACCAACAAACGGCCCATCCGGCCCCGCAGCTGCGCGGTTGATCGTAAAATCGAGGCTCATTTGCGCTCGCCCCTTGCACCAAGCCAGCGTCTTCGCACTCGGGCAGTCCGGGTCGCTAGCGGGATAGGTGTCGGTAAAACTACTCCCTCCGTAGACGGCTACCAGCCGATTGGAAGCCGGCGTCGCATTGTAAAAATTGGTAAAAGCCGGCGAGACGCCATGCTGCGCGCCAACACGCAGGTTACTGAAGTTGCTGGCAGCAGAGCTGAGGTCAAGCTTGGCAAAGTCGCCGGCGTAGTTCTGGGTAGTTGTTCCGCCGGTTGCTGTTGCACTCAAGTTCAGATTGCTGACCAGGAAGGGTTCACCGAGATAAGTGAAGCTGGAAGCAGCACAGGTGGCAATATCACTGCGTGGCACCACGCTTTGCCCGCTGGCGACAAAGCCTCTGGGGATGAAACGACCGATATTCGGAGAGATATAGCGTGTCACATCGCCGGCACCTAGGTAATCGCCGGTCGTCTCGCTACCGGTTAGCAGGATTCCGGGCTGCAAACGAATAATGCCGACTTCCGGCCAATTCAGGTTGGTCACGGTAGCTTGTCCCAGCGTACTGCTATTAAGCCCGAACGATCCACCACCGATGTCGCGATTGCCGATAGCCGGATTGTTACCACCGCTCGGGAGCAAGGCTGCCGCATCGCTGAACAGGCGTACGCCTTCCGGAACGGCTTCTTTACCAAACAACCTCGTTGTTCTTCCATAACTCGTGAAAGTACTTAAAGGCGTCACCGGGGTGGTGCCGCTATTGTCAGTGATTTTGTGTGCCGCATTGCGAGCGGTAATACGTACCGAGAAGTCCTGTCCTGCTTGAATGAATACGTTTCCGGAGGCATCCGATGCTGCTGGATTAGCGGCCGAATCAGAAGTACGGAGCACATTATCGACAAGAAACTCGTAGGGTTTGACAACAAAAGCCGCATTGCCTGTAATTGACAGGCTGCTAACTTCTGCGGAAAGCTGTAGCTGGCCAACATCCGGATAGACCATCTTGAAATAACCAATTCCACTCGTGTTGAAATAGACACTGCGGGTTACCGCGCTAGCTTTTGCCGTCGGCAGTTCAAAGAACATTGGCGTGGTATTAGTTGCCGCCTCATAAGGATCAAGCCACAGCGCCGGTTTGTAGCCGGAAATGGCGCTCCCAACGGTACTCGCCTGCGGATCAAGGTAGTTGAACCAGAACTGTACGGCAACCGTCTTGTTGTTAAACTCTGACGGAGTTCCTGAACAGGCGCTATTGTTCGCTTGAATGCGAATGGCCGCAGATTCTACGCCAGCTTCCTGAGCAGGAATCACATTGGCCGGGGCCGAGCCGAAGGTAAAACTAGTTGCCCCCGAAAAAACGAGATTGCAATTCGTGAAGGGCGCGTTCGTCGCGCTGTTCAGGCACATGGGTACGGATAGCGGGCGGGTTACCGGCGTGCTGGAGGATACGCTCAAAGTTTGGGTGATCGCGCTGGTTTGCGAAAGGCGTAAATTGACGCTGCCCCCCGAAAAGCTGACGGTACTATTCGTCAGTGGATTACCTGCCGAATCCTGCCATTGGCCGGAGGCACTTACCGCCAGCTGAGCCGTGATGGCCCCTGTGTAAAGCGAACTGCAATCGCTATTGGCACACGCTTGTAGACGGACGGGTTCGGGGGTACAGGTATTAGCCGTGCCATCATGATAGAAGCGAAAGTGGTCGATTTGCGGAACGACCGCGTCCAGCGCCAGGGCGCACGCGCTAAAGTCGTCAAATTCATGGATGTTTGTGGACCCGCCGGTCGATCCGGTGAAGGAGAGGTAAAAGTTGGTCGGAACCCGGCTGCTACCTGTGGCATCTTGCTGTGCACTATTGGCGGCGAGCACATTAAAGCGTGGAATCAACGCGCCATACCCGCTTCCAGTGTCACGTTCGACAAGAATCCACGCTTCACCGCTCACGCGTGAGTCGACAGTAACGCGGTACAGATGGCCCTGCGCAGGCGTCTTATCCACCTCAGGCAAAAGGGTATTAGTTCCGGCCAGGAAGTAGTAATTCGGCAATGAGCCGCGGACGACCACGGCATCAGGCCGAGTGCCTGTTGAAGGATTCACTCCGTTGGGCGTTGTCCATGACGGCGGGCGGCCGCTCCGCCCCTCCCCATTGTTGGAGTAATTACCAAACTCGTCGAGGCCGACGCCTAACCACCCCCCTGAAAAGCCGCTGATCCCCGTGCGTGGGGCGTAGCCAAGCGAGCCGCCATACCCGCCGGGTTGCGGTGTAACCGAAGCGTCGGAGAGCACAAAGACCAGCCCATCGGCCCCGTTACCGCCATAAGCGAAATATCTGAACTCGGTAGTAACCAGATTACCCGCCGCGGGTAAGAGGCTTTGCAAGGTCGCGGCGGTTGACTGATTATCAACGGCCTGAGTCATCCGCATGCGGTTGTTGACGATCGCGGGAGTAAAGGCACCTTGACGTCTGGTTACCGCCCAGTTTGAGCCGAGCTGAGTGCGCTGAAAGTCATCTGTGACGCAAGTTGAAACAGCCGGACGTAGTGCAATCACTTGACTGACATAGTCGGTGTTTTGCGTACTGCTTGCTCCCCTTGGGCCAGAGGGACCAGCTAAGGCGAGTAGCTCGCTGCCGGCAGCAATACTCACTCCATTCGGTCCGGAGCCTGTCGCAGTGGCGAATCGTGAGGTAAGAGGCAATGTTGGTGTAATGCTTCCATTGCCGTTGGCTTGCGAAAAAAAGGTCAGGAGAAAGGAATTGTTTCGCGTACTGTTCACCGAATCGGCAATCAGCGCATTGCCCGTGTCACTGCGCTCACTGTAGGAAGCAAAGATCGGCGGCACCATTTCGGCACCACGCAAGGCGATAATCGCCCCCGCTGCCCGTGCTGAAGGCGCGATTCCAAAGCTAAAGCTGGCCGGCTCGCTAGCGTTAGTGACGCGGTAGTAAATACGTTGGCGAACGCTGCCCGAAGTTACTTCGTCTACGAAAGACCATCCAGTCGGCGCAGTGACGGCCGAAGCACCCGGATTAACGGTGATTTGAGCAATCAACAGATCGGCAAAGGCAATACTAGCTGGCGTGGTGATAGATAAAGAAGAAACGGCGCTCGCAGAAACCGGCGAGACAGAGGACGAAACCCAACTGATCTGCGCCCAAGCTGCGCGCAAGGGGCAAAAGCAGAGCAGCAGTAACAACAGGGACAGACCACGGTTTTTCATATCACTCACCGCTAACCCGCATGAATAAACGATCTTCAAAGGCAAAACCCGGAGATCGCCTATTTCAGCCGATCTCCGGGTTATCCCTTCTAAAAGCCACGCCCGCTAAGGGACTCAGGGGATTGCTCCCCAAACTCTACCTCCGCCCCCTCGGCTGTCGCTCGCAGCGAACGAAATGAAAAGTATTGCGCCCGACGGGAGTCTCCTCACGGGTTGCACCGTTTAGATGCCGCGTGCGCAAATAAATTTGCGCACCCTACCCGGCTAATAACAAGTAATGCCAGCGGCTGCCGTCTTCGAAAGTGAACCAGATGAGTAGGTAACCGTGCACGCAGCCGAACCATTGGTACATGTAGCTGGCCCTGCGATCGTATAATTGACTGGTTGCCCACTTGTCAGCAAATCCCAAATATTTGCATCGGTACAACCGCTAAGGCTTCCCGGAGTAACCGACTTGTTCAATGCCTTACCCGCATAGTTCACCGCACTCGCTGAAGCCAGACCGCCTGCCACCCCCTGCACGGCAGCATCTGCCGCATCATCCTTAAAATCGATAAATCTCGGAAGCGCCGTCGCCGCCAGAATACCGAGAATCACGATCACGACGATCAGTTCAATCAGCGTAAAACCTGCTTGTTTAACTTTCATAGCACCACTCCTTAGTAAAAATTCAACAACCCGAAATCCACAGCCCGCTAATGATCGCAGCAACACCTGCCTGAGGCGGCTGCGTGTAAGTAAAATAACAATTTGCCGGCGTAGTCGAACCGACCACCCCGAACGTTGCCACACCGCCACCCGCAGAATAGGTATAGCCTTCTGCCGCCAATTGCGCGGCATCCGGGTTAAAAACGCCGGTCAATCCTGCTGCCGACAAAATCCCCGGATTAGCGCCCAGGGCCGTCGCCTCAGAATAACCATAAACCATGTGAATCAGGCCATTCTCGGAGCAGATCGTTCCATTTTGCCCTGCGCTGTTGTCCGCTGTTCCACCACCTCCGGGGCAGGTTGCCGGGTCGATGATCCCACCGCGCGACAAAATCCCCGCGTGACCCAAGGCCGAAGCCGCAGAAACACTGCCACGCGCCGCTTGCAACTTGGCGATGCGCGCATCGCGCTGCAAATTGATAAAACGCGGCAAAGCCACCGCCGCCAGAATGCCGAGGATGATCACCACCACGATCAATTCGATCAGCGTAAAGCCATGCTGCGAGCGGGATACCGGCTTGTTTTCCATACGATTTGTAACGGCTTCATTAGAGAATACTTTAATCATAGCGCACCCCTTATACGTGACGCGGAACTATTTCACGCTTACTTGCCCGGAACACCCGGAACCTCAACCCGACGCAACGCGACCCCCGCCATACTGGCCGGCACACCCGCCGCCTCGGCTCCAACGACAAGGCGAAACCTTGCATCGTGCCCGGAGCGAAAGCGATACACGAGCATTTGCTGCTTTAGATCGTAATACCAAACGCCAAGATCCGAAGGCGCCTCGTCCAGTTCACCAAGATAGCCTTCCGGCTGCCGACCCACCCAGCGGACCGGGTTGCGGCTCTCCGGCAATTTACCTCCGACGGCTTCACGATGCGCCAGCCAGTCGAGCAACTCGATGCGAATCGCGGCGGCCTCGGTTTGCACAGACGCTTCCTCGATTTCGCCCCGCACCCGCTCCAAAGCCCCCATCACGACGAGCGCCAAAATACCGATGATGACAACCAGCACCGCAAACTCGTATTTTCGAGGCCGGACGGTATCCATAAATCAGCGCTTCAACGCGACTTTGCCCAAGTCCCACATCGGCAGGAAAATGCCCAGCGCCAAAATCAATACCAGAACCCCTAACAGGACGATAAGAATCGGTTCGATCTGCTGACCGAGCGTTTTGAGCTCGTATTCGACTTCCTGCCGGTACATATCGCCGATTTCGTCCATCATGTCGTCGACCGCACCGGACTCTTCACCAACGGCGACCATCTGCATGACGATGGGGGTAAAGATGCCCGCACTGATGGTGGCGCGCAGCAGACTTTCGCCACGTTCGACGTTTTCACGCATCCCTTCGATGCAGCGCGAGACATAGCTGTTATCCACCGTTTGCGCTGAATTGGAGAGCGCCTGCATGACCGGAACGCCGCTGCGTATACCAAGCGAAAAGCTACGGGAAAAGCGGGATAGCGCCGCCTTGTGCAGAATTTTCCCGGCAATCGGTATTTTCAGTGTCGTTCGATCCCAGATATAACGCCCGACTGTGGTTCCGACCCAGGAGCGGAAGGCAATCACGCAACCCGCAACCACAGCCAGCATGAGCGGCCAGTAGGCGACCATGAACTCGGAAAACCCGAGCAGAATCCGCGTCATCAAAGGCAATTCAGCACCAAAGCCGGCAAATACCTTGGCAAACGCAGGAATCACGAAAATATTGACGATGACGATAGCCACCGCCATGGCAATCATGACGAACATCGGGTAACGCAAAGCAGTCTTGACCTGCTCGCGCATGTAGCGTTCGAATTCCAGATGTTCAAAGAGCCGGTAGAAAATCTCTTCGAGCAAGCCGGTGGCTTCGCCAACGCGGATCATCGACAGGTAAAACGGCGAAAACACCCGTGGGTGCCGCGCCAGTGCGTGTGAAAGCTCGCGCCCGCCTTCCAGACTCTCGCGGATTTCGCCGATCACCCGTTTCATTTCCGGATTGATTGCCGCCTCCTGCAAGCCGTTCAAAGCCCGCATGATCGGCACGCCGGACTTGAGCAGGGTGTGCATCTGTCGGCTAAAGAGCAGCAGGTCAATATGCGTGATCTTTTGCTTGAACAGGGTAACGTTCATGCCGGAAGTGGATTTAAGCGCCTTGCCCTGCGCCTCCTTGATGTCGACCGGGGTTAGCCCCATCCCGCGCAGCACATCGACAACAGCCCCAGAATCCGTGCTTTCCAGCACGCCCTCGATGAGCTGCCCGCCTGCGTTACGTCCCTTGTAGGCAAAAGAGGGCATGATTAATCTTCAAACTGGTTACTGATACGCATCGCTTCTTCAATCGTCGTACGGCCTTTGACCACCAGACGCACCGCATCTCGACGTAGCGTTTCGCCGGCCATCTGTTTACGCGCGGCTTGTACGAAGACTCCGGTATCTTCGGCATTCAATGCTTCGACAATCTCGTTAGTCATCTCAAGCATTTCGTAAACGCCGGTTCGCCCGTTATAGCCAGTGCCGCCACAATTCGCGCAGCCTTTGCCATGCACGTATTTGCGCTGATCGACGGTATCGCCCAGCTCATAACGCAGCCATTCGTGCTCATGCGGTGCGGGTGTGTGCGGCTCAGCGCAGTTTTCGCAAACCACGCGCACTAGACGCTGGGCCAGCACCAATTGCAAAGACAAGGCGACCATGTAGCGCGGTACGCCCATGTCGAGCAGGCGAATCGGGGTGGAGATTACGTCGTTGGTGTGTAGAGTGGAGAGCACCATGTGGCCGGTAATTGCCGCGCGCATGCCGATCTCAGCCGTCGTCTGGTCACGCATTTCGCCGACGAGCACGATGTCTGGGTCTTGCCGCAAGGCAGAACGTAAAACGCGCTCGAAGGTGAGTTCGATTTTTTCGTGCACCTGCACTTGGTTGATGCCGGGCAAGCGGTATTCGACCGGGTCTTCCACCGTGATGATTTTTTTCTCGGTGGTGTTGAGCTCGGAAAGCGCGGCGTAAAGCGTGGTGGTTTTACCACTACCGGTCGGCCCGGTAACCAGCACCATGCCACTCGGGCGACGCACGGCATGACGCAAGCGTTCCAGCGTTCGCGCCGGCATGTTGAGGCGATCGAGCCCAAGGAGGCCGGTATTCTGATTAAGCAAGCGCATAACGACGGACTCGCCATGCTGCGTCGGCATGGTGGAGATACGCACATCGATCATGTTGTTGCGCACTTTAATGGCGAAGCGGCCGTCCTGCGGCAAGCGCTTTTCCGAGATATCCAGCCCGGACATCAGCTTCAGACGCAAGGCCAGCGCCGAGGCGATCTTGGCATCGGCTTCCATCTGCACATGCAAAACACCGTCGATACGAAAACGCACGCGCAAGGAACGATCCTGCGGCTCGATGTGGATATCGGAAGCACGCGAACGCATCGCTTCTTCGAACACCGTCTGCAACAGTTTGACGACCGGTGCTTCTTCGGCGCCCGGCGCTGTGCCAAGCAAATCACCAAACTCAACGGGAACATCGCCAAGATCGGCCGTTAGCTCCTTGGCTAGGCCGGAGATTTCTTCGGTGCGCCGGTAAACGCGATCAATCAGTGCCAGCAACTGGCTCTCGGCAACCACCGCAATGTCTATTTCACGGCGCACCAAGCGGGCAATATCGTCATAGGCTTGCAAATCGGTGGGATCAACAAAGCCGATTTGCAAACGGCCATCAATCTCGTCCAGCACTACCGCCCGGAAACGCCGTGCCTGCGCCTCAGGCAGGAGATTGACCAAGTTCTGCTTGGGATTGAAATGCTTGAGGTCGACAAACGGAACCTGCAATTGGCGAGCCAGCGCCTGCGAAATTGCCTCTTCCGTTACGAAGGAGCTTTCGACGACAATACGCCCCAGCTTGCGACCGCTGCGTTTTTGCTCTTCGAGCGCAAACTTGAGCTGCTCATCGGTGAGCAGCCCTTGTTGAATCAGCAAATCGCCAAGGCGAATCTTTTCCGGCCGAGCCATTGCAAGCTCCAGTAACTTTTGAGGTTATTCTGCTAATCGTCTGATTCTAGCTGATTTAGTACGAACGAAAAGCAATTTTTTGGAGTCCATCTTGACTGCTGTAGTTTTGTTCCGACCCGAGATCCCGCCAAACACGGGCAACGTCATTCGCCTCTGCGCCAACACCGGCACCGAGTTACACCTGGTCGAACCCTTGGGCTTTCGCTGGGAAGATCGCTCACTCAAACGCGCAGGTCTCGACTATCACGAGTTCGCCAGCGTATCCCGGCATGCGGACTGGGAAGCCTGCAAAGCCGCGCTGGCCGGCCGCCGCCGCTTTGCCATCACCACCAAGGGCGGGCGCTATTTCCATGCAGAGCAGTTCAGACCGGACGATGTTTTTGTTTTTGGCCAGGAAACCAGCGGGCTACCGGCTGAAGTCATGGCTGAATTTGCCGAAGAGCATCGCTTGCGCCTGCCCATGCTGGCCGGCCAACGCAGCTTGAATCTATCGAATGCCGTGGCGGTGATGGTGTTTGAAGCGTGGCGGCAAAACGGATTTGCGGACGGCGTGTAACGTAAAAACATCAGCACCAAGCACACAAAGTTCCGCCAAGAAAACGAGGATTTTACTTGGTGCCCCTTAGTGAACTTGGTGGTTCGCGTTTTGTGAATTGCCTGCTACCGCATCTCCGGCTTCGGATCGCGGTTAAGCAGTTTTTCCACGGCGCTGGCCGCCGGTACGTCGTGATGCAGTATCGCATTGACCGCCTGCGTGATCGGCATGTCGATACCTCGCTCGGTCGCCAGTCGCGCCACTTCGCGCGCCGTGCTCACGCCTTCGGCCACATGCCCGAGGTCGGTCAGTATCTGCGGCAGCTTCTTGCCAGTAGCCAGAGCCAACCCCACCTGACGGTTACGCGACAGGTCGCCTGTGCAGGTGAGAATCAGATCGCCCATACCCGCCAAGCCCATAAACGTCGTCGGCTGCCCGCCGAGCGCCACGCCAAGCCGGGCGATTTCAGCCAAGCCACGTGTCATCAAGGCGGCACGGGCGTTATGGCCAAAGCCAAGCCCATCGCAAATGCCAGTGGCTATGGCCATGACGTTTTTAACAGCACCGCCCACCTGCACACCAATCAGGTCATCATTGGCGTAAATCCGTAGCCGGGAGCTATGTAGCTCCCATGCCATCTGCCGCGCAAATTCGGGATTATTGGTGGCTAAGGAGATGGCGGTCGGCAATCCTTTTGCAACTTCTTCGGCAAAGCTGGGGCCCGTCAAAGCACCGCATAGCGCCTCCTCGCCAAGCTCTTCGCCAACAATCTGGTGCGGAAACTTTGCTGTTTCTGCCTCCATCCCCTTGCACACCCAGATCAGTGGTTTAACCTGATTGATCTCACGCAGAAGGCGCAGCGTCGGGCGAAAGCCGATCAGCGGCGTCGCAAAAATCAGCAACTCGGCACTTGCCACCGATGTCTCAAAATCAGTGCCAATGCTCAAGGAGTCAGGAAGAAGATGTCCGGGGAAAAATTGCTTGTTCTCACGCTCAGTGAGCATCGTTTGCGTTACGTCCGCCTCACGCGTCCATAAGGTCACCGCATGCTTGCGACCAAAGGCGATAGCCAGCGCCGTGCCCCAGGCGCCTGCCGCAACAACGGTAATTTTCAAGCTCAAAGACCCCAGACTTGATTGGCGCGAACAAATCCAGTCGCACCATCACGGTGGAGGACTTTCACCCAGCCGCCACTGGCCGGCTCAACATACTCAAGGGCGACATTTTTTTCAGCCTCGAATACCAGCGGCGAATCGTCTTCGGCCTTTTGTCTTACAACGGCACGATCGGCAATAACGATGAGCGTGCGCTTTTCTGCCAGGTATTTTTTGTCAATCCAGGCTAACCCGCCCTGCGCATCACGCACCTTGGACCAGCCTTCGAGACTGACCACTACTTCAACCGGCGTATCACGCTTGATCACGAAGAGTTTGCCACCCCGTGCTGAAGGGGCATCGTAAAGCACCGTCGCAGCATTTATCGAACGGAACTCGATGGCGCTCACCGGCAAAGAAAAACATGCAAGGATGAGCAAAGGCAGCAAACGCTTCATTTTAAGCACTCCGGCTTACTGAATTGTGGCTGGTGCTGCGGCTTCAGCAGCTTGCTGTTCCTGCTGTGCACGCGCCGCATACAAGGCCTCAAAATTAACGGGCTGCAGAACCACCGGCGCAAAACCGGCACTTGTCGCCAGACTGGCCACCGTTTCACGGGCGTACGGGAAAAGAATGTTCGGGCATGCAATTGAAAGCAGCGGCGCCATATTGTCTTCCGGAATATTCCGAATACGGAAGATTCCGCCCTGGCCAACCTCGATCAGAAAAACGGTCTTTTCGCCGATCTTTGCAGTAACTGTCACCGTCAGCGTAACTTCGTAAGCATCTTCGCTAAGCTTTTTCACGCCAATTTGCAGCTGGATGCCGACTTCAGGGCTATCCTGTTCGAGGAAAATCTCCGGGGCGTTCGGAACTTCAAGCGAAACGTCCTTGACGTAAATTTTCTCGATAGAAAATGCTGGGGCTTCTTGTTCGGTCATGATAATTTTTCGTGGTTGATTAAAGACAAAAAGTCCGCAAAACGGTCATGCCGTTTCACCAGACAAGAGGGAAATAAGTTTGCCGGCCTGATCAAGCGCGATCAATTCATCACACCCGCCGACATGGGTTTCGCCGATATAGATCTGGGGAACAGTGCGGCGAGCCGTTTTTTCCATCATCTCGGCACGACGCACGGGATCGAGATCGACACGCACTTTTTCGATCTCGGTAACGCCTCGGGCACGCAACAACTGCTCAGCACGTACGCAGTAAGGACAAACCGCTGTCGAATACATCAACACCCGAGGCAGAGCACTCATTTCTTGGCGCCCTTCTTGAGCGGGAAGCCCGCCTCACGCCAAGCATTGATCCCGCCTTCAAGATTATGTGTCTTTTCAAAACCAAGTTTCTCGAGCGCCTTGACGGCGCCTACCGAACGCGCACCGGTCTGACAAATCATGATTAGCGGCAAAGCCTTAAACTTGGAAAGTTCTCCTGCGCGCTCCTGAAGCTGAGCAAGAGGAATATTGCGCGATTCCGGCAAATGCCCGTCGGCATATTGATCGGGCTCCCGCACGTCGATGACCTGAGCATCTTCACGATTAATCAGTTGGGTAGCCTGATTCGGCGAGACCGAATTACGCCCGGCGGGACGTATAAGAAACGATGCAATTGTCAGGGCGCCACTAAAAACGGCGATGGCAACGTAAAGTATATTTTGCTGAATGAATTCCAAGCGAGACTCCAAAAACTGCTAAAAGTAATAATGAGATAAGCGGAAAAGCCAATAGCGGCACGGTGCGAAGCGGCCGAAAGCTAACCGCTGCAAAACACCTCTTGCATCATGCCGATCAATTGCAAAGTGCGGGCATCACCGACGCGGTAATAGATACGATTCGCTTCCTTGCGAGTAACCAGCACACCCTTTTCACGCAGAATGGCAAGATGCTGGGAAATGTTGCTCTGCGTAGTGCCCACAGCATCAACAATCTCCTGAACGCAAGCTTCCTGGTTACCAAGCACACAAAGAATCTTCAGACGCAACGGGTGTGATATCGACTTGAGCGCACGTGCTGCCTGCTCGATATGCTCCTGCTTGTCGATGAGACTAACCTGTATTGCCACGATGATAAGCACTCGTTAAGGAGGGAGATTCATTATAGAATAATTCACGTTCCCGGGGGTGTCCCCCAAGGCAATCGCATGAAGCCCACCCGCAATACACAAAAAACATCCCAGCAAAGCGAGCGCAGCACACCCACAGATAGACCGATTTTCTCCCGGTCTCTGTCCTGCTTTCTTTCCCGCCCCCCAAATCGTTTAGTGCTCGCACTTCACGGCCTGCTGTGTTTGCTCTGTTTGCTTGGCCAGCCCGTCTCAATGGCTGCGGCCAAGGAAAAAAGCAACAAGCCACCGTCAAAGTCCGAGGTTGCCGCGAAGAAAGACGACCTGAAAGAGTTGCGTGGGCAAATCGAATCCTTGCGCAAGGATGTCGCAACGGCCGAAAGCAAGCGCGCCAGCGCCGCTGACCAGCTTAAAGGCATAGAGCAGGAAATATCTTCAACTCAGCGCGACCTGCTGACACTAAGCACGCAGCGCAGCAAACTACAAGAAACGCTCAATAGCCTGGCCGCTCAATCGCGCGCACTGGAAACCCGCTTGACCGGCCAGCAGGCGCAACTGGGAAAGCTGGTCTACCGCCAATACGTGCAAGGCACACCGGATTCCCTGCGCCTGCTGCTCAATGGCGACAACCCGAACCAGATGGCTCGTGACTTGCATTACCTCACCGCCATTGGACGCGCCCGCAGCCAGCTCCTGGCGGAAATCGACACCTCGATACAGCGAAAGCAGGCGCTTGCTGACGACACCCAAGAACGTGCCAAAGAAATGGCCGCGATTGAAGCCAAGCAGAAGCAGGAGCGCGACAAACTTGTCGCCCAGCGCGAGCAACGCAAGCAAATGGTCGAGAAGATTTCTACAACGATTTCCGCGCAACGCCGTCAAATCGGCAATCTGGAGCGCGACGAAAAGCAGCTCAGTCAGTTGATCGTGCGCCTGACCAAAACCATCGCGACCAAGCCTGTTCCTCGCCCCGAGCCACCGAGCAAGAAGACATCGCCGGGAACAGACCGTCCGCCAGCGAGTAAACCAGCGCCTGCAGAAATCAACAACGACGCCACGCCCGAAGCCGCGCCATCCGGAAGCTTTGCGCGCTTGCAAGGCAGCCTTCGTCTGCCGACGCGCGGCACGGTCACCAACCGCTTTGGTAGCGCCCGGCAGGAAGGTGGTGCCTGGAAAGGGCTATTTATTCGTGCCAACCCAGGCAGCGAAGTCAAATCAATCGCCAGTGGCCAGGTGGTTTTTGCCGAGTGGATGCGTGGTTTTGGCAATCTCATGATTATCGACCACGGCGGCAGCTACCTGTCCGTTTATGGAAATAACGATGCACTGCTCAAGCAGGTCGGCGACAACATAAAAGGCGGCGACACGGTCGCTTCCGTGGGGAACAGCGGTGGCAACCCCGAATCCGGTTTATACTTTGAACTACGACATCAGGGGCGACCGCTCGACCCGCTGAAATGGGTAAATCTGAAGTAACAAAGTCTTGGAGCCGAATCGATGGGTAAGTTGAAACAAGCCGGGCTGCTGAGTGCTGGACTACTGGGCGGCATCCTGATCAGTCTGCAATTTTCGGCCATGGCCGAAAAAGAGGCACGCACCAGCCTGCCGATCGAAGAACTGCGGACCCTTGCCGAAGTTTTCAACGCGATCAAAGTTGGCTACGTTGAGCCCATCGAGGACAAAACGCTGATCAACAACGCCATCAGCGGCATGCTTTCCAACCTGGACCCACATTCCACCTATCTCGATGTCGATGCCTACAAGGACTTACAGGTCAGTACGCAGGGCGAATTCGGCGGCCTCGGCATTGAAGTGGCGATGGAAGACGGGCTGGTCAAAGTCGTTTCTCCTATCGAAGACACCCCGGCCGATCGCGCCGGCGTTAAAACTGGCGACCTGATTTTCAAACTTGACGATACGCTGGTCAAAGGCATGACGCTTTCAGACGCCGTCAAGCGGATGCGCGGCAAGCCAAAAACACAGATCAAGCTATCAATTCTGCGCAAAGGCGAAGACAAGACCATCGAACTCACGCTGACGCGTGAAGTCATCAAGGTGCAAAGCGTCAAATCAAAGCTGGTTGAAGCCGGCTACGGCTACCTGCGCATTACCTCCTTCCAGGAAAACACTGGCGCTTCGCTTGTAAAACACCTGAACGAGCTCTACAAACCGGGGCCACTCAAGGGGCTGGTACTTGATCTGCGTAACGATCCAGGCGGCCTGCTGAATGCGGCTGTTGGCGTCTCGGCTGCTTTCCTCCCGCAAAAAACGCTGGTTGTTTCAACCGACGGCCGCACACCGGACGCGAAGCACAAGTTTTTTGCCTCGCCGGAAGATTACGTGCGCAGCAGCAAAGACGACTACATCAAGAATCTACCGCCCGAAGCCCTCAAAGTACCAATGATCGTACTGATCAACGGTGGCTCAGCGTCTGCCTCGGAGATCGTTGCTGGTGCGCTACAGGATCACAAGCGGGCGATCATCCTCGGCACTTCCAGTTTCGGTAAAGGATCTGTACAAACTGTGATTCCGCTGCCGGGCGGCGCGGCGATCAAGATGACGACTTCGCGTTACTTCACCCCTTCCGGCAATTCGATTCAGGCCAAGGGCATTGCCCCGGATATCCTTGTCGAAGAAAATTCCAACGGCACGTCGACAACGCGACTACATGAAGCTGATCTGGAAAAGCATCTCGACAACCCAACCGACAAGGACGCAAGTGCTCCAGCCAAGGGCGTAAACAAAGCCCCTGCAGCAAGGCCCAAGAGCAATCCGGGCAAAGACGAAGCAGATGAGCCGAGCGAGCCACCAAGCCGTGAGTTGGCGTCCAAAAAGGACTACCAGCTCAATCAGGCGCTGAATTTGCTCAAAGGACTACAAATCATGCAAAGCAAACAATAGCTCTTTAGCGGAAAAAGCCATGAAACGCCCGGTCGTCACACCGCACAAGCCGGCTCCGATCCGCAAGGAACGGAACATCGCGTTCGCCGAGATTCCTCCGGGCCAAGTCACGGAAGCGTCGAGCTTTCTGGGGCATGTGGAACACCTGGAAGTGGTGCCGCATGGCGAGCGCCGCACGATTGCCGTGGCCTATGATCTTCACGAGCATTCGCTACAAGAATTGGAAGGTGCACTCGAAGACAAGGGCTTCCATCTGGAGACCTCGCTGATGAATAAAATGATGCGGGCGCTGATCTATTACGTAGAAGAGACCCAGATCCACAATTTCGGCGCGCACGATCGACTCCTCAAAAGATCGCAGAACGAAGCCTACACCCACGCCTGGGAGCGCCACCTGCATGGCGACCACGACGACACGCCGCCGGAATGGCGCGAATACAAGTAACGTGCTCAGGATATGAACGACGAACAACTTCTGCGCTACAGCCGGCATATTCTGCTGGACGAAATCGGCATCGAGGGGCAAAACCGCATCATCAGCGCCCACGCGCTGATCATCGGTGCCGGTGGCTTGGGTTCGCCTGCAGCTCTTTACCTCGCATCCGCGGGAGTCGGGCGCATCACGCTCGCCGATGGCGATACTGTTGACCTGACGAACTTGCAGCGACAAATCATCCATACGCAAGAGCGCATCGGCCAGGCCAAAGCGCTCTCCGGAAAAATCGCGCTAGCGCAAATCAACCCGGAAGTTCTCGTTGAGCCGCTGACTCACCGGCTAGCCGGAGAGCAACTGGAATCCTTGGTCAGCGAAGCCGATGTCGTATTGGACTGCTGCGATAACTTCGCCACCCGGCATGCCGTCAATGCCGCCTGCGTCAAACACAAAACGCCACTCGTTTCTGGCGCTGCCATCCGCTTTAGCGGGCAACTCTCGGTTTTCGATACGCGGCGCAAAAGCGCGCCCTGTTACAACTGCCTTTTCCCGGAAGCTGACGAATCAGAAGAGACACGCTGCGCAATCATGGGCGTC
>RRZU010091972.1_pt1 | contig 15998 bp, 21 predicted proteins | sample 2165561 | NCBI WGS metagenome assembly RRZU01 (sample SAMN10456909, study PRJNA506462) | wastewater metagenome | isolation source: wastewater sludge | place: USA: Moscow, Idaho
GTTTTTCATTTAGCTGCTCACGCTTCTGATCTAAAACTAAAAACAGTTAAAAAATTATCGACTAAAACTCGATTCTAAAATCTCTACACTAAAAAGCCATTCAAATATTGAATGGCTTTTTTCTTTTCAGAATTTAAGTTGATCGTTCTAAATGGATAATTCCTATTATTCACCTAAAAAAATAGCAACCTCGCATAAATTGCACAACGTAACTCCACGCTTTAGCTTTAAAACGCTATTTGTTTGTGAATTACAACGACTACAAACCAGCTTCTTTGAAATATTGATAACTAGCATGGAAAGCTCCAATTAAAATTTCAATGTTGTTCATTAGAGGTAGTAGGAGCCATATTCCAAAGCTCATCAGTGAAAATAACAGGTGTTCCTGCAACACGGTTTTTGAAAAATTTACCACGCGGTGGTTTATCACCACGTTTCAGAACATGTCGTAAATAAAATAAAAACGGAGCTTTAGATTTATTAGGAGCACTACCAACCTCTAAACTCTGTTCTGTCGTAAATGACCCTGCGTTCCATTTTCTGTTTTCTCGCATTATTTCTTTCATACTATCAATAGATTTCTTTGAAAAATTCATATCGCTTATCCATATTAAAACTAATTATAAATTTGCTTAATCGACTCTTGATTTTCATCAACCCATCCACCAAGTTCAGATTGAATTTCAGTATCAGTGAAACCCCACGCCAGACCTTGAAAGAAAAGATGATCATCAAGAATAAATAAAATTTGCTGAAGCTTTTCATCTGGAACAGTATTGCCAAATGGGACCAAATCAGCTGCCTGCAAAAGTTCTTCGATAAAGGTCAGATCACCACCTTGTTCTATATAAGCTTGTTTCATTGCTTGGCTACGAAGACGTTCTTTTTCTTGATCTTTATCACGTTCAGCTTTTTCAGCCTTAAGTTCTTCCTCACTTGGTTCAATTAGTACACCATGAGGCAAAACAGATTTACCATAACCAGTTGTTCCAATTACGATGGTATAACCTTTACCAGCATTATCTGGATTAGTGTCATACAAGTTTCCATTATTCATAATTTGATATCCGCTTAAACAAAAATTTACTTATGCATTACTTGCAAAGTGTATCTGCCAGATTGTTTTTCCCAGAAATTTTCTCGCCTGAACCACCATTTTCGGGTTTAGGGTTAGGATTAAAAGTTTTCTTATAGCTAAATACACTTTGGTCCAAGGCAGGGGCATATTCATAATCAGAGTTACGCACCACCATTTCAATTAAGTTGTGGGTCTTGGCCTTACAATCGATTTTGACTTTTCTTTCAGTTGATGAATTTGTGTTAAATACACTTTCCTCAAATGACTTAATCAATAGCTCTCCCACACCTGTTTGTTTCAGTGCATTTAATTGATCAGTTTTTACATAAGTAGTAGCAAAATTTAATTTTGATAAACCTTCTAGATATGTCCAATCTTTCATTTGAGGGTTTTGAGGCTTTTCATCTGATTCTTTTAAATTACATTGTTTACTGAAAACATTATCGCCTACAGGGAAGGTTCGCCATAATCGATTAAGTGAATTAGGCTCGATAGGATTGTAATAATAATCTTCTGAATTTGAATCGGCTGAATATTCATAAAAACCATTATCTTCCTTAGTTTTCTGAATTTTTGGCTTCTGACTTAACTTATTGTAGTATTTGGCCGCCCGATGATTTTCACAATCTAAGCGATAAATTGATATAGATTCACTCTCTCCATCTAGGTTGTTCACTGATTTCATTCGGACAAATGGGGATTTATTATTTTGCCCGTCCCCAGAAATATCAAGATATAGAGACTGATATTCACCAGAATGCTCTTTATTCCATTTAGGAGTTTGTTTTAGTAGTTTGCTATATTCACTATCAATTGTACTCTCACAGCCACTTATCATTAAAGCAACAGCGATTAATGATAATTTTAGTTTTGATGCCTTTTTTAAAGACAATTTTTCCTGATTAAAGTTCATACAGCATTAATCTCCACTTATTTAAAGAATATTTTTTGGGCTACTTCGAGCATAGCTTTATAGCGTGTAGTAAGAGCTAACTCTGACCATCCTTCTGATAATTCAATCTCAGATAATATTTGGCTATTTGGCTCTTTTGGCATCAATACAAAATCTTCATATTTAGATTCAGCTGCTTCAAGCCAGTATGTCCATTTTTCTTGAACATTCGGGTCAAGATATTGACCAATAGAACTTGGTTTATTTCCATTAAGATCACCAGCTGTTATACGGCGCAACAACTCATCTGTATCTACAGGACATTTACTTTTTTCAGTTTCAGATTTAACCAAAAAATTTTCAAAACGGGGGCGTTCTATTCTAATTACTTTATTTGAATCCATGGGTACTCAGTCCGATGCGGGAAGGGCTTGTTATCTAACGACTATTATATTTAAGTATAATCATATACCACACAGTTTAAAAGTAAGTTTATGTGAAATAATATATTAAATTACTAACCCTGCGATGAATTACACCTATCTAGAACTCAAGGACGGCGTTTTTCTCTTAAAATCGCGTGTGCGATATGGCTCTGGTCCCAGTTTAACTCAGCTGAAATTTTATTTTAAAATATTGAACCAATAACTAATCCGAATATTACATAACTACATATTAGGCCAATCGTGACCGTTAATTTTTTCTCAGCATCAATACAATATTCATCATTTTCAATTTTAGCTGCCACTAACTTATCTTTGTCTTCTGATTGAAGAATCTTTTCCTTTAGGGTCCCAGCAATTAAACAGGCTACTGGCATAAAAATAAAAGCATAAATATATGGGAGCTGTCCTTTTTCTGCACTCATGAAGTTATATCTTTGCTCCATGTTCAATATGAGCAACCCAACAACTGAAAATGTCACCACCAAAACACCAACGTTGTATTTCAAATGTACATAATTTTTTACACTCAATCGGCAGGCTAAGTCTGTTAAAGCACCGGATGCCATAATCATGTTAAAGCAAATTAGAAATAACGCTGCGAGTCCAATTTTGCGATCTAATCCGAAAATGTATTCCATGAATAAGCAAGCTATACCCAACATTATAAAAATTGCTGAATTCATAATCAGGCCAAAAGTCATACCTGTTGAAAATTTCTCTTTCATGAATAAATCTACTACTCCTGATTTTGATGTCATGGCTTTACTCCGACAAACTAATTCGTGAAAGATACATTTCTTCTCTTTTGGCATCGGGAAATTTACTATCTACATCGGAAACAATCTGATTCGGTATCATCGGTCGTAAAATAGCGTAATCAGCGTTTGTAATTTTCCCATCTTTTCCCAATTCTTCAACTTTTTCGATGAATGCTTGGCCATCACTATGTAGGCTTGCGGCAATTAACGCTGATGAAAGAATTTGGCTGCGTCTATCACCAATAGCAAGTTCCTTTAACTCTTTTGAGTCTTGATACATTGAAAACGCCGTGAAGCAGGAAATTATACTCAAAATGCCAAAGGCAATAGCTGTTTTTATTTTACGCTTGTAGCCCAAGTAAGCGGATAGCAATATCAAAAATAAGACTGCAGAAACTATACTAAACATACTCCCCCCATATTAATTATGAAAACAAATTAACTTAATAGATATCGAAGAATTATAACCATATACCAAATACAGCGAGTAAAAAAATGTTAAATCTGCTTTTCAAAATCCTTATAAGACTAAGTTGCCATCATAAGATTGAACACTTAATTTTTAGATATAAATATCACCCATTGTTAGCAATAGACACTTGCGCAAGCAAAGTGGCAACTTAGCGTAAGCGGGCTGGCGCATCGGCATAGGATATCAAATATAGAATATTCTATTAAAAATATAGAATATTCTATAACACACTGTTTTTAATGGATATTTATTCATTTTATAGCAGTTAAGATATACAATATCTGTAATGTTTTAATATATGAAATCGGTAGATATGGATGCTTAAGAACGATAAAGAGCAATTTCTACTTACTCCAATTGATCAGCTTAAAACTATGCCTGAACGGTTGTTATATGTCCGCTTATTGAAGAACCTTTCCCAATCTGAAATTGCAAAAATGTGTGGAATAAAGCAGCCTTCATACAACAGTATAGAAACTGGTAAGTCTAAAATTGGCTCAAAATATATGGTAAATATTGCTAATGCACTTGGGGTACATGTTGAGTGGCTTATATCTGGTGATATTAAGTTGATGCCAAAGTTACACGAAAACTTTGAGAGTTCCATTACTGGAGAACACAGTAAACAAATTTCCTCTACTGCAAATATTCCCCTTATAAACCCTAAAAGTTATAAAACTGAGAATGGCATTCGCATTGATTTGACTCAAATAATTGAATTTAAGAGTATTCCATCAAGTTTTTTTAAATTAAAAAAAATACAAATACCCAATTTAAAGCTTTGGACAATGAACAATAATTCAATGTCTCCTTATATAAATAAAGGTGATCTAGTTGGTTTTGATATAAGTGAAACAAAAATATTAGATGGTGAGATTTACTTTATATTTTTTGAAGACGAATTTATGATTAAAAAAATAATTAAAGAGGCTAATGGAGTTCTTATTCTTTCTTCATTTAATCAATCTAATTTTAGAGATAAGCGTGTTTCAAATGATTATAAAAACCTATTGATCTTAGGTCATCAATGCTGGAGAGCAGGCTAATCTTTCGCAAAGAACTATAAAAAAATGCACCCGAAGGTGCATTAAATTATGAGTCTATTAACACCATTTAGCGTTCATATATTCTTCAAATGAGTCGAGTGCAAAATATTCTGCAGAACGTAATAAGTCTTTAGCTAAAGAATTTTTATATTCATTCCAGTCGCAGCACTGATAATCTAAACAGCGCAGTGATTTCACTAACTGAAAGTAAGATTGAGTTTTTGCCTTTTCCAAAGTTGATTCTCTTGCTTTCAAAACTTCATGTAAATAAAATTCTTGGCCTTCCTGTGTTGTATCCTCACATTTATTATAGAGATCAGTTACACCCGCGTAATTTGCTTGAACAAGCATACGTGCTACTAATTCAAACGCAATTTTCTTATTATTAGTATCCTGTTTCCAATATTTCTTAATTTCTTCTAAAAAGCTCTTATCCGATTCAGGCAATGCTTTCTCAACCTCTAGAGAGTCTTTAACTTTAGCAACCCAATGATTAAAAATAGGGCTATAACCGATTGCTCCAGCAATAACGTTACAGTTAATTGCCATTTGTTCTGCCGTGATGATGAATGCTGACATGGTGAATCTCCGTTGTTGATCAATATATTATAACCATATACCGCATAATCTGATAGTTACGTTATGTAATTTATTGTTATTAAATGCTTTTAAAAAATATCTTATTTCTTAATGTAAATTAAAACTCTAAAAAAATTTAAATAAAGAGCCGTACCTCTACAAAACCAAACCATTTTGCGCAAGCATAAATGTCCCCAGCGTAAGCAGGGCAACCCCCTAAAAATATGCATAAAAAGTGTTGGTTAATTTGTAAAAAAATTACATTAAATAACAACATATAAAGCGGTATATGGTTATAATTATTTATCAGCAATAAGGTGCTTAAAATGAACAATAAATTTTATTTTACAACCGATGTCATCAAGCAAAATATTGAACTTTTGAGCAATATTTTTCGACTTGCGGAGCATCTGCAATATCCATGTTTCCCCTCAAAATTTCCTCAGATCGAAGACATTCAAGCTGAATTTTCCCGTGTATTAGACTTTACTGATTACGCTGATTTATTGGCTAATGGCGATTCAAACATGGGCATAATGCAATATGGAATTCATACATCAAAGTCTGAATTTAAGAGTTTTAATTTTGATAATAATGAAAATAAAGACTTTGCTAACTGCATGTTTCGATATGCCTTATTAGAGTTTGACGGCAGTAATTTTGCTAAATTAATGTCTGGACTAAAATTAACCGAAATACCAATCGATATTATTGGCCACTTAAAAGTAATTGATAAATACAATATTCCGTCTATGGGTCTATATAACCATCCAGCATTCCTAGTTGAATATTATAAGGTTTTACTTGGTATGCGTGGTTTTGACTATCTTGATTATTCAAGTGTAAAAGTACCATTTGAAGATTTAATAAAATTGGATGAATTGTCTGAAAAGCAGGCTACAAAAATAAAAGACTTTCTGTTTGAAAAAAACTGTAGCTCAATGGACTATTCTTTTAATTATCTAACTGATAGTTACTCTACAGATTTAGAAAATTTAAAATTAAAATTTAATATCAATATTAATGTTTGTACTGCAATTATCTCTGAGTTTGCTGTTACACATACAAAAAAAATAGCCCGAAAACTTGGTGAAACATACGGCTATATGTTGATGCAAAACATGAAGTTTTCTATAGGTATCTTTGCTGGAAGAAAAAATAACTTTTATAACAATGCAGTGAAGAATTTTACTTATGATGTTGATAATAATGATGTGTTTGATACATCACATAAGCATTTTAATGAATATTTCATCTCGCATTATGCATCACTATATTTGAACGCACTCAATGAGCTTTACCGATCTAAAGGGCATTCTGATTCAAAGTTAGATTTGTCAGACTTAACCTTGGATATATTTGGGCGAATTGGGTCGAGTATTGGAACAAACTACTTTAAAGACTTAGCGAATAAGAAACTGTACGTTAATTTTTGTGATGAAAAATATACTTATGAATCATTACAAGCCCAATTAAATGCAATGGTTTTCAGTGAATTAAAAGGAAATAAAGATTTTCTTTCAATCGCTTTGCGCCAATACATATTTACAACCTATACATCAATCCAATTCTTCGAACCATTTGGGCCTATTTATACTCAATTTAAGAATGCAATTGATCAATAAGCATCAAACTTTTTAAGGAATAAACCATGGAACTTAATCAGCAAAAGCTTATCACTGCTCTAACTCAAGCAATTGAATTGGCGAATCGTGATATAAAACTATTTGGCGAAAAACTTACTGTGACGCATGAGTTTCAAACAATACATCAGGCTCCATATTCAGAATTTTCTATCGTTTATACCTGTCCAATAACAGGCTTAAGCTTTAAACAAATGGATGCAATATTATGGAATGATACTGATGATATCATTTCAAATGGTGTTCAATCCGCAGAAATCAGAGATTTTGAGGATTTTAAAGAATTTCAAAATCAAGACTATCATGTGCTTAATGATCAAAATGAATGGGTCGTTATCAAAGACCCTGATTTATCAAGCCTTATGGGGGATTTAGGCGTTATTTATAGGAACCAAATTCAAGTTTCTGATTATTTACCAGATTGGCAAAACATAGTTGTTAATCGAATAAAAAAAGACTACCAATTAGATGTTTAAATTCTTCCCCATATTGGTCCAATCAATATGGGTTTTTTCTTTTCAAAATTGCTATATGAAAAATCCAATCAGTCGGGAGATTAGACTTTTAGATATCTGATAATTATGTTCTGGCCACAAAAAAGCCTTGCCTGTAATTTATTTATTATGAGCTAAAACCAGTCTTAGATAGTCCGATTTCATAATAGATGTAGGCAAAAACTTAACATTTGGGCAACCAGATAAAAATAATTCTCTTAAGCTCGAATCACCAAGGTCATTTGGTATTTCTTGCAACTTTGAACAGTCACAGATTGTTAAACTTAGTAGGTTATCTAAATCAGAAATGCTTTCTGGGAGAAACTCAATTGCATGACAGGTTCGAATGCGCAAAAACTGTAGTTTTTTCAAATTACTGATCTTATCACTCAATTTTAGTAAAGAAGGGCAGTTCCAAACAGTAAAACTAAATAAGCTTGGTAGCTGCTCTATAATGTCGCCTATTAGCGTTAAACGATCACAGCTTGAAATCTCTAGCTCACATAGTTTGCTAAGCTCTGAGAGCGATTCAGGCAGTTCTGTGATGTGTGGATTTGAAATAGTTAACTTGGTGATATCATTTACTGCGGTATTTTCAGGAATTGGAATCCCATTTTTATTAGCCCAGTTCAAAAATTGACTCATTTTCACCAACTCTATTCTTAATAATTATATATTACCATATACCGCATTTTTAACAGTAAGCTATTGTAAGGAATGTGATTAAGTGTATGGATGAAAAAATACCTCAAAAAAGAGGCATTTTTTATGAATTCATGTAACTACTTTGTCTTGCTTATATTTTAATTTTCATAAGCATCGGGAGCTGCAACAGCTATATCTGTCTGTAGCATCCAATAACTAAAGCTTCCACTCCACGGGTCTGTGTCTGACCCCCAATCTTGTATGTCAGCATCGAACCATTTAACACTTTTGATAATCCGTTCTAACTGATTATCCCACACCCAAAAATATTGATTTTTGGGTGGCTCTTGATCACTTAAATAAGTCCATGGTGATTTTTCTAGAGCATCAAGCATGTTAACTCCTTACATTATGGAATTATGAATAAGCGCATGAACAATGTAACCAATGCAAATGCAACCACTCCATAAATAAAGTGAAGTGCTAGATACAGCTTTTTTGACATGAAGAAATTATTAGTATTCCTTTTTACATCTTTTTCATCATGAACAACATTAGGTAACTCATCATTAAAGACAAAAGGTCTTCGAATGATGCTTGAAACAAACATGCCAGAAAACAAAATTAAAACTAAAATACCTTGGCCTATATATTCTTGTGCCAGCGGGAAAATACCCACTCGGTAATTCATAACTCCTGCAAGAGTAGAAAATGCGATAAATGACCCGATGATCATGCCCCAATCCCATTTGCGTGTCTTCATTTTGGCAACCATTAAGACAATGCTTCTAAACAAGTTGCTGGAGAATATGCTGATATTAAAAATCATCACTAAAACGATTACTGTGCTAATAGGCGGTTCTGCTTTTAACCACACACATATCCAATAAGGGATAATCATTAACACGACTATCAAAAGATTAATAAGAAGGGCAATACTGATGCCTGTAGCGATACTTTCTTTTTCTAAAAATAATAAACTTTTCATTCGCAATTATACTCTGTACCTATACTTGATTGGCCCTTAACGTACTGTCCAACACATTAAGGGCCATTATACTATGCGCTGAGCCAATCTCGTTCAAAAGATGCCATTTGATTGATTACTAATTTTGATGATTCATGGAGTTTGCATTTTGGGTGATCATTAAAATGAATACTGGTGTAATTGCTTGTCAGAGTAAGACGCATATCGATCTCAGTTCCACAAATACGCATGATTAAAATTTGATTGTCATTAACAGGCTTTTCAATTTCTTTGTCATTTCGCGTAACCCAACCACTTTGAGTTAGTTGTTCTGCAACTGCATTAAATACATCTGTTGAATTAATCATTATAGTACTCCATTGTTGATATTATTAATTATAAACATATACCGCAAATATGTTAAGTAAGTTATTGTAATTTGTTGCTTTTTAAAAAGGTGAATAGATTTTATTGGGTTCATTCTGAGCAAAGACGCTTTTTAAAAATAATCACCCCTTTTCTGAGTACAAGAGTCATTAGCGCAAGCAAAATGACTCTTTAGCGTAAGCGGGGCAGCTCCAAATAAAGAAAAGCTAATACATGGCATCCAAATCTATTTTGAATGCCATGTTCTTTTCATTAAGAATTTACAGTTTTCAGTTCTTTTGCTAAATCTTTATAGGCTTGCGCAATAACCATTAATTCAATGCGTTGATCATAAATCAGATTTTCAGCAATAAATTTTTCTGTGGCTTCTTCATTCAAATTGCCAATTAATGTACTTGAATCTGAAAGACTCAATAAAATTCGATCTTTACTTGTCGCTGGGTCAACCATTACAACGTAATTTTCAGCCGTTCGCTCAATTTTGATTCTGTAATTTAGCCAAAAATTTAGAGTGTGGTAGAAGTTGTTAATTTTCAGGTCAGATACTTCTTGGTAGCCCATTCTTGTAAATACTGGAACGCAATACTCAAAGCTTGCGGTTTCATTGGTTAAAAGCTGTGAGCCTATTTCCAGATTTGGATTTTCAGGTGCTTCTAAATTGAATTCAACATATTCAATATTATCAAATGCAGCATTATCAAAACAAAAATTAGGGTCTGCTAATTTGGCTTTTGCTTCACCTAATAAGATGCTGGTACGTTTAGAATCAAGGAGAACCAAGATTTCATCTTCAATGAAGTTTTCAAAGACTTCTAACCCATCATCACCACGGATATCAAGACTTTTTACCGTTCTTCCTTCATACTCCACCGTAACAACGCCTGTATCTTTATCAAGGCTCAAAATAACTTCGCCACTTTGTCCCTGAATCAAAGCTCTGACAACACCTTGAAATATTGATGTGACTTGAATATTTCCTAATTCAGATTGATAAGAGTAATGCGTTAAACACGATGCTACTGCTTTCAAAAATTCAGAATCATTTACATCCAAACCATCAAAATATTGAATGTCTAACAGTTCCTCTGTCAATTTATAATAGGCAAGATCATCAACTTCAATTTCTTCTTTTTGTCCGTTTCGATAATGTTCGATGCCATAAATATGACGATGAGCATCCATGTAATGTAAGTTTAACGAAAGAGCTTGCTCCTGCGCGAGTTCTTGAATTTTTTTCTTAGGACTTAAATCTTCACTTGATATATACAGAACATCACGTTCTTCTTGTTTTACTAATTTTTCAGCGAACAGTTTTTCAATAAGCTGTTTCTGATCTGCAGTTAAATCAAAAAGGTAAATGTGAAAGTTGATTGAATTCATTGTTTCGCTCCGTTGCTGATCATTTATTATAATCATATACCGCAACATATTGAAGTTAATTAATGTAATTTAATGTGTGTTTGCTTTTAAAAAACAATAATTTATTTAAATTTGTTGATTGTTAGAGCTGATATTTTTAAAGCCCTCTACACTGAAAACAAAGACCATTTGCGTGAGCATAATGGTCATAAAGCGCAAGCGTGGCGGTTTATTTAAATAAGAGTTTGCCTAGACAAACCCCTTTTTTAAATAAAACTTATGCTGGAATTGTTAAGAAATCTTCAACCATTTTTTCTGTTAATTCTAATGCAGGGCGATCAGAACAATCATTTTCTTTGAAGGTAATTTTAAAGCTTCCATTCTTTAAAAATGGCAAAGCAATTTTATAAAGGATTTCTTGTGAATCTCCACCCCAATCCAGTCGGATTTGAAAGGTTTCTTCGTCTACATCACATTTTGAAACTAACCGTGAATCAGCAAACCATAAAAAAGGGCATCGTCTTTCTTGTTTAGCATCTACTGATAGTTGAGATGTGAAATAAATTGGCATACGGGAAAAAGTTGAGCCTTCATCTACCTCCCATTCAATTCGTGGGGCTTGTGTGGTTCTTTCAAGTGGCTTTATTTCTTTTTTTCGATTTTCAAATGCAAAACCACTTGAAATAACACCTTGTTTAAACAAGCCAAAATATTCATTAATGCTGTGACTTTTGCCAAGTTCTTTAGGAACAATATTAAGAACACTTGAACTACCCATAGTTATAACTCCATTGTTGATAATTAAGTATAACCATATACCGCATATTTTTAAAGTAAGTTATTGTAATTTATTTTATTTATGTATAAAAAATCCCGCAATGTATGCGGGACTTTGCAGTTGTTTAGGCTGGAATTAAACTGCTTTCACATTCATAAGAATGGTTTTTAAACATGGCGTCAAACGCATGATAAAAATTTTCTTCAATTTCAATTACTGATTCAATATGTACTGCCAATTTATTAGCTGTGAACGCTACATTATTTTCATCTTCATAAAATGAAAAATCATTGGCTTTTGCTACAGCCTGCATAATGCGATCTTCCAGCTCATCAGCGATGCAACTCGAATCTTTGAAAATACTGGGTGCATTATATGAACTTTCACCATCTGAATAAGAGATAAAAAACTTATAATATTTAAAGCCTTTATCTGCCATTTTTTTTAATAAACTTTGATAATTTTCATTTTTGGAACTGGCAATATCAAAGTATCGTTTGATACCAAAAGCATCAATCGTATATAACTCGCCCTTATCTAAATCATCTGAGAGATGAACGATTTCATCATTATCAAAGTAAGCGTGTTCTTTGGTATCATCCGCAAAATCATAACGCATAAAACTTTCAGCGGGTGACTTGATGCCATTTGGTAATTCTTCTCGATCTACATCAATATTACAATCAATATGATGACCATCAATGCGATCAATATAAACATTTAAATCAAAAAGGTCGCCAAATTTAATAGCGGTAAGATTGTTTGACATTTTACTACTCCATTGCTGATATAATTATTATAATCATATACCGCATTTATGTTAAGTAAGTTATTGTAATTTATTAATGTTTTTTTGCTTTTATATAGTCAAAGTTAATAAAAAAAATTCCAGTCGGGTCAGTGCGGATTTTTAATAATTTGGCATCCATTCCTTAAAGACAAAAGCCATGTGCGTAAGCAAAATGGCTCTTAAGCGTAAGCGGGGCAGGCCATGCTCATCATTAATATGAGCTTTGTTTTATTAGTTCATGCAATCGCTCATACCTTACAGCAATGCTCGGATGACTCGCGCTATCTCCACCTTGTTGAACTTTTAGTAGTGCGTAGAAATTGCGCATCTTTTTCAAATATCCCAAACTTTTCTCTGGGTCATAGTTTGCCTTTTGAAGCAAATCCAAAGCTAAATAATCAGCTTCAAATTCTACAGTTTGGGCCAAAGCAATATATTCGGAAGAACCATCATTTAGATTATATTTTTCACGGGCATGATCTTTTAATGAATGAATAACTTCATGTGCAATAACGAAAGCCAGTTCATCATCAGTAAATAAAGACTGGTCAAAAAGATTAGTTCCTAAGATTACTTTTCCGTATAACCCACCAAAGGCATTAAAGCGGTTTTGAAGATCACCAAAAAGCACCCAATTCCAGTTTTTAGCTTCGGGATGCTGTTTAACGGCTTCTTTCTTGATTCGTTCAAATATGGCCTTAGAACGTTGATCAGGCTCAACATAAAATTTGGCAGTTTTCATATCAGCCATATAACGTGCGAAATCTTTCTCCATAGCAATCTGAAATTCTGCTTGAGGAACTTGCATTATTTGTTTTCTATTATGGAAATCAGCAAAAACTACTGTGGGAATAATAGCTAAAACGTAAGCAAAAAAGTGCTTCTTCATTTCTTAATAAACCTTTCCGTTACTTATTCTGCATACCCATTTTTTTCAGGATATAGGCAACTTGAAATATAAAAACTGGCACTATCATCAACGCTCATAGCTAAGTAATTATCCCATCCAGCTTCAACTTGTTCGATAGTCACTTTTTCACGTATTTGATCTTCAATTTTTTTAAAACGTTGATAATTTACTGAATAAACAAAATAACGGTTCAGTTTGGCCAACATTGCAGACTCAATCTTGAGCAAGGTTTCAGTTAGCATATTTTTAAGAATAACAGGCAATTCACATTCAGCATTTTGTTTGTAAAATTGGTTGAATACGAAACCGATCTCATCAAATACTGGTAAGTATTCATCTTGATTATCAAGTTCTACAACAACACGCGCATGATCAAATTGACCAGACTTGGCTTTAATTTTAATAAAGCCTGTATTTACATCATGTTCAAATTTAAATAGCTGCTGAACTTCATAGGTAAAGATACAAAGTACACCTTCGATAAGCACTTCTGCAGAAGAACGGAAAAAAGCAGTTTTTTCAGTGCTTAATACGCCATTTTTTAAGAAGCAATGTGAACCATTAGAATCAAGATATTGTTTTACTACAAAATCAGAACTAAACAGTGATTCTTGAACCAATTGCATTGCTTGATATGGATTCGAAATTATAAATTTTGACATTTTAACATCCCCGTTGCTGATAATACATTATAACCATATACCGCTTTTAAGTGGTGTAAAGTATTGTAATATATTGTTATTTGTTTTGCTTTTAAAAAAATAATGGAGTGTAGACGGGGTTTGAGTGCGAAGAATAGTCAATTTAAAACCATCCTCCCTGAAAACAGAAAAGGGCATTGGCGCAAGCCAAATGACCTAAGAAGCGTGAGCGAAGTTCCGAGTAGAAACCAGTACACGACTTGTTTCTACTCGGAACTATTAAGACAACATACAACGTTCAAAAAATAATGAGCCAACTGACCAGTCAAGTGAGAACTCTAAGCCAGCCGTTTCGTTCAGAAAATTCAAAGTCTTATTATCTAAGCATTCCACTTGATAGCGTAACTCCCCATCAGTAAAACAAATCGTATTTTCTTTTTCATCATGTGGAACATGGCGATGACTGCCTACAGGTGTTTTGAACGCAATTTCACGTAATCCAGCAAAAGTATCATCTGGTATATTTGATTCGATTATATTCATTGCTTAGCTACCTTTTATTAATTATTTATTATAATCATATACCGCAATTATACCAAGTAAGTTAATGTAATAAAAGGTAATATTGCTTTTAAAATTTCGGTCTAAATCAAAAGCATTCAGTCGGGTGAGGATGATTTTAAAATTCGAGCATCATCTTTTTGATTGCAATGAACATCGGCGCAAGCAGATGTTTGCTGGAGCGTTAGCGGAGTGGCTCGTTAAAACGGGTGTAGCCGTAGGCTAGGGCTTGGAATGGGGATTTGGAGCAAATAGGGGATTAACTGCCGCAGAGATTAGCGGTGTCAACCGCGCCACGAAAACAACAAGCTTAATCCTTGGGTTAAGCTTGTAAGTTTTCACAATTGGGACGGGACCAATTGTATGAAACTAGCGAAGCGGCTGCCGGTTTTTAGGGAAAAAACCGGCACATAAAAAAACCCTGCTTTTGCAGGGCATCAGAATTAAAGTTCTCTTTTAATCCTTGTAGCTTCTTCGGCCACTTTCCTTCGTTCATTTTCTTTAACCGACTGAACATAAGCAGTCCTTACTTTCTCAAATTCAATCGCAGTAATTTTTCCATCTGCAGAAGCGGCTTTGATCAGCTGTATAACATCTGAGTCTTTCGCATAGGTTGAAAAATCGCGGAATTCTATATATTCCTTATTAGAAATCTCTTTCTGCGTATCAAAATAGAGTAAATATCCTGTTCCAATTGCAGTGATTAAATAACCTGAAAATACTGCAGCCCAAGAAAAATAACCTTTACTACCTCTTATTTTTTCAACTAACCAGAGTAGACCAATGGCTAAGAGTGACCCAGCAAAAAATACTACGAAAATATATTGTAATACTAAAATTAGATAATAAGTAAACATATAGTCAAGCTCCAAAATAAAATAAATTGGTTTTTATAACCATAATGGCTGTTATAGAAAAACCTACTGCAATTAATGAATAATTATTAAGGCCATTAAATAGTTTTGCTTTCCGAAATAGTGAATGATGTATTGATGAATCTAAATTCATTTCTACTGCTTCAAGTGTTTTTCGAGCTTTAAAGTCTGTAAAGCAATGAATGAAAAGCGAGATCATCAATCCATTAACCCAATAATCTAGAGCGACTTGTTCAGATGGCTTTAGAAGCATATTTGCAAAATTCGTTTCACCAAAAAAGCTTGCAAGAAGGATAGCAATGCTTAAAAGGACCATAGGAGTAAATGCAATTATGCGTGATAAATCAGCAGTTTTTTCAAGTTTCCCAGCACCTTTGCTTGATAAGTTGCTATTCATGCGTTGTATTGCATACCAGATAAAAAAAGAACAAAACACAATGCAAGTAATTAAAACAAATATACCCATACTTAACCAAATGAATAGTTAATGTTTATTATGAATAATAATAACACAATGCAAATAGATATTAATATTTTATTAATATTTTTAATAATGATTATGCAACAATTAGTATGAAACACTATAAAAAATTGATGATTATTTGTTATAATCCATAGAGATAATGACGGAAAACTAATTATGCAAGCTATAAAGCCAAAGATTTCAAAAGAATTGA
>RRZU010591994.1_pt1 | contig 15993 bp, 8 predicted proteins | sample 2165561 | NCBI WGS metagenome assembly RRZU01 (sample SAMN10456909, study PRJNA506462) | wastewater metagenome | isolation source: wastewater sludge | place: USA: Moscow, Idaho
CAACGCCTCAACTGCCCAAGAGCCGACACCGCCAATTCCAATCACCATGACATGACTTTGGGCATAATGCTGAAAAGCACTGTCGCCATAAATTTTGGCCACACCTGCAAAACGGCGTTCATATTCATCATCTTGAAGAAGGTCTGTCATGCTGCAATCAAATTTAATTTCAAAGTGTGGACATTTTACTGCGTTTCGTAGACTTCGTGTTGTTCATCTAAGGTTTAGGCAAGTCTAATACTTGAATACTATTCTGCCAAAGCTGTGCGGCTAAAGTCTTCGGTACAATTTCTAGACAATCCGCCAAACCTTCAAGCACATAAATCAGGTTTGCAGGGGTATTTCGGGTGCGTGATTGAGTATCTGTCTGACAGCATAAAGGCGTCATATCGGGGCAGTCGGTTTCTAAAACCAAATGTTCAGCACCAATTTGCTGCACGACGCGACGCAGTTTTTTGGCATTAGGATTGGTAATCTGCCCTGTCACACCAATTTTAAAACCTAATTTGATCAGTGCTTTGGCTTCTTCTACCCCACCACTAAAAGCATGTGCGATACCACCAAACTGAAACTGTTGCTGTTTGAGTATTTTTAAGGTTTCAGCATGGGCTTTACGAATATGTAGCAGCACAGGTTTTTGTCGATGCTGTGCGATTTCCAATTGCGTAGCAAAAAAATCTTTCTGCTTTTGAAACGCTTCAGGCTGTTTATGTTCGGCCAAAAAAGTATCTAAGCCAATTTCACCCACTGCGACACAATGCTGTTGTTGCAAAAATTGTTCTAAATCTTGTAGATGTTGATTTTGATGCTGCTCGATATAAAAAGGATGCAAGCCTGGCGCAAGATGACTTTGGGGCACCTGCTCAAGTTGATTTAAAAACTTCTGTATGGCAATTAAATCTTGAAAACGTGATTGCACAAAGCCAATCAGCACCAAATGTTCTACGCCTGCTGCCTTTGCCGCATACGCCAATTGCTCCCGATCTGAGTCAAAATCAGGTACATCAAAATGGGTATGCGTATCAAACAGCGCCATGCTCATATTAAGATTTCGCTTTGGTTGTTGCGTTTGCAGCACTTGCTTCGGTAGATTTTGCGGTTGCTTCAGAGGCTGCTTCTGTTACAGGTAAATACGCAGCTTTTACAATTCCCTGCAGTTCTGCATACGGAATGGTTAAGCGCGGTAAACCAACGACATAAGGGCCAATTTCATATTCTGCATATTGCAAAATTAAACCTTGTTGACCCAAGTAGTAATTTTCTGACAGCTTAAATTTCCACGCTTGTTCATATTCTTGCACATTGGTGGAAAGTTCAGATGCAATCACCCATTGTTTAAACGCTTCGTAAGCTTTACGTTCCAATTGTGGACGCTGCTTATCTAATAAAATGTCATTTAACAACACTAATTTTTTCTTTTCTAAATCAAAATTATAGTATTGCTGTGCCGATGCCCCATGTGCTCCGCCCAAATAACTGCTGCTATTCAATACCACGGTTGCCAAAGGCTGATCTGCATTTAAAATTTTAGGCTTAATCATCAAACTGATTTTATGATTTGAACTTAAAGCTTTCAGTTCCTGATCAAGCGCCAAAAAGCTTTGCACATAAGGCAAAGTTTGTTTTTCTAATTTTTGCGCTAAAGTTTCAACTTGTGCAATGGCTACTGCAGTGGGGTTGCTGGCAGGTGCATCTGCAGCAGTGGCTGCATTCTCAATTGCAGAAGCTTCAGAAACCGCCTGCTGCGGCGCAATTTCTAAAATTTGTGCCAATTCTTGAATAATTTTCTGATCAATAAATTGGTCGATAAAGGCCTGATTGCTATTCAAACGCTCAATTGAGATTTCAGGGCAGTTTTTCCCATCACATTTAGGCAACGACAAATTCAGTTTTTCAGTATCTCCGACCAGCTTTAGGCTTTGCTGTTCCGTCTGTGTCTGCTCTGGCTCGACGGCTTCAGGTTCAGTTTTCTTTGGCTGACATGCAGTGATCCCTAAAGTTGTAATTAAAATACTGATCGCCAAAATACTTTTATTTTTCAACATGGATCCAACCTTGATTTCATCAATTTTTGCTTATCATCAAACTCATCTACTAAAACATAGATGGGTAGATCTCTGCTTTTAAAACTTGTTGTGTTTGTGCTTTGCTTAGGTAAATGTCTAACTGCGTGCCATCTTTGACAATTTCATGGGTGCGATAATGCAATCCTAAACCCTGATCATCAAAAAACCAATCTGCCTGTCCCCAATACAGTTTGAGAGGTGCTGCTTTTTGCACGTCACTGCTTTGTGTTTTGAGCCAATCCTGATAGGCCTGCTGTACAAAAGTATTCATACGGGTTTGTTGTTTGGCATCAATCACATCTAAAACAGACAAGGCTTTTTGCTGCTTCCGATCTGCGACAAAGAAATAATAGCGTTCTTTGACCTGTGTGCCTTCCTGTTTGCTATCTACCCCGACTTGCAACAAGACATATTGATTGCGTTGATATGCCATGCGGGTGTACATCGCCAATTCATAAGCTTTATTTTGATCTAATTGCGCCTGCCAAGCATCGGATTTTTTCACATAGGCATCTACAGCTTGCTGCAAATTCATGTTTTGTTTTAAGCCAATTTGATCTTGAATCACCATAGCCTGATTTTTAGCAATCCAACTGTTGAGCCATGCATCTTGGGTATTTAAAGTTTGTACTTCTAATTCAATGCAGTTTTTATTTTCACAAAAAGGCAAGGCAATATCTGCCGCCTGTGGTTTGATATTTAAATAAGGTAAAACTTCAGCCTGATCTTTCTGTAAAATAGAGGTTTGCTCATCTGTATTTTTATTTTGTTGAGATGAGTCACAGGCACTGAGTAAGATCGCTCCACTCAACATTACTCCCAGATAGACTGTTTTTTGCAGCATGACATCCCCAATGTATTTATCTAAAAATAATCACCAGCCATAATAAAACAGCTTCGTGATGAAGCTGTTTTATTTTTAAAAGCTTTAACTTAGTGCTCACGCGTATTTCTAAACTCAATATCAGGATAACGCTCTTGCATTAACTGTAAATTCACGCGGCTAGGTGCGAGATAAGTTAAGTGTCCACCACCATCGACAGACAATTGGTCGTGGGCTTTTTTCTTAAACTCGTTAAATTTTTTCTCATCGGCACAAGACACCCAGCGCACAGTATTGATGCTGACTGGCTCATACATACAATCGACCTTATATTCTTCTTTCAGGCGATAGGCAACTACTTCAAACTGCAGCACACCAACAGCACCCACGATTAAATCATTGCTGTTTTGTGGCATAAAGACTTGCGTTGCACCTTCTTCTGAAAGCTCTTTAAGACCTTTTTGCAGCTGTTTTGACTTCAATGGGTCTTTCAAACGCACACGACGGAACATTTCAGGTGCGAAGTGAGGAATACCTGTAAATTGTAGTTTCTCACCCGAAGTGAATGTATCGCCAATTTGAATAGTACCGTGGTTATGCAAACCAATGATATCGCCTGGCCAAGCTTCTTCTAAATGCTGGCGGTCACCTGCCAAGAAGGTTAAAGCATCACTAATACGCACATCTTTATCTATGCGTACATGTTTCATTTTCATGCCTTTTTCATACTTACCCGAACAAATTCGCATGAATGCAATACGGTCACGGTGTTTCGGGTCCATATTGGCCTGAATCTTAAATACAAAACCACTAAAGCCTTCTTCATCGGCTTCTACAATACGCTCTTGAGCTGGATGTGCTTTTGGTGGCGGCGCATATTCACTAAAAGCATTTAATACATGATCTACACCGAAGTTACCCAAGGCTGTACCAAATAATACAGGGGTTTGACGACCTGCCAAGAATTCTTCACGGTCTAATGGCTCATTCGCCATTTGTACCAATTCAAGTGACTCTTCAAATGCTGCCCATGCCAATTCACCGACTTTTTCACGTAAGTCTGCATGGTTATAGCCATCACGCACTTCAATCTCAGTAATCACTGAACCGAAACCGGCTTTATACACGTAGAATTTTTCTTCGATTAAATTAAATACACCAGCAAAATCACGGCCAGTACCGAGTGGCCAGGTGATCGGGACACATTTAATTTTTAGAACGTTTTCAATTTCATCAAGAAGTTCGAGCGGCTCACGGATTTCACGGTCCATTTTGTTGACGAATGAGATGATCGGGGTATCGCGCATCCGACACACGTCCATCAGTTTAATAGTACGGTCTTCGACACCTTTTGCTCCGTCAATCACCATCAGTGCAGAGTCCACCGCAGTTAAAGTCCGATAAGTATCTTCTGAGAAATCTTCATGCCCTGGGGTGTCAAGCAAGTTGATCATTTTGTCTTTATATGGGAATTGCATCACCGAGGTGGTAATGGAAATTCCACGCTCTTTTTCCATTTCCATCCAGTCAGATGTAGCACCACGGTCAGACTTACGGCTTTTTACCATCCCTGCAACCTGAATAGCCTGCCCCCATAACAGCAGTTTTTCTGTCATGGTAGTTTTACCAGCATCGGGGTGGGAAATAATAGCAAAAGTTCTTCGAGCCGCTACTTCTCTGGCTAATTGATCTTTAAACATAAGGGAAATCTTCAATATGTACACAGTTTTGTACACACTTTTAAATGTGTATCAAACCAGTGAAGTGATAACTTAAAATTGGCGCAATTGTAGCAGATTTCGAACAATAAGCATTAAATGACTTGACCCAATCTATACCCTTACAATCAGCGATATAAATTAGTAAATTATTTGTAAATATTTACCTAAATGCTTTATGTCTTCATCCAATCCTTAAGTATATTTGCTACTACTGGTGCAAAGGCTTCCAACTTACCATGCTTGGGAGTAAGTAAATCATTTATGACAATTTTTAACAAATCATCATCTTCTAAGCCTTCATGTGGATCTATACCATTTGTCCATAATAAGCTCTCTGAAAGATACTTCCGTTTTTCAATCAGCGCTTTATTATTTTGTTCATTATCACCCAGATTTAAAACTCTAATTGAGTCTATTGCTCGTTGAGTTAAGCCTTCAACTCGACCACTAAGTTTAAACTTGAGTTCAAGTTCACATTCACTCATTATAGGTGTCAAGGGGAGAAATTGTGAGCCATGAGAAGCATCACATTGTTTCGGTGTTTTGCAACTAGCTACAATATTATTAAAATCAAGTGTGCGGTTCGGTGCTAATTTCTGTGCTTCCACATGTTCATTCATCGTATCATCATTCTCACCACTAATAGCTTGGCAACAATAAGCACAAAGATAAAATTGCTCAGCAGTACAAGCTCGTCGAATCTCTCCTCTTTCAAGACTTGATAAATCAGGATATTTAGCACTTGGGTTAGCCCGTTTGAAATCTTTGAGACTAGTTGGTTCTTGCTGTTTATTAATCTTTTGCAAGACGCAACTCCTGTCTACGAAGTAGTAACCGTGCTTTGATAAGTTCTAAATTATTATCAGGCAGCTCACCTTCCAATTGACTCAACAAAGACTTAGCTTGTTCCAATTTTTTCTCTTGAATAAAATCCAATAAGTCATTAATAGATTTACTAATGGTCTCATTACGAATATCCGTATCCATAACATCTAAAAGTACGGTATTTGCATCTTGACCATACTGTGAAGGTATTTGAATTAACTCTCCATTATCTAATGAATAAACTAATACATGTTTGTAATCACTAATAACTAAAGGCGAATGTGTAGTTAAAATAAATTGGCAATTTGGAAAAGTTTGAGTAAGTCGTTTAATAATGCTACGTTGCCAAGATGGATGTAGATGCATATCCACTTCGTCAATTAGAATAATTCCATCACCATTAAGTGGATTTTCTAACCCTGGATTCATCATAGCTAAACGTCGTGCAATATCTCCGACTAAAGCCATCAATGACTTTTCACCTTGGGAAAGCTGTAAAACATTTAGTGTTTCGCCATTTTTATCGATTGACATATGTAATCGAGGTTTTCGACGCACTCGCAGATTACTAAAACCTGGCATAAAGTTACTGATTGCAGTACGAACAGCTGTGAGTTGTCTATCTCGAGAAGATGCCATATGAGACTGTAGCTTACGCCAAATCTCACTATTTTCCTCAAACTTGGCTAATAAGTTGTCAAGGACATCTTGAGGTATACCCGTCTCATTTTCAGAATCTTCCCTTTCACGAAACCACTCAAAGAAACGTCGAAAATCCACCCCTTGGTTCAAAGAGTTATCATAGCCATCTAATTGAAGAAAATTATGTCGTTCTTTAATTTTTAATGGAATATCTAAGACTACTCTTTCCACTGGATAAAATGCGATTAAAGGGATACTCGCATCTTCATCATCAGTTAGATGAGTCCTATATTTGTCTGCAAGTCTAGATGCCGCACTCAATTCCGAATTAAACTGAGCTTTCTTGCCTTTAACAGTTCTTGCTAGTGTCCATTTATAGAGATGATTGTCCTCTTCGTGTAAATTAATACTAGGATGATTATCATCAGACAAGATGACTGAAATAGATGCTGATGAATTACCCTTTAAGATCACATCTTCTGGTATAGGATTACCATTGCCTTTCTCACTTCTAAGACGAGCAACAAACCAACTCAAGCTAGTCACTAAAGCCTTTAAAATAGAAGTTTTTCCTGCACCATTATTACCAATAAAGACTGTAATATTGCTTACAGCCTCATCTGTAGGTGCAAGATCTGCTCCCATTTCTTTGAATCGACCCAAGTTATTCAGATTAAAGGACTTAATTTCCATAACATCTCTTTCATAGATTTCATATTTAGGTTTTGCTTAATATTTCTTAGTAAGCAACAACTTCGGCACGGAACTTATCCATGTTGAGGAAATCATTTTGCCAACTTTATAAATCATTTACACAATACCTATTTTTTTTAATTATTGCTAATAATGACCACAATCTACTTAAATCTTTACTAATAATTTCACCACCCCATTCAAAACCCTGTATAAAAAATTCTGAATAAACTGTTTTTTACCCCACAGCCGATTAAATACACTGTAAAAAATAGAGAAACTATACAGTTACAATAACCCAAAAAACTAACGAGCTGAAACGCTCGTTAGTTTTTTGGCCTTAACTTCTCTTTAATGCCTTAGCCTACGACGGATACCTGCTTCCATATCATTGCTTTGTGCTTCATGCTCGTAAGTTCTTACTAGAGACATGAGTATATTATTGGCCAACCATGGGTATGAAAACTCTAAAGCTTGTGCCCATTTACGATATTTATTTGCTAACTCCCATTCTTGACTTCCTCCTTCTCCCCGAAAATGAACCCCTCGTGAGTTATAAAGCTCCATAGTAACACCATCTGCAATATTTGAAGATCTTATACCCTCAAGCACTTCACGAATAGCTTCATCAGGCCATATACCATCAGCTCCAACTGGCGCATTGGAAAGAAGTTTTCCTATATTCAAATCTGTAACATCAAGACGACCTAAATCTCTTGCCAAACTTCTGACTTGTGATATCCAATCTATCAATTTTTGGGTCTGTAACTCTTTAGACTCAAGTTCTAACCCAGGAATATTCGTCAAAGCCTCTAATAGACGGTACCCACGTTTTGCCCAATCTTCTGGCTGATTTGAAACCAAATATTCTTCTGGATCTATTCCAGCATCGTCTCTTTTATAAGTCCATACTATTGCTTGGATATAGAGGTTTGGATTCTCAGCAATATAGCGCTCTAGATTAGGGATCTGACTATCTGTCTCAGACCTATGTGAGCGCCCCAAAATCTCTAAATAACCAAATTCTAAAATTGCCTTTTCTTCTAATCCAAGATCCTGATTATTATCTATCAGTTTAAAAGCTTCACGGATGTAATACTCATCTAGATGCGCTCCAGCAAAGTTTTCATCTTTTACCTCTAATATCGCCCTTAGCATTTCAACAATAAGGGAAGGTTCTATATCCTTCAAAATGAAATTTATGGAATTAAAGGCTATACGAGGTCTATTTGCCACCAATAATAACCTGATACTTTTATGATTTTCATCTATGGAATCATGAATATAATAAGGTACTACTTTCTTCCAATATTCATTTTTCAGTTCTATTGATCGACTATCCACATATTGCCAAGTAAGTTCCCTATACGGTGAAAGCAATAAAAATTTGAGTATAGACTGATCATCTATTTTCGATTCAAGTTGTGCATAGATCTCTTTCCACACACTTTTATCTAATTTCTGCAAAATACCATTTATAACCCAATCAACTTTTGCATTATTGGTAGTCAAACATATAGCTTTTAGAACGAATTCTACGATTTGCTGTTGATTGAATACGCCTGATCCCAGACAAGATCCTATCTGATGTTGAGCACTCCCCTTCTCTGCGAGCCTAAAAACACCATCAATCCCACTAACTGAAATAATATTTTTTAAAGCATCAATTCTTAACATTTGAACTTTCTTATCACGTAACTCATAGTTCAAATCTTCAAATAGCTCATCAGCTGAAACATCTACCCAAGCCTGGTTAAATAGCCACTCGTATTGACTGATGACATCCTTGGGCAAAAGCATCTCATAAATTTCATTAGCTTTTTTTGTAAATATCGCAAAAACATCTGCAGATGTTTTTTTTCTATACGTGCGTGAAATCAGATTTGTACGGATTTTTTCACGTACTTTAGCTATATCACTATCAGATGGATCAGCATGATACCAATTCTTAATAATTTCCCAGACTCTATTTTGATCGGCGTTAGCTAGCCCGTGTAATCTCGATATAAGATCACAAATCATGTCCGTTGAATAAACATCTCTAGTTAAAGCAAGCTCAACCATTTTTCTAGTAAAATCAATTATTGGCTCCCATGTATCAAAAGGCTTTCCATAACCATACCCATCTGGTCTCCACTTAGGCTTATAATTAGGGTGTCCTATCTCATTTCCACGATCTCCGAACTGTTGCACGCATACCTTCCATCCCACTTCTGGGAATTTACTAAAAAGCATCTGCATAGCTCTATATCTTGTATCAGCATCAACAGCCGTTTGAGGCATCCAAGATTTAAATATTGAATAGAGTGAATTTATTGGTTTATTTGTCCAATTATCATTGATTTCAACTTCTGATAGTCTAGCTAAAACTCTAATAACTCGAGGGAATGTTAAAGGGTTCCACGCCAAACACTCTAGAGCCCAAATTAAACCTGTTCTTGAACAAGAAAAACCAAAACCTACATTAGCTGGTTTTAACAATCCAATTACTATTGGCTCATTCGACATTAGGTCACTCTCTAAAATTGAGAGAAGTTTATTAGGTGCAGCTTCAGCATAGAGAGGGAAATCTCCCTGATTTGACTTTAATTTTCTTAAATCCAATGGTTCTAAGAGCTGACTGACTAACTTTTCAGCCTCTCTTTCACCGTCAAAGCCTAAACGTTCGCCAAATAGATTGGTTCCATGTACCGCCAAAAGAACAAGAGTTTCAGACACCCCTTCTCTTAATGCACTAGAATATTCACGTTTTTTACCATAAATAGAAGCAGCCCATCTCTCTTCTTCAGGAAGATCCAAGGAGGGGTCATCTTCGCCTAAAACAATTTTTGCCACTTCAAAAAAACGATCCAAATCAAATCTAGTTATCGCTCCTGAAATCGCAAATAGCGAATCTATTTTAGAAATAACGCCTCTATACGCTCCTACTGACCAAACTGGGGAATCATTCAGCTTCAATAAAGCCACTACTCTTTTTTCTATACTCTCAAAATCAACATCACCAGCTATGGACGATAATATTTTTCTATCCGCTTCATTTTGAATATTCCACACACCAGTCAAGACGAAAGGTATCAATTGCTCTGAATTTGAATTGTCATCAGCCCATTGTGGAATTTGAATTGCTGGAACTTTAGCTAATCTACGTCGCAGTACAGTTAATGATCTACCAGATTCCACATCCAACAACTTAATATCATCGCTTTTCATCCCCATTAACTCTAATGCGTTGGAAAATGAATCATAAGTTAAGGGGTCTAATACAATATCTGCTTTTGCACTCGTAGCATTACGGGGATAAACAACTATAGTTTTAATGTCCTTACTTAAAGTACCAAACTCTTGCTCAATCTCTCGCTTATATGCAACTGCAATAAAAGCAGCAGTACCTGCCGCTAATTTCGTTAATACACCAGGGGTATCGAAAACTAAGACACGATCCTTATGCTGCTCAAACTCAGTAATAGCTAAAATTTGGCTTACAAAGGCTAAAGCCTCTTCCACTGAATCCGCCGTAATGACTAAAGGAACCGTAGTATCGTTTTCTAGAAAAGATTTAATACGTTCTTTCCACACTTTGTTTGCTATTTCAAACAATGCTGGGTGAAGGTTAGGGGCAGTAACATTAGCCCAATCCTCCCAGCATTTGTCTAAAGATCTAACACCTTGAGAAGGATTACCCGTCCGGTTTGCAAACCATGTTTGTGCTGTCAAAGACTGTTCTAACCATTGCTCTAAATCACTCGAATCGTAGGCCCGAACATCTTTCCAAAGTTGTTTTGCTTCCATTTCAGCAATCCACTTTGACTTTCCAGCCCAACGACGAGGTGTTACAAAGACAAAAGTAATATCGTCCCTCTCTTTTTGATCAAGAGCTTGAACACTTTTAGCAAAATCACTATCTGCTTTGCCTTTAATGTCACTATTAACACCAAATTCCCAACCTGAAATACCTAAAGGTATCCATGGTGTACCTGATTCTGCTTCTACCCAACCATCCCACCCAGGTCTTTGAGCATCATCATTACCAGGAAAATCTACTTTTTTTAGATCATGACCTGTCGAATGGATTAAGGTTCTTAATAGTACTGGGAGCTGAGTTCTTCCATGAATATGTGTGGTAAACCATTGCTCCAATTGATTAGCCTGAACGTTTAAGAAAGGGGGAGCATAAGTAGTAACTTGCTGAACAACTTCTTCTTTTTGTAACCCTGCCACATCATATTTAGCTTGCAAATCAAGTATTGTTTTTGAAGGTATACCAAACGCCCGCTCAAGACGGGTTGCCATCTCTACTGTTGCAGAAACATGTCCATTTAAAAATTTTGAAAAATTTGGTCTACTGATTCCTACCAGTTCTGCAGCCTTTGTAATAGTTAGTTTTTGCTTATCTAAATAATGTTCTTTGACGTAGGTTCCAGGGTGTATTAGAGCATCTTTCATTCTACCACCAGAAAAAATGTAATGTGTTGCATTACACATTACATAAACTTATTAAATATGTCTATCTTTTGTGCTCCATAAAATCAACTTAATATCTAACTAAAAATTTAAGTAAAAAATAGCTTAAATATCTAAAATAATTTAGTCACTTTTTGAATTATCCTGAATACGCTCCCACTCAATACCCATCCCTTTAAATTTTTGTGCAAAAGGAATTACAAACCATGCTCAACACTTAGAATATCGAATCAAGATGATGCAAGAATGGTCTGATTTTATTGATAGTTTGAGAAATAAAATTTTGCCTTTTCCGAAGCAAAAGATAGGGTAAATAGTCTATGCAATAGGCTAAATTTTTGGGCTATTTTGCAACGATGATATTTTTCTCTTCAAAACTTCTAAAAGTTTCTATGGTAGGCTTTTTCTTTCAGTAGCCACCGAAGTGGCTACTGAAATAAAGTTAAATATCATTTTGATAAATAATTAAACAATATATAATATTTAGAATGATCTAAAATTACCTTGACTTACAGCTTCCTTATAACACCGTTGTAACAACTTGATCTATGCTTGTACGTTGCTCATTTTCATCAGCAAATTTATATTGGTCTATTCTTTGTCCATTAATTGTCCAAGCCAAAAGAGCTAAATTCAATAAAACTTGCTGACGCTGTAGAATCTGCTCCTTTTTCCATTCAGTAAAAGCATACTTATAATCATGGATAAATTGATTCGTTGAGGTATTTTTACCAATACTAAACTCATTATCTAGCATTTTACTCAGTACTAATGCTGAATTTTTATACTCAGATTGCTTTTGTTTAAACCAATCTGCACTTAGGTCATTAAAATTATTAACCGCCTGATTAATCTGACTTTCTAATAATGTCACATTACCTAACATATAAACTTGGCCACTATATTCTAAATAGTCAACCCCATACTCTTCAGGAATTACATCAGCCTTAGGTGTCTGAGGTAAAATATGTTCAACTTGCAGACTTTGGATAAATCCATGGTCCTTCAGTGGCATATTACAAAGCTCAGCCGCTTTATTTTCCAATGTACCTAGAATATAACGCAGACGATAAAGCGGATTAAAAACATCATGACGTTTCGTTAAGAAGGTTTGTTTAAATTCTGCCGCCTTTTTAGTTATATATTTTGCAATAGTTTTTTCAACAGCAACTTTTACCTGTTCAATGGTTTTTAAGCCACGGAAATGTTGCACCCATATACTAAAATTGTTCTCGTTATATTTTGCCTGTATACCTAATGTATTACTCACAAAAAACAAAGTTTCTAATTGTTTTGCAAGATAATTGATCACTTCATCTTCACAATTAACATCTAAGGCCAATAACAGTAATAAGTGCTGTCTGGACATATATTTATTAATGTAGCCTATATTAACTAGAGCAGGGTAAGCTTGATGATGGTCAGCTAAACTTGTCGCATTAACTAATTTTGAATAGCGTTCTGAAGCACTCAATAATGCATTTACAAATTCGATTGGTTTATTTTTATAGTTGATTAATGGCTCACCCTCAGAAATGATCCATTTATAAATATCTTCCTCACGTAGAATTCCATTATTACAGTAACGTGCCATTAAGAAATATCGTAGGAAGCGTAATGGGTTTTCCCCTTCCTTACATGCATGAATATTTCCAACAACCATTTTCCATTTAGATTTGATATCAGGAAAATCTTTTTCATTAGCTTCACTAAAAATAAGATTTTTAACCAAATCCATAGCATCCAAGCTTGCCCCACGCTGATTACTGGTTTCAAATATTTTCAATGCGCCATGAAGGTCCGCAGAAACAATAAAAACTAGGACAATTTTATTAAAGAAGAAAGTAATAAAGTCAACCAGATGCTCTTGTCCTTCATTCTTCAAACTTGCAATATATTCATACATCGCATCATAGGCAGCCTGCATTTTTTGAATAGATGGCGTAACTTTACCTTTGTATTCTTTTTTATGAATAAGATAGCCTAAATAATTTTGGCTTTCTTCGTATTGCAACTCTACACGGTTTTGATGGGATGCCGTTTTCATATTGAAAGTCGACAACCATGATTTAATCGCGTTATAAAAGTTTTCAGCAGATTCAGTACGGGTAATACTTTCTAAAAAATCTTTTAATGCACAGAGAGTTAGTACAATTGTAGTAAGACGTTGCTGACCATCTATGACATCATAATTATCCTGTTTTTTAACAATAATTACTGATCCTAGATAGTAGCTCGAATCATTATTTGAAGTTTCAAAAGCATTATCTATATCTGTGATGAATTGTTTTACTTGATCATTAGCTTTCCATACATATTCCCTTTGATAATCAGGAACAATAAAGAATTGATTAATATCTGAAATACTTTTTACTTGGGCATCAATTTGCATTTTATTTCCCTCTCTCTAAAACTATCGACTGCTCAACATATCAAAGATCACTCTCGCAAATATGCTGGCTTTCGCCGGATCAGTCAGCAACTGCATCATCTGTTCCTGATGTGCCGCACTACTGCCAAGAATGGCATCATCCATCGCTTTCGGGAAATCACCCAGCATGGCTTGTTCACGGGTATTGTTGGCAATCTGCTTCATCACAATCTCATTTTCCGCCAGCTTGTCACGTACCGTATAGGCATAGTTGAGCATATCTTTATCAGTCAGGTTATCGGTGATAAAGACATCATTCAGACGCTCAATAATCTGTGACAGGAACTCTTCTTTCTTATCGCGTGGCTTGGCTGCACCGAGGTCATTGCCCGGTTCCAGCTTAAAATCTTCGGCATCTTCTTTCAGCTTGATGTCCTGCTGACGGATCTTGGACAAGCGGTAATGGCTCATGCTGACATTACTTAAGTCCACCTCATTATCTTTCGTTGCGGTTTCACGCAGCAATGGACGCAGGTTACGCGCATACAGACTGAGCTTCTCCAGTTCTTTGTCATCGTAGTCCACGATCTGTGACATAAACTCGTAGAAACGGGTAAAGCTGCCCAAGTCTTTTTTAAAGATTTCCAGCTTGTCTTTTTCATGCTTGGCCTCTTTAAAGGCATTGTCGGCATTGGCAATCAGCACCGCATCATTGGTTTTCTTGCAGCGTTCCAGCATATCTCGGGTGGTGTTATAGGCTTCGATGGCCTGACTATAACGTTTCTGCCAGCGTTCAACCGCGGGTTTGCAGATATTACTAATCGCAGCATTGGATTTGTTCTTGGTAAAGAAGGCTTCTACAAACTGCTCGACTTCCGTCCACAAGAAAATCTTGCTGGCTTTCAGCTTTTCAAACAAGTCAAAGATCTGATCTGGATTGGAAACATCGGCTAATTCTGCGGTTTGGTAGTAAGGCTGGAAGGCCCCAAGAATGTCTTCAGGATCGTTAAAGAAATCTAATACAAAGGTGCCAGATTCCGCCTTACCTGGATAGGTGCGGTTCAGGCGTGATAAGGTCTGTACGCATTCCACACCGCCAAGTTTCTTGTCCACGTACATGGCACACAGTTTCGGTTGATCAAAGCCAGTCTGGAACTTGTTGGCCACCAGCATCACCTGATAGTCATCACTATCAAAGGCCTTGCGCATTTCCCGTCCTTTTAGCCCCGGGTTCATGTTGCGTTCATTAAAGGTCTGCCCGACTAAACCACTGCTGTCGGCATCTTTGTCGGTAAACTCGACTTCACCTGAAAAAGCGACCATGGCTTGAATGGATTTATAGCCCTGATCTGCCACGTATTTATCAAAAGCGAGTTTGTAGCGTACCGCTTCTTTACGTGAACTGGTGACCACCATGGCTTTGGCTTGCCCACCGAGTAAGCCCATCACGTTATTTTTAAAATGCTCAACAATGACTTTTACTTTTTGTGAAATATTGTGGTCATGCAGACGCACCCACTGATTCAGTCTGATCTTGGCTTTTTTGGCATCGACCTGTTTGTCGGCTTCTTCAATTTTCTGTTTGAGTTTATATACCACTTTATAGTTGGTATAGTTTTTCAGCACATCCAGAATAAAGCCTTCTTCAATGGCCTGGCGCATGGAGTAGACATGGAAGGCTTCCGGCTTGTTTTGCTTGGAGGGTGGTAGCTCAGGATTGGGCACACGGCCAAACAGTTGCAGGGTTTTGTCTTTCGGTGTCGCGGTAAAGGCATAGTAGCTGAGGTTATTACTGCCCTTACGTGCAGCCACCACCGCATCCAGAATATCTTCCGAAGACAATTCAGCATCCTCTTCGCGCTCTTCCAGCATCAACACTTCTTTCAGTTGTCGTGCCGTAGAGCCGCTTTGTGAAGAATGCGCTTCATCGGCAATCACCGCATAACGTCGCTGTTTCAGATTGGTACTGTTTTCAATCGCACGCAGCACAAAGGGGAAAGTCTGGATGGTCACAATGATAATCGGCTGTGAGGTTTCCAATGCTTTGGCCAGTTTTTCCGATTTGGAGCCATCGCCTTCTTTGTTATTGATGCGTCCGACCACGCCATCGGCATGTTCAAACTGGTAGATGGTGTCCTGTAGCTGGGCATCCAGAATGGTACGGTCAGTGACTACAATCACCGAATCAAACAGTTTCTGATTGTGTTGATCGTACAGGGTCGACAGCTGATGTGCTGTCCAGGCAATCGAGTTGGACTTGCCTGAACCTGCACTGTGCTGAATCAGATATTTCTGTCCAGTGCCCTCCTCTAATGCGGCATTGATCAGTTTGGTGACCACATTCCACTGGTGGTAACGTGGGAAGATCAGCAGTTCTTTTTTGTACTTGCG
>RRZU010610502.1_pt1 | contig 15990 bp, 8 predicted proteins | sample 2165561 | NCBI WGS metagenome assembly RRZU01 (sample SAMN10456909, study PRJNA506462) | wastewater metagenome | isolation source: wastewater sludge | place: USA: Moscow, Idaho
TCTTGCAGCAGAAGATGAAGATGGATTATTTATAGCCCAAGCAGATACGCCTATATCAGAAGCTGGATTATTCATAAATCATGAAGCTGTTTGTAGATATGGAGCAGAAGTTGTTCATGTTGATATTACTAAAATAGATTTCTTAGATGTATCACCTAAGCAAGTTGTATCAGTTTCAGCAGGTTTAATACCATTCCTTGAGCATGATGATGCCAACAGAGCACTGATGGGATCAAACATGCAAAGACAAGCAGTTCCATTACTTAAAGCAGAAGCACCATATATAGGTACAGGACTTGAAAGAAAAGTTGCTGTAGATTCTGGAGCCGTTGTAGTATCTAAAGTAAATGGAAAAGTTGTTTATGTAGATGCAAGAAAAGTAGTTGTAGAATGTTCTGTAACTAGAAAAGAACATACATATAGACTTTTAAATTTTGAAAGATCTAACCAAGCTATGTGTTTACATCAAAAACCAGTTGTAGATTTGGGACAAATTGTTGAAATTGGATCAATTTTAGCAGATGGACCAGCAACACAAGGTGGAGATTTAGCACTTGGAAGAAATATTCTAATGACATTCATGCCATGGGAAGGATATAACTTCGAGGATGCCATACTAATTTCTGAAAGACTTAGAAAAGATGATGTATTTACATCAATACATATAGAAGAATATGAAATAGAAGCTAGATCAACTAAATTAGGAGACGAAGAAATAACAAGAGAAATTCCTAATGTTAGTGAAGAGGCGCTTAAAAACTTAGATTCTACAGGAGTAATAAGAATAGGTGCTGAAGTTAATGCAGGAGATATATTGGTTGGGAAAACTACTCCAAAAGGAGAAACAGAGCCACCTGCAGAAGAAAAATTACTTAGAGCAATATTTGGAGAAAAAGCTAGAGATGTAAGAGATACATCACTTAAAATGCCTCATGGGTCAAAAGGAACTGTAGTAGAAGTATTAGAGTTATCTAGAGACAATGGAGATGATCTTAAAGCTGGAGTAAACAAAGTAATAAGAGTTTATATAGCTGAAAAAAGAAAAATTAATGTTGGAGATAAAATGTCTGGGCGTCATGGAAACAAAGGGGTTGTATCAAGAGTACTACCTGTAGAAGATATGCCGTTCTTAGAAAATGGAACTCCAGTTGATATAGTAATTAACCCACTTGGGGTACCTTCACGTATGAATATTGGACAGGTCCTAGAAGTTCACTTGGGATTAGCTATGGGATTCCTAAACGGTGGAACTCATATTGCAACTCCAGTATTTGATGGTATAAAAGAAGAAGAAATTAAAGATTATTTAGAGCAAACAGGATTCTCTAGAACTGGAAAAGTTAAACTTATTGATGGAAGAACTGGAGAACCATTTGATAATCCAGTAACTGTTGGTAGAATGTATATGTTAAAACTTCATCATTTGATTGAAGATAAAATGCATGCAAGAGCAATAGGACCATACTCACTTGTTACACAACAACCACTTGGAGGAAAAGCTCAATTTGGTGGACAAAGACTTGGAGAGATGGAAGTTTGGGCACTAGAAGCTTATGGAGCTTCAAAAATACTTCAAGAAATGCTTACAGTAAAATCAGATGACGTTACTGGAAGAACAAAAACTTACGAAGCAATCGTAAAAGGTGAGGAAATGCCTGATCCAGATTTACCAGAATCATTTAAAGTTCTATTAAAAGAATTCCAAGCATTGGCACTTGATATAGAATTATTTGATATCGAAGGAAATCCTATAGATATTAATGCAGAAAGTAATAAAGATGAAGGTTTATCTGAGTTCTCATTAGCAGATCTTAGAGAAGAAGAAGATTCAAAATTTGAATATGATGACATAGAAGACGAAGATGACGGAGATTTTGACGAATAGTAAAAATTTATTGATTAACGATTAATGTCACATATATTGAGGAGGATTATATTAGTATGAGTATTAAGGACTTTGATACTATTAAAATCAAGCTGGCTTCACCTGAAAAAATCAGAGAGTGGTCATATGGAGAAGTAAAAAAACCCGAAACAATAAACTATAGAACTTTAAATCCTGAAACAGATGGATTATTTTGTGAGAAAATCTTTGGACCAACTAAAGATTGGGAATGTTCTTGTGGAAAATATAAAAGAATGAGATACAAAGGTTTAGTATGCGAAAAGTGTGGAGTAGAAGTTACTAAATCAAAAGTAAGAAGAGAAAGAATGGGGCACATTAGCTTAGCTGCCCCTGTGTCTCACATATGGTATTCAAAAGGGACTCCAAATAAAATGTCTCTAATTGTAGGAATATCACCAAAAGAACTTGAATCTGTATTATATTTTGCAAGATACATTATAACAGAAAGTAGTGAGCCTTCTGTTAAAGTAGGGAAAATCCTTACTGAAAGAGAATGTAAACTTCTCAGACAACAATATGGAAACAAAATAGAAGCCCTTATGGGTGCTGAAGCAATTCTTAAACTTCTTGAAAGATTGGAACTTGAGAAACTTCAAGTTGAATTAGAAGTAGAATTGGAAGATGTAAATTCTGCTCAAAAAAGAAAAAAAGTTGTTAAAAGACTTAAAATTGTTAGAGATTTTATAAACTCTAAAAACAAACCTGATTGGATGATTTTGAAAGATGTACCAGTTATTCCAGCAGACCTTAGACCAATGGTTCAACTTGACGGTGGAAGATTTGCAACATCTGACTTAAATGACCTATACAGAAGAGTTATAAACAGAAATAATAGACTTAAAAAACTTCTTGAAATTAATGCTCCTGAAATCGTTGTTAAAAATGAAAAAAGAATGCTTCAAGAAGCAGTAGATGCTCTTATAGATAATGGTAGAAGAGGAAAACCAGTTGTTACTCAAAATAATAGAGAGTTAAAATCACTTTCTGATATGTTAAAAGGTAAACAAGGAAGATTTAGACAAAATCTACTTGGAAAAAGGGTTGACTATTCTGCAAGGTCAGTTATCGTTGTAGGACCATCACTAAAAATGCATCAATGTGGAATTCCTAAGAAAATGGCTCTTGAGTTATACAAACCATTTATAATGAGAGAATTAGTTCAAAGAGGAATTGCTCAAAATATAAAATCAGCTAAAAAATTAGTAGAAGAATCTAATGATAAAGTTTGGGAAATAATTGAGGATGTTATCCAAGATCACCCAGTTTTATTAAATAGAGCCCCTACTCTACATAGACTTTCTATACAAGCTTTTGAGCCTGTACTAATAGAAGGAAAAGCAATAAGACTTCATCCATTAGTTTGTGCGGCCTTCAATGCCGATTTCGATGGAGACCAAATGGCAGTACATTTAATGCTATCTCCAGAAGCAATAATGGAAGCAAAACTTCTTATGCTTGCACCAAACAACATTATTTCTCCGTCAAATGGACAACCAATAGCTGTACCTTCACAAGATATGGTTATGGGATGTTACTATATGACAAAAGATAAAGTTGGAGCAAGAGGAGAAGGAAAATCTTATTCTAATAAAGAGCAAGTATTAACAGCTTATCAAAATGATAAATTAGATACTCATGCTATAGTTAAAGTAAGAATAGATAATCAAATAGTTGAAACTACTCCAGGAAGAATAATGTTTAATGATATGCTTCCAGTAGCAGACAGAATATATAATACAACTTTTGGTAAAAACGAGTTAAGAACTTTAATTGGAAAATTATATAAAAATTATGGTTTTGCAATAACTTCTGAACTTATAAATGATATTAAAAACTTTGGATATCACTTTGCTACTTTTGCAGGAGTTACTGTAGGTATAGAAGATTTACAAGTTCCACCTGAGAAAAAAGGTATCTTAGAAGATGCAGATAGACAAATTTCTGCAATAGAACAAGAATACAAAGATGGAATTATCATAAACGAAGAAAGATATAGAAGAACTGTTGCAGTTTGGTCAAAAGCTACTGATGATGTAACTAAGAAAATGATGGATAACCTAGACCAGTTTAACCCAGTATATATGATGGCGAATTCAGGAGCAAGGGGATCTATAGCTCAAATCAGACAGCTTGGTGGAATGAGAGGACTGATGTCAGATACATCAGGAAGAATCATTGAAATACCAATTAAAGCGAACTTTAGAGAAGGTCTAACAGTTATGGAATTCTTCATGTCATCACATGGAGCAAGAAAAGGACTAGCAGATACGGCTTTAAGAACTGCCGATTCAGGATACTTAACAAGAAGACTTGTTGATATTTCTCATGAAGTTATAGTAAACGAAGTAGATTGTGGAACTCATCAAGGTATTGAGGTTGCAGATTTATTAGTTGATGGTAAAGTAATTGAGAAACTGGAAGAAAGAATAGACGGTAGAGTACTTGTAGAAGACCTAGTGCATGAAGGAGAATTAATTGCTCCTAGAAATACTATGGTTAGAGAAGAACTTATAGAAAAAATCAAAGAGTTTAAAATCAAAAAAATCAAAATAAGATCTCCATTAACTTGTAACCTTGAAAAAGGTGTTTGTCAAAAATGTTATGGTATGGATCTTGCAAATCATAAAGAAATACTTCTTGGAGAAGCTGTTGGAGTTGTGGCAGCACAATCTATCGGGGAACCAGGAACTCAGCTTACAATGAGAACTTTCCATACAGGAGGGGTTGCACAAGCAACTAAAGCTATAACTGATATTAGATCAGATATAGAAGGACCAATCAAATTTAAAGAAATGAGAATTTTAGAAAATGAAAAAACTGGAGAAAAAACAGTTGTTTCTCAATCAGCTAAAATTATCATAAAAACTCATGAATTTGAAGTACCATCTGGAGCATTATTAAAAGTAGAAGAAGGACAAATAGTTAAAGCACATGATGTTTTAGTAGAGTTTGACCCTTACCATATACCAATAATAACTGAAAAAGATGGAAGAGTTGAATATAGAGAACTTTATGTTAAAGAAAACTTAGACATTAAATATGGAGTAACAGAAAGAATGGCTGTTAAACCTATGGAAACTGGAGATATCTCACCAAGAATTATTATTTTTGATGATAAAAATAATAAAGTTGCTGAATACAATATTCCTTACGGGTCATACTTAATGGTTCAAGAAGGAACTAAAGTTAAAAAAGGAGATATTTTAGCTAAAATCCTTAAAGAAGGAGAAGGAACGAAAGATATCACTGGAGGTCTTCCAAGGGTACAAGAGTTGTTTGAGGCTAGAAATCCTAAAGGAAAAGCTATGGTAACTGATATAGCTGGAAAAATAGAAATTACAGATAAAAAGAAAAAAGGTATGAAAGTTTTATATGTTAAAAATGAAGAAAATTCAGAATTAATAAAAGAATACTTAATACCAGTTGGAGAACATTTAGTTGTTACTGATGGTATGGTAATAAATGCTGGAGATAAATTAACTGATGGTGTTGTTTCACCTCATGACGTTTTATCAATAAAAGGTCTTGTAGAAGCAGAACAATATATCCTAGAATCTGTACAACAAGTGTATAGAGACCAAGGAGTTACAGTTAATGATAAACATATAGAAGTTATCGTTAAGCAGATGTTTAAGAAAGTAAAAATAACAAATTCAGGAGATTCATTATACCTTGAAGAAGAAGTAATTGATAAAAGAACTGCTGATATTGAAAATGAAGAATTAACAGCTAAAGGAAAAAGAGTTATTGAGTATATACCAATAATTCAAGGGATTACAAAAGCTGCTGTTAATACTGAATCATTTATATCTGCTGCATCATTCCAAGAAACTACTAAAGTACTTTCTAATGCTGCAATAGAAGGAAAATCAGACAGACTTGAAGGACTAAAAGAAAATGTTATCATAGGTAAGAGAATACCTGCTGGAACAGGATTTGGAATATATACAAATATAAATCCTAAAAAAGTAGAAGAAGTTTAATAAAATTATAAGAGGCGACAAAAGTCGCCTTCTTATGTAACTGAGGTTACGCACCCAAATGTCCACGCCATTGGCGTGGGCATTTGGGTGGTGGGAAGTACGGGGCTTTGCCCCGAACCCCTAAAAACAAGGATGATTCCTTGTTAATTCTCATAAAAAAAGGATTGGCAAGAAAGCTTTGCGGTTGGGGTTCTTGGGGGGCTACTCCTCGTATTATCCCTCCACCAATACGTCAACGGCGTAGGGGTAGAGTGTGCGAAATTTCAGTTGTTTAATTTAATATATCTCATAAAATCATTAATTTTATAGAAGACATAAAAAGGACTTTGTGGAAAAGCCCTTTTTAGTCTTTACAAGGGAGGAAAGTCATGAGAAGCATGACTGGTTATGCAAATTTTACCTGTGAAAATGATTTGTTTAAAATAGCTATAGAGATAAAAAGTGTAAATAATAAAAATTTAAATTTAAAAATAAAAATTCCATATATTCTAAATTTTTTAGAGAATAACATTAAAACACAGGTTTCCAATGAAATCAATAGAGGTTCTCTAGACCTTAGAATTGATTTTGAAGACAAAAGAGAAATAGAAGATTTGTATAATTTGGATAAAAATAATGCAAGAGCTTATATGAAACTTTTGGACAATATGGAAAAAGAGTTTAAAATGAAATTTGATAATAAATTAGAAACTCTTCTAAGAGCTGGAAATGTAGTAAAAAAAATGGATTTAAATATAGATGAAACTCTATATTCTCATTTTGTTTTGGGGAAAGTAAATGAAGCGGTACAAAAAATAAATAAAATGAAATCTGAAGAAGGTAAAAGACTTGAATATTTTTTCTTAGAAAGAATAGAAATTCTTAAGTATCTAGTTGATGAAATAAAGACTCATAGAGAAAAAGTAATTGAGAATTACAGAATAAAACTTATTGAAAGAGTTAATAAAATAAGAGAAGATATACAGTTTAAGGAAGAGGATATATTAAAAGAAATTTTACTTTTTGTAGATAGAAGCGATATATCAGAAGAGCTTTCAAGACTAGATTCTCATATTAAATCTTTTAAGGAATTAGCATCAAGTGGTGACTTTGATATGGGGAAAAAAATGGATTTTATTCTTCAGGAAATTTTTAGAGAGCTTAATACTACTGGAGTAAAGAGTAATTCTTATGATATAAGCAAAATTATTGTAGATGCAAAAGCTGAAGTGGAAAAAATGAGAGAACAAAGTATGAATATTGAGTAGGAGTATTATGGAAAAAGGAATATTATTTGTTGTTTCAGGACCATCTGGAGCAGGAAAATCAACAGTAACAAAACTTGTTAGAGAAGAATTAAATATACCTCTTGCTATTTCTGCAACTACTAGAAAACCAAGAGTTGGAGAAGAGCATGGGAGAGATTATTATTTTTTAGCTATGGAAAATTTTGAAGAAAAAATTGCTAAAGAAGAATTTTTGGAGTATGCTAATGTACACGGGAATTATTATGGAACTTTGAAAAGCGAAGTAGAGGCGAAATTATCTCAAGGGATAGATGTAATTTTGGAAATTGATGTACAAGGTGGAGAGCAAATTAAGAAAAAATTTCCTGAAGCTATTTTAGTATTCTTTAAAGCTCCTGATGAAAAAGAACTTGAAAAGAGATTAAGAGGTAGAAATACTGATAGCGAAGAAGTTATCCAAACTAGACTTCAAAATTCTTTGAAAGAACTTGAATATGAAAAATTTTACGATTTAACAGTTATAAATCATGAAGTGAACGAGGCTGTAGAGGAACTAAAAAATATTATAAGTAAGAAAGGAAGGGTATAATGAAAGAGAGAATTTTATTTGATGATGTTTTGAAACAAATACCGAATAAATATATTTTGACTATAGTTACAGGAAAAAGAGTAAGAGAATTAACTAGAGGAGATGCTCCCCTTGTAAAAACTAAAGGGAAAACAACTTTAGTACAAACAGCTCTAAAAGAAGTATTAGAAGGAAAAATAGTAAGTGATCATCAAGAGTAAAATTTTTATTTTACTCTTCTTTTTATTCTTTTTTTTAATTTCCTGTAGTAAACAAAAAGTGGAAAAAGTAGAAGTAGATAGATTTTTATTTGGAACAAATTTAAAAATAATAATTTATTCAGAAGATAAAAAAAATTCTGAAAAACTAATAGAAGAAACATTTACTCTTATGGAGAATGTAGAAAAAAAATATAACAGTAGAAGCGAAGAGAGTATAATTTATAGGCTTAATCAAAAACCTTTAGAAGCTCAAAAAATAGATTCTGAATTGTTTTTTATGCTGAATAAAGCTAGAGAAATATCAGAATTAACTAAAGGAACTTATGATATTAGTGTAGGACCTCTTATGAGTTTATGGGGCTTTGATGATTTAGATATAAAAAAAATTCCTAGCCAAGCAGAAATAAAAAATCTTCAGGAGCTTGTTAATTACAAAGATATTATTTTTGATGAAAACACAATAGCTCTAAAAAAAGAAAATCAAAGAATAGATACAGGTTCTTTTCTAAAGGGATATGCAATAAACAAAGGTGCGAATTATCTTAGTGAAAATGGTGTAACAAGTGCTATGATTACAGCTATTTCTAGTATAGAAACTATTGGAGCGAAACCAGAAGATAAGCCCTTTAAAATTGGAGTTCAAAATCCTAAAAACTCACAAAAACTTTTGTATACAATAGATTTAAAAGATAAAGCATTGGGAGTTTCCGGTGATTATCAGACCTTTATAGAGATTGAAGGAAAAATGTTTCATCATATATTAGATGCCAAAACGGGTTATCCATCAGAATATAACTCAATGGTTCTTATTTTAGGAACCAATGCCTTTGAATGTGATTTGTTATCTACAGGCTTATTTACTTTGGAAGCAAAGGAAATTATTGCCTATGTTGATTCTAAGGAAGAGTTGGAAGCCTTTGTGGTAGATAAGGATGGGAAAGAGTATTTTAGTAAAAATATAAAAAGTTATATGAAAAAGTAGAAGGGAACTTCTATTTTTTTTCTTGAAAACTCTAAAAATTAAACATTCAAACCTTGGACTCCGCGTCCAAACCTCGTAAACGTGACGTTTAATCCTAATAATTTAAAAGGTGTCCAGCAACCCTTGCTGGTCGGGTTTGGGCAGAAGCCCAAGGTTTTTAAAACTAATTCTAAATCAGTAAGTCTTAAATAAATATTTTTTGATACTTTCACATTAGTCCTTGAATATTTACTAAAAATGTAATATAATTTAAAATAGACGGTTGTAACATATTTTTTGAAATTGAGGGAAAAATGAAGGTTAGAGATGACGATGTAGAGAAACTATTAAATAGCTTAAAAATTGAAGAAGTTGTAGGAGAAGTAGTTTCTTTAAAGAGAAGTGGAGCAAATTATAAGGGCTTATGTCCTTTTCATAGCGACACGAGTCCATCTTTTACTGTAAGCCCTCAAAAAAATATAGCTAAATGCTTTTCCTGTGGAGCAGGAGGAAATCCAATATCTTTTTATTCCCAATATCACAAAGTTAGTTTTAATGAAGCTTGTATAGAACTTTCAAAAAAGTACAATATAAGTATAAAATTAGAAAAAAACTTTGATGAAGCTAAGGAAAAAGAATACGAGAAATTATATAGACTTATGGAAGAAGCAAGAGATTATTTTGCTGAAAATATTTTTAATAATGAAGGCCGAGACGCTTTTGAATACTTGAATAAGAGAGGTTTAAGTGTTCAATTTATTAAAGAAAATTACATAGGTTATTCTTTAAATTCTTGGGATAGACTTCTTACACATTTTACTTCTAAAGGTTATTCATTAGAAGACTTAGTGAATGTAGGCTTAATAAAAAAAGGCGACAAGGGTTACTATGATGTTTTTAGAAACAGAATAATGTTTCCAATCACAAATGTAAGTGGAAAAACTATAGCCTTTGGAGGACGTACTTTAGAAGACAGAAAAGACATAGCAAAATATCTAAATTCCTCTGATACTATTTTATTTAATAAGGGGCAAAACCTTTATGGAATAAAAGAAAGAGGAAGCCTCATTAGGAAGAAAAATTATTCTATCCTGATGGAAGGGTATATGGATGTTCTTAAAGCTCATAGTTTTGGTTTTGATACGGCTTTAGCTTCATTAGGAACAGCTCTTACCCATGAACAAGGTGAGCTACTGAAAAGATACAGTAGCAATGTAATAGTTGCTTATGATATGGATGAAGCAGGGCGAAAGGCTACAGAGAGAACAAGTCTTATACTAAAAGAACAAGGATTTAATATAAGAGTTCTTGAGTTTGTAGATGCTAAAGATCCTGATGAATACTTAAATAAGTTTGGGAAAGAAAAATTCCTAGAAAGAGTAAAAGAAAGTAAAGAGATTTTTGATTTTCTTTATGAAACTTATGCAAAGGATTACAATTTGGGAGATTTATTAGGTAAACAAAATTTTGTTTTATCTTTTAAGAACTTTTTTAGTATCTTGGATAAGGATATTGAAAAAGCTCTTTATCTTGAAAAACTTTCCAAAAATTTGGAAATTGATAAAAGCTTTTTAGAAAAAGAATTAATTACAAATAATAAAAAAGAGCAGAATAGAAATTTTAGACAAAATATAGAAAAATCTAATTATATTGAAAATAAAAAACAAGAACTAATCATAAACCCTCTTGAGAGAGAAAGTTTAAAATTAAGCTTAGTTTATCCAGAGTTTGCAGAGTTTTTTTCTCATAAAAAAATAGAAAATAGTTCTGTTAAAAAGATTTTGGATTTAATTTGTGAAGAGATTAAAACAGATGATAAAAGTTACGGAAGTAAATTAATAGAAAATAATTTGCTTAATGAAGAGGAAAAAGAAATAGTTTTGGTATATCTTACAAGCTACATGAGTTTATCTGATGCAAATAAAGAAAAATTATATTTTGACTTTTTTAAAGACTGGTTTAGAATAGAGCTTAATGATGCTATGAAAAACTCTAAAGAAATCGGGGGAGAAATGGAACAGTACAAACATTTCAAACTTAGAGTAATTTTAGAGAAAATGGAAGATGAAAAAACTGATAAAGAGTTTATAAAAAATTTATATAAAGATTTTAAAAATTTGGTTAAGGAGGAAGCAGATGAAAGAGTTTATTAAGAACGAAAAAGTACTTAATCTTGTTAAAAAAGCTATGAGTACAGGTTTTATAACTTATAGCGAAATTAATAATGAGCTTCCTGAGGATTTCCCTGCTGATAAGATTTCTGAAATGATTGAAGAAATGGAAAAGCAAGGAATAAAAGTTGTTGAAGAAAGAATCATCGAACCTGTTATCGAGGAAGATGATGAAAAGTTTGATTTAGAAGGTGATATTGATGATGATTTTGTATCAGTATCAGAAGATGACCTTTTTGATCCAGATTTTGTGGAAACAGTATCTGATGAAGAATTAGAGACAGATAAGTTTTTTTCAATGACTTCAGGAATGGAAGTAGACGAGCCAATCAAGATGTATTTGAGAGAGATAGGACAAGTTCCGCTTCTTTCTTATGAAGAAGAATTTGAAATATCTAAAAAGGCTGCTGAAGGGGATGAATTTGCAAAGCAACAACTTGTAGAGGCAAACCTTAGACTAGTTGTAAGTATTGCAAAAAAACATACCAATAGAGGTTTGAAACTTCTAGATCTTATTCAAGAAGGTAACATGGGGCTTATGAAAGCTGTTGAGAAATTTGAATACCAAAAAGGATTTAAGTTTTCAACTTATGCAACTTGGTGGATAAGACAAGCTATAACTAGAGCAATAGCAGACCAAGGAAGAACAATAAGAATACCAGTGCATATGATTGAAACAATTAATAAAATCAAAAAAGAAAGCAGAATTTATTTACAAGAAACTGGTAAAGAACCAACTCCAGAAGTTCTTGCAAAAAGACTTGATATGGAAGTAGAAAAAATTAAGGCTATAATGGAAATGAACCAAGACCCAATATCACTAGAAACACCTGTAGGAAGTGAAGAAGATAGTGAATTAGGAGATTTCGTTATGGATGATAAGATTCTAAGTCCTTATGAACAAGCAAATAGAAATTTACTTAAAGAGCAATTAAGTGAAGTACTAAAAACTCTTTCTGAAAGAGAAGAGAAAGTACTTAGATTTAGATATGGTTTAGATGACGGATGTCCGAGAACTCTTGAAGAAGTAGGAAAAATTTTCAAGGTTACAAGAGAAAGAATAAGACAAATTGAGGTTAAAGCCCTTAGAAAATTACGTCATCCAAGCAGAAGAAAAAAATTGGAAGATTTTAAGAATTTCTAGAACTAAAAAAGATTGTAACTATTCAGGCTAGCTCCAAGCGTCTACTCCAAAGGCGTGGACACTTGGAAGTAACTTACGGGCTTTGCCCCGAACCCCATAAAAACAAAGAGATTGGATTTTCTTCTCTAGTTATGCCTAAGTAGATACAAAAGATGGACCCAAAAGTAAGTCAAGTGACTTATCTTTTGGTTTTTTTTGTTTCAAGGACTATTTTTGTATGGTTTTTAATCAAAAAATAAGGTAAAAGTGCATTTATATAAAGCAATTAAGTTTGACTAAAGTATTTGGATATGGTAATATATGATGGTAAAAATCTAAATTTTTACAAAAGAAAAACTAGAATTTCCAAAAAATTGTTGGGAAATAAAGGAATAAGGAGAAATTATGCTAAATACTTTAAGTAAAATTTTCGGAACAAAAAACGATAGAGAACTTAAAAGAATAAGAAAAATAGTAGAAGAAATCAATAAATTTGAGCCTACTATAATGCCTTTAAGTGACGATGAATTAAGGGGGAAAACAGTAGAATTTAGAGAAAGACTTGCAAAAGGTCAAACTCTTGATGATATTTTACCAGAGGCTTTTGCTGTTGTTAGAGAAGCATCAAAAAGAACTCTTGGTCTTAGACACTATGATGTACAAATGATTGGAGGAATCACTCTTCATGAAGGAAAAGTAGCAGAAATGAAAACAGGAGAAGGAAAAACTCTTGTGGCTACAGGTCCAGTATATCTAAATGCATTAAGTGGATTAGGTTGCCATGTAATTACAGTAAATGACTACCTTGCAAGTCGTGATAAGGATTTGATGGGAAGAGTTTATAGATTCTTGGGGCTTACAGTTGGAGTTATAACAAATGGTATGGATCCAAGCGAAAGAGCAGAAGCTTATAGATGTGACATAACTTATGGAACAAACAGTGAATTTGGTTTTGATTATTTAAGAGATAACATGGTTACAGAGTTATCACAAAGAGCTCAAAGACCTCTTAACTTTGCCCTTGTAGATGAAGTGGATTCAATACTTATAGATGAGGCAAGAACACCACTTATTATATCAGGAGCAAGTGAGCACACTACTAAATGGTATAAAATATTTTATGATGTAGCAAGACAACTAGTAAGAAGTTTTGAAACTGAAAAAATTAAAGACCCTAAAATGAAAAGAAATGCTGATATACCTGAAGAAAAATGGGGTCATTATGAAGTAGACGAAAAAGGAAATTCAGTAGTTTTAACTGAAAAAGGGATTAAAAGAGTAGAAGAAATATTAAAAATAGATAACTTATATTCTCCAGAAAATGTAGAATTAACTCACTATCTTTTACAAGCTATTAGAGCTAAAGAACTTTTCACTAAAGATAAAGATTATCTTGTAAGAGACGGGCAAGTAGTAATAATAGATGAATTTACAGGAAGAGCCCTTGATGGTAGAAGATATTCAGAAGGACTTCATCAAGCTATTGAAGCAAAAGAAGGAGTAAATATAGCAGGAGAAAACCAAACTCTAGCTTCAATTACTCTTCAAAATTATTTTAGAATGTACAAAAAACTTGCAGGGATGACAGGAACAGCTGAAACAGAAGCTGCAGAATTTATGCATACTTATAATCTTGGGGTAATAATGATTCCTACAAATAAACCAGTTATTAGAATAGATTCTGATGATGTAATTTATAGAACTCATGATGAAAAAATAAAGGCTATTATTGATAAAATAGAAGAATTACACAAAAAAGGGCAACCAAGCCTTGTGGGAACAATTTCTATAGCAAGTTCTGAAATGCTTTCAGAGCACCTTAAAAGAAGAAAAATACCTCATAATGTATTAAATGCTAAACAACATGCCAGAGAAGCAGAAATAGTTGCTCAAGCAGGAAGATTTGGAGCTGTAACTATAGCAACAAATATGGCAGGTAGGGGAACAGATATTATGCTTGGAGGAAACCCAGAATTTTTGGCAAAAGAAGTAGCTGAAATGGGAACTCCTGAGTATGAAGTGGCTCTTGAGAAGTTTAAAAGACAATGTGAAGAAGAAAAGGCAAAAGTTCTTAAGGCTGGAGGATTATTTATTCTTGGAACTGAAAGACACGAGTCTAGACGTATAGATAATCAGCTCAGAGGACGTTCTGGAAGACAAGGAGATCCTGGAGCTTCAGAATTTTATCTTTCACTTGATGATGAACTTATGAGATTATTTGGAAGTGAAAGAGTATCTGCAATAATGGGAAGACTTAATATGCCAGAAGGAGAGCCAATAACTCATAAACTTATTTCTAGATCTATAGAAGGAGCTCAGAAAAAAGTAGAAGGTAGAAACTTTGGTATTAGAAAAACACTTCTTGAATATGATGATGTTATGAACAAACAAAGAGCAGCAGTTTATGCAAGTAGAGATGCTGCAATAACTAAGGATGACCTAAAAGATACTATAGTTGATATGCTTAGAGAAGTTGTGGCTATGGAAAGCATGAAAAGACTTAGTGGTGAAACAAATGGAGACTGGGATGTAGAAGGTCTACAAGAAAGAATAAAAGAACTTTATGACTTTGATATTGATGTGGAGCTAGTAAGAAAATCTACAGTTGAAGTAGCAATAGAAGATATTTATCAAGGACTTTTGAAAGCATATGAAGAAAAAGAAAGTATTTTAGGAGGAGAGCTTCTAAGAAAACTTGAAAAATATATTTTACTTGAAGTTACTGATTCAAGATGGAGAGAAAACTTAAGAACTCTTGACCAACTTAAAGAAGGTATACATTTGAGAGCTTATGGACAAGCAAATCCTCTTATTCAGTATCAATTATTGTCATCTGAAGTCTACGAAGACATGATAGGAACGATACAAGAAGAAGTAACATCTTTCTTATTCAAAATTAGAATTAAAGAAAGAGAAGAAGAACCTGTAGTAGCTCCTCGTCAAAGAGCTGAAAGAGTAAACTATATTCATCAAGGTTCTGATTCTGCACCAGCAGAGGATTCACACACTCCTAGAAAAACAGATAAGGTAGGAAGAAATGACCTTTGTTATTGTGGTAGTGGAAAAAAATATAAAAACTGTTGTGGAAGATAGCATTTGCTATCTTTCTCTTTTTAGGAGGACTTTATGATAGATTTACATATGCATACAACAGCTTCAGACGGGACACTAAGCCCTAGTGAACTTGTAGAGGAAGCAAAAAAAGTTGGGTTAAAAGTTATGGCGCTTACAGACCATGATACGGTAGATGGGATAAAAGAAGCAAAGGAAAAAGCTAAGGAATTAGATATTGAATTTATATGTGGAATTGAATTTTCTACAGAGTATAATGGATGTGAAGTGCATATTTTAGGATATTTTTTGGATGAAAATAATGAAAAACTTTTGGAACTTTTAGACAAACTAAAAAAAGAGAGAGTAGAAAGAACGAAAAAAATCCTTAAAAAACTTGAGAAATATAAGTGTTATTTAAGTATGGAAGATTTGGAAAAAGAAGTTAAAGGAGACCTTATATCTCGTTCTCATATTGCAAATGCAATGATGGCCAAAGGTTTTGTGTATAGTAAAGCCGAAGCTTTCAAGATATATCTAAGGACTGGAGGTCTTGCATCAGAGCCTAAAAAAGAGCTAAATGCTCTTGAAGCTGTTAAGTTTATTAATGATATAGGAGGAGTTTCATCTCTTGCTCACCCAAAACTCACTGGTCTTGGCGGAGGAAGTCTTGAAAGGTTGGTAATTGAGCTTAAAGAACAAGGCTTAGATGCAATGGAAGTTTATTATCCGGAACAAAGTGATAAAGAAACAGAAATGTACAAAAAACTTTGTGATAAA
>RRZU010948194.1_pt1 | contig 15989 bp, 13 predicted proteins | sample 2165561 | NCBI WGS metagenome assembly RRZU01 (sample SAMN10456909, study PRJNA506462) | wastewater metagenome | isolation source: wastewater sludge | place: USA: Moscow, Idaho
TGTTTTCCCTCGGCCAATGCTTTATTGATTAGCTGAGTATATAATTCTGTTTTGCCGCTTGACGTCACCCCGTGCAACAATACTACTTGCTTCTCAATAAATTGTTTTTCAATTTCGGCGTACGCTTTTTGTTGAAATTCGTTCAGCGGATATTGCTCGGACGTCTGAATTTCGGAAACATCCAGTCGCCCGATTTCCTTGGCATACGTTTCCATGGCGCCACGTTCCACCAATCCGTTGAGAACAGCTGGCGACGCACCGCTTCGTTCCAACAATTCTTTACGGCTCACTTCCCGTTTTTTGAGCGGTATCAGGCATTTCGACAAGTCGATATACATCATCAACATGTCCAGTTGCTTCTTAGCGCGACTCAAATCTTCGAACAGTTTTCGCAGATTTTCTTCTTGCAAAGCCTCCTCCGTCAATCGAACGAAAGTATCTGTTTTGGCTCTAAATTTCTCGGTTAGTTCTTCGCTGATTTCCACTGCACCTTTCTCCAACAGTTGTTTGAGAGTGGGCAGCGTGTCGCGCATTTCGGTGATCTTGTTTAGCTCGGTAACAGTGCTGGTTTTGCCATCCGAAAGCGCATCCAGCAACTTCTGCTCTTTCTCCGAAAGCAAAGTTTCAGCTTCGTAGTCTGGATTGATACGCACCTGCGTTTCGCTTTCCAACTTCAAACCTGCCGGAATGGCCGCTTGATATACATCCCCCAAAAAGGCCTGATAGTAGGACGAAACCCAGTCCCAAAACTTCAACTGCGGGTGGCGAAGGATGGGTTCATTGTCTAGCAAGCAGAGAATATCCTTTGCTTCGTAAATGGTGGGAGTTACAGAATGAATCACATAAATTACCGCCGTGTACATTTTCTTTTTACCAAAAGGCACCACCACCCGCATGCCAATGCGCACCACGTCCGCCCATTCGTCAGGCACGGAGTAGGTAAATGTGTTTGCCAATGGCAATGGAAGAATAACGTCGACGTATTTCATGATATGACCCTTAATCCGTCAGTTGACGGAGAATAAGTATTTTGCTTCACAAAGGTAGTAAAGAAATGAGAAATAGTGAACAGAGGATGGAATTAAACAGCTACGAAATGGTTGAATGACTGAAAATAAACGAACTAAATATATTTTATTGAAATTATTTTTTATATTTGCATCATGAATTTATAATTCTAATAGTAGAATATTATATTCTATCAATATAAAATTAGAATCTATTAGTATAAATATCAAATTGATTGATAGAAATATTTATTTCATACAGATATATAAAATAATAGCTTGGAATTATTAAATAATACACTGACTTATAAAATTATTCTTTATAATTTAAAAGAAATAAATATGGAAACTTTAGAACAGCCACTTATTATAAAAAAGAAAAAAGTACGGAAGAATTATGTATCACTTACTTCTTGGTTGGAGAAGATGAGACTTGCATTTGCCAATGCTATGTTATCTTCTATTTTTCCTACATTGGAAACGGTGGGGTACACCGAGGCACGACTGCTGGACCTGCGGCAAAAAGTGTCCGATCTGGAGCAATACATCGGCGAGCATCAAACGGCTCATGCCAACAAAAGAGGCGAAACGGATCAATCGAAGAAGGACATGAAGGCCAGAAATACGGTGTATAGCAAGCATCGGGCAATGGCTAAACTGATTTTTGCCGAAAATGCACTGGCATGCAGTGTGCTAAACCTACATGTGGCCAAAAAGAAGGATTATAGCAATTGGTTTCAGGATGTAAGCAACTTTTATGCTCAGTTGGCATTAAATACTGATTTGGCAGCAGAGGCCGAAAGGGTATCCATTACCAAAGCGGTGGTTGAAACGCAGCGACAGCAACTTGCGCTCTTGCAGGAACAGAAAAATAAGCAACGTCGGGCGGCTGCTGAAGCAAAACAAACACTAGAGAGACGCAATAAAGCATTCGATCAACTGTACCCGCTCTACTCGGAATATATAAAATACGCCAAGATATTGATGCCCAATGATCAGGCATTGGAAGCTATTGGTATTAAGGTGAAGAGCAGATAGGGGGTTGATTATTTGTGAGCACAGCCTTCAAAATGATCGTTCACCATGCCGGCAGCTTGCATAAAAGCATAACAAATGGTGGAGCCTACGAATTTGAATCCCCGCTTAATCAGATCTTTGCTCATGGCGTCCGATTCGGCCGTCTTTACAGGTATTTCGACATAGCTTGTGGGGTGATTCATTATTGTTTCTCCTCCGGTAAATTGCCAAATGTATTTGTCGAAGCTCCCAAACTCGGCCCTTACTCGCAAGTAGGCCTGTGCATTGGCTACTGTGGCACGAATCTTTAATTGATTGCGCACGATACCAATGTCGTACATTAATGCTTGAATTTTATCCTCGTCGTACAATGCAATTTTCTCCGCCTCAAAGTTATCGAATGCCTTACGGAAGTTTTCGCGTTTATGCAAAATAGTTTTCCAGCTTAGTCCGGCCTGAAAACTATCCAGCACCATGTATTCAAAAAGCTTGTGATCGTCGTGTAGTGGTTTGCCCCACTCGTTATCGTGATATGCCAGCATCAACGCATCATTGCCGGGCCATGTACAGTTTGCCATATTTTTGTTGTGTGTTTTGTTATCGATGCTTTTAAGTTTTGAAACAATAAGAACAAAAGATTTGTTGTAATTTTGTTTTTCTTTTTTGCCGAGTATGCGCAACTAAGTAATCGAGGGAATACTATTTACAGACAATTCCCGACTTCAAACTAAATACCAGTAACTAAAAAAAATGATTGATCCAATCCAGATTATAGAACAATATTATCCTAAAGACAGCGATATTCATTATATTCTATTAATCCATAGTGAGCATGTAAGAGACAAGGCGCTGGCTGTAGCCGCCCAAAACCCCGATCTTCGACTAGATACTGAATTTATTGCCGAAGCAGCTATGCTACACGACATTGGTATTTTTATGTGCAATGCACCACGCATTCATTGTTTTGGAACGCACCAATATATCGAACATGGGTATTTAGGAGCCGATTTGTTGCGAAAAGATTGTGCAACTATTCGTCACGCTTTGGTTTGCGAGCGCCACACCGGTGTAGGCATTAGTAAAGAGACAATTATAAAAAATGAACTCCCTCTGCCCCACCGAGACATGCTGCCTGTGATGCTCGAAGAACAGCTTATTTGTTATGCAGACAAATTCTACTCAAAGTCGCAACTCAAAGAAACACATTCGCTCGAACGCATCAGAACCCAATTGGGTCATTTTGGTCAGTCGCAAGTCGCTAAATTCGATGCATGGCACACCCTATTCGAGCGTTAATATTATTTGAATTTATGAGAAAATCCAACACTTAGCAGTTGCTTGTATTGTATTTTAGCTCTTTCTCCTGCTTTTTCAATAACCGTGTTGTCGTATCGTGGATTGAATGATATACGGGTTGACATAAAGCGATTGATGGTAAAGTTACAGACCATTTCCCAGTCAATTTCTACCTTTTGATAGTTGGTATAAAAGGAGAACTTAGAGTCGAGTTGTATTTCACGCACAGGAGCATACGAATAAGTGGCTTTGAATGAACTACCGATTTCGGTTAGCTCATGTTTACCGGTTTGTATCCCGAATAATTTAGGATCTACCAGATTGTCGTCTAAGTAAATATACTTAAACGAAACCGGGGAAAGCATTAACGAGAATATCTTCTTGTATTTATAATCGAGACCCACACCAATATTTAGTCGGACCGGTGTAAGAAACGACGTTTTCTTTACCGTCGAATTTATTCCTTTGTAGCTTGAGAATAACTGAGTTGAAAAATCTACCGAACCACTGTAAAACCAATTACCACCGGCTTTTATTCCCAATTTACTGTTGATTTTTATTACGTCGTCGTTAGTACTGAGCATTCTCAATGAGTCTCCAGCTACCGTATTGAACCCAACCTTCCATTCGGCACTATTTTCCCATTGTATCGATTTTTTGTCATCGTAGCTTAATTTCCCCGACAAAATGCCCAATACCGACAAGTTATTTGTTCCTCCCTGATACCAATTGGAAGATACTGAATTTTGGGAAAACTGCGCTAAGGCTGTTGCACTGTGCTGCCAAGGACCCAGTTGAGGTTTCTTTACTATGATTCTTTGTTTGGTATATTCCTGTTCGTTATTATCATCCACAAAATGAATTTTTTCAATTTTTTTTGCGTGAATAAGATGATTCTTGTTTCCTTCCGGATCCGGTAATTGATCAAAAGTGAATACATACAAATCGGCTGAGGTGCGGGAAATATTCCTTCTCATTTCATTTCGTAGCGCATAGATAAATTGCTCGGGAGTTGCTGTTTTGATTGGTTCGTATGTATTGAATGTCAGACTTGACGGTTTAGAACCATAGTATAATGTTCGGAAATCTGAATTGAGATTCCAGTTAAAATTTAAAGGTGGATTTTCATACACCAAATCGATATAAAACGGATTGGACTGAAGTATCAGCGAATCAATCTGAACGGGAGCAAGATCCTTTGGTTGTCTAAACCATTTTAATGTATCCTTGAGCGCCGCTCTGTTAACCGCAATGAGTGAGTCAAATGCGTGTTTCTCCATATCTGAGTTGAGCATCTTGAATCGGGTTCGGGTTCGTCTCTGCGGTTGTGTCTTTTGTATAGGTGTGGGTATCGGCTCCTTAGCCAATACTTTAGCCGGATTTTCAATTTCTGTCAGTAAACTATCTGGATCTATGGCTTTTATCGTTGCACTAACTATGCTGTCTGCTTTTTCAGTTATACTTTTGGCATTGACACCAAATATAACCAATAAAAAAGTAACTGTAAGTAATGTTTTTAATCTCATATTGTTGTACATAAAAAATCCAATGCAGATGATTTCTACATTAGTTTGCGGTTATTTTTTGTAATTCGGATTCCTAATTACAAAATTAAATTAGGTCATTTCATTTCGAAATGCTAGTAATTTTCGAACCCGGCAGGAAGTGATTTGTTATTTCCTGTTTTTGCACCCAGTTCTTTTATCTTTTCGGCGGTACGAATAATATTTCCACTGCCATCTTTCATTTTTTTTACGGCATCATCGTATGCGCCGGAGGTTCGATCGATATTGGTTTTAATTTTTACCATATCTTCGGTAAAGCCAATAAACTTATCGTACAATGTACCACTTAACCGAGCTATCTCTTGCGCATTTTTTGTTTGGTTTTCCTGCTTCCAAATAGATGAAATAGTACGCAATGTCGCCAATAAAGTTGTGGGACTTACAATTACAATTTTACGTTCCCATGCATACGAGAATATCTCGCTGTCGCCTTGCACGGCTACCGAAAATGAGGCTTCTATCGGCAAAAACATCAGTACGAAATCCGGTGTATTGAGGTTTTGTGCATTTTGATAATTCTTCTCGCTCAATAACTTCACATGACTTCGCAAGGAGTTTACATGTTCTTTCAAATGCGTAGCGCGGTGCTCTTCCGTTTCTGCAGAAATAAATCGTTCGTACGCCACCAGTGACACTTTCGAGTCGATAATAATGTGTTTGTTATCCGGTAAATGAATAATGACGTCCGGACGTTGCACACTGTAATCAGCACCTTCAACCACCACTTCGCGTTCAAATTCCTGTCCACGCGTCAATCCCGATCGTTCAAGTACTCGTTCAAGAATAACTTCTCCCCAGTTTCCTTGTTTTTTTACATCACCTTTCAGTGCATTGGTTAAATTATTTGCTTCCTGACTGATGCGGGTATTTAATTCAGTAAGCTTTCTTACCTCTTCGCGCAAACTTATTTTGTCACGCAATTCTTTGTCATACGTTTCGTCCACTTTCTTCTCAAACAACTGAATCTTCTCTTTCAGCGGATTAAGAATCTCAGTCATATGTTTGTTATTCGAAATAGAAAACTCGTCCGAACGTTCTTTTAGAATTTTCGTAGCTATATTCTCAAATTCGGTTGTGAGCCGTTTCTGCAGTGTTTCTATCTCGCTTTTCTGATGTTCGAGTTTTTCGCCATTATTTTCATTTACGACTTTTAGCGCAGCAACTTCCATGCCACGTGTATTTGAAATTTCGATTTGTTTGGTTAATTCAAGTTGAATGCGTTGAATTTCATCTATTTTTAAGCGAACTGTTTCCAATGCTACCGATTTTTGAGTCTGAGTTTCTGCCAGAGCAGCCATGAGTGATTTTTCGTTAGTCTCATAATTATGTCGCAACTTAGCGTGTTGGCGTGACGCAATGAACCAAGCTGCCAGGAAGCCGACAGCCAATGCAAGAAATACCAAAATGATTTCCATATTATAGCTTGTTTGTGTTTTGTTTAAAACGGCATGCCGTTGGGCATAATTTGATGGAGTGCAAGGAGATATTTAATCGAAAAGAGTTGGATGATCTTCTTCAAATCTACGAATAATGGCCACCATCAATGTCTCACGTATAAACTTTGACTTGTTTTGCACCTTATATTTCGCAATATAACGCTCTAATGCTTTGTTTTCCTCGTCATTAAGAGTGAAAATTTGACGATGCGTACGTAGGGAATTTCGCTGTGAGGCGGGTAATGGTTTCTTTTTTGCCATAATTGCTGAATAATCAGTACAAAAATAATATTATCTTAGCAACTTTGACTGTTATAGTTCAAAAATCTGTATTTTTGAACTGTCTTTTTTACAAATGACTGACCAAAGATTTAATTTGAAAAATTGTAACGTTTATTTTATATGTTTTTAATTTATGGCAGACCACAACGATTTAGGTAAACTTGGTGAAGAACGTGCTCAGGCTTACTTACGGAGCAAAGGGTATCGTATTTTACATACCAACTGGGTGAAAGGCAAGCTGGAACTTGACATCGTGGCTCGCAAAGACGACTGGCTTATAGTGGTGGAAGTAAAAACCCGCTCAACAGAGACTTTTGAGCATCCCGAGGAAGCTATCAATCTCCGAAAAATCAGGAATATAGTAAATGCTACTCACGAGTATATCTTACAATACGATTGGCAGGGGGAAACACGTTTTGATGTCATTTCAGTCATTCCTCATGGTCAAGAGTTTATTATTGATCATATTGAAGACGCTTTCTTGTCGCCGGTAAACTAGACGTGAACCATTTTTGGTATGGTTCTTGAAAGTTATTTGAGAAATCGTAAACTAAACTTGCTATTTTACCCAAAATGAATATTACTAGAAATTTCAGCATATTATTTATGCTGTTTGCAGGCCTAATAACTCAGGCTGCCAATAATCCGAAGGCTAATGCGACCTTCCTTAAAGGCGAAACGCTGGAATATAAGGCTCGCTGGGGATTGCTTACTATCGGGCGCGCTCAAACCAAAATAGATCCCAAAGTATATATGGTGCAGTCTCACCCCTGTTTTAAAATAGAAGTGAAAGGACAAACAAACGGATTGGCCAGCCTTTTTTATGTGAAAGACAGCTGGAGTTCATATATCGACACTTCAGATCTTATTACACATCGTACCTCACGCTCTATTCGCGAAGGGCGTTACGTGCTGGACGAAACGGCAAACTTTGATCATAAAAACAAAAGGGTAGCTGTGTCGATTCTGGATCAGAAACAACAAAAGTACAATGAGCCCAAATACTACGAAACACCTGAAAATGTGACAGATCTGATTGGCGGATTCATGTTAATGCGCCTGAGAGATTTCTCCGAATTGAAAAAAAACGATACGATTAAAGTAAATGGCTTTTTCGAAGATAAAAGTTACGAGATGAATATTGTGTATCTAGGCAAAGAAATCATCAACACTTCAAGGGGCAAAGTAAGATGCTTACTTTTGCGCCCTATTATGCCCAACAATAAGCTTTTAAATGGCAAGCATTCTGTGGATGTATGGATGTCTGACGATGATAGTCAGACACTAATGCGCATTCGGGCAAAAATGTTTATTGGTACATTTAATATTGAATTAGATTAATCGTGTTTTATATATTGAATAAAATGGTTGGAAGTACATCCAACTTTTATTTATAAATATACAAAACTGCTGACAATTTGTTCGTTATTCAAAAGCCTACACAAGAAAAGAATGTTGTATAATATAAATATTTATGTTTTTAGTCTTAATTTGTTTGCGTACTTTTGTAGCCAAATGGGAATTGTATTTTACTTAAGCACTAAAGAGATAAACTGAACTCAAAATGAAAACATTAGAAAAAAATGTAGCTGAAAAGCTACTTAAAATTAAAGCTATCAAATTACAACCAAATAATCCATTTACATGGGCTTCGGGTTGGAAATCGCCTATATATTGCGACAATCGCAAAACATTGTCATACCCACAAATTCGCAGTTTCATCAAAATTGAGCTTGCCCGTTTGGTGCTGGAAATGTATCCTGATGTAGAGGTTATTGCCGGTGTAGCCACAGGAGCCATTGCGCAAGGTGCATTAATTGCCGATGCACTTGGATTGCCATTTGTGTATGTCCGCCCTACCCCAAAAGGCCATGGACTCGAAAACATGATTGAAGGTGACCTGCGCCCAAAACAAAAAGTGGTAGTTATTGAAGATCTTATTTCTACCGGAGGAAGTAGTTTGAAAGCTTGTGAAGCCATTCGTAACGATGGTTCTGAAGTGCTAGGAATGTTGGCAATTTTCACGTACGGATTCCCTGTTGCAGAACAAAAATTCAAACAAGCCAAGGTGAAGCTTACTACACTTTGTAGTTATGATGCTGTATTAGCAGAGGCTCTGTCGACAAATTATATTTCGCCCGACGATATTGAGACATTGCAAGAATGGCGCACCAATCCATCGGAATGGAAAACTGAACTTTAATCAATACGTTTTTGTTTTGATTCGTAATTTAGTGCCGAACGATTAGAATTTATCCGGCATATATCACGAGATAATAATAAACTGAACTTATTTCATTTGTAAATAAACTATATGACAACATACGAAAGCGATATAAAAACCATTTCTTCGAACGAAGAAGTGGTTTTTGGCATTCTTAGCGACTTAAATAATCTCAAAAAAATTCAGGAACAAGCACCTGCAACCGATAAAGTAAAAGATCTGGAGTTTGACACAGACAGTTGTAGCTTTGTGGTGGAAGGCTTTGGAAAAGTTGGTTTTCGCGTTATTGAACGTGAAGCATTCAAAACGGTTAAGTTCGAATCAGAAAATGCACCTGTAAAGGTAAACGTGTGGATTCAGCTTAAACATATTGAGGAAAACAAAACGGCTATGAAGCTGACTATAAAAGCAGATTTGCCTACCATGATAAAAATGATGGTAGATAAAAAACTTAAAGAAGGTGTAAACATGGTGGCTGATTTGCTTGCAAAGAGCTTGAATAAATAATCGATAATTATGGCTACAAAACTCTGGGAAAAAAGCACGCAGGTAAATGCTAAAATTGAGGCATTTACCGTTGGTCGAGATCGGGAAATGGATGTGTTTCTGGCAAAGTACGATGTACTTGGCTCCATGGCTCACATTCGCATGTTAGAGTCTGTTGGTTTACTAGAGGCAAACGAGTTAGACGCTTTGCTGACCGAACTGAAAAGCATCTATAAAATTGCTGACAGCGGTCAATTCTGTATCGAAGAAGGTGTGGAAGACGTTCACTCACAAGTGGAAATGCTGCTTACCCGCAAGCTTGGTGATATGGGAAAAAAAATACACAGTGGCCGATCGCGGAATGACCAGGTGCTTGTTGACCTAAAACTTTTTGCACGTGCTGAAATTGAAAAAACAGTGACAGCCGTTACTGATTTGTTTGATGTGCTTATTTCGCAAAGCAACCGGTACAAAGAAGTGCTGCTGCCCGGATACACGCACTTGCAAGTGGCTATGCCATCGTCATTTGGATTGTGGTTTGGGGCTTACGCCGAAAGTCTGGCCGACGATTTGCAGCTACTGCTTTCGGCGTGGAAAATTACCAATCGTAATCCGCTTGGCTCTGCCGCCGGCTACGGTTCATCATTTCCGCTCAATCGTCAAATGACAACCGACTTGCTAGGCTTCGACACAATGAATTACAATGTGGTATACGCGCAAATGGGGCGTGGCAAAATGGAACGCACAGTGGCAAATGCATTGGCCGGTGTTGCAGCTACAGTTGCCAAACTGGCCTTTGATGCTTGCATGTTTACTTCGCAAAACTTCGGATTTATCCGACTTCCCGACGAATTCACAACCGGTTCGAGCATCATGCCCCATAAGAAAAACCCCGATGTGTTTGAGCTCACGCGTGCTAAATGCAACAAATTGCAGTCTTTGCCTCAACAAATAATGATGATAACAAATAATTTGCCATCGGGTTATTTCCGCGATTTGCAGATTATCAAAGAGGTTTTTGTTCCCGCTTTTGCCGAGCTTACCGACTGTCTGGAGATGACTGCTATGATGATGGCACAAGTGGAAGTGAATACTGAAATTCTGACCGATTCCCGTTACGATTATTTATTTAGCGTAGAGGAAGTTAATCGGCTAACACTGACCGGAACTCCATTCAGAGATGCCTACAAACAAGTGGGCTTGGAAATTGAAGCAGGTAATTTTAAGCCAAACAAGGTCGTAAATCACACGCATCAGGGAAGTATTGGAAACTTGTTTAACAACGAAATATGTGCTTACAAAGATGAAGTGCTGGATCAATTTACATTTGAAAAAGTAAGAACTGCTGAAATGAAATTGATAGAGTAGAATAACATAAATTTTACTCCACAAAAGGCCGACGAATTATTTGTCGGCCTTTTTTGCGTTTAATCCCAGAGTAAATACAAGTTTATTGGCTTGTAATACCTGCTGATTAAGTAGCAAAACCAGCACTTTTGAATATTTTATTCAAAATCATAAATATTTATAGAAAAATTGCATTGTATTAACAAGAATTTGTTATATTTGCAGAGTTTTTAAGTAAATAAATATTACGTCTTGCTTCCTACTATTGGCCAAATCTGCTATCAGGTTTTGTTATACATGCGAACGATGCCTATTTATCTACAAATTACCCCTTATCCATACTACTATAAAATTAGAACTTATGAAGAAATCACTACTTTTTTTGCTCCTTCCTTTTTTATTGACAAATGTTATTCATGCTCAAAAAGCACCAATGAAGTATGGCAAAGTTGACCAGGCTGATTTGGACATGAAGGTTTATCCGGCCGATTCCAGTGCATCAGCAGTGGTATTGTGTAATTATGGATATTTTAACTCGCGAGAGTTTCAGTTTGTACATCAGAAACGTATCAAAATCCTTAAAGAAGAAGGTAAATCGCAAGGTGATTTTTTTGTTCCGGCCACTGAAAAAGCAGTCGTGAAGGGACAAATCGTAAACATGGAAAATGGTGTCCCTGTAATCACCAAACTAGGTAAAGAGTCAATTTTTATAGAAAAGGTTTCAAAAAATCAATACCGAGCCAGGGTTGCTTGCCCGAACGTAAAAGTGGGTTCTGTCATTGATGTGGAATTTTATTATTCAGGATTGCCCAGTCTATGGAGGTTTCAGGAAACAATTCCTGTGCGTTGGAGCGAGTTGATAATTGAAGACAATCAGTACTTGTCATTTCGCAAAAATGCGGTTGGATTTACTCCTTTTTTTGTTTCTACAGATACCCGTTGGGTTACCAAAGATGTTCAGGCTTTCAAATCGGAACCTTTTATCAACAATTATGAAAACTACATGTCAAGATTTGATATTGAAATATCTTCTATACACATACCTGGTGAACTGTATAAAGACTACGCCACTACCTGGGAATCTGTTGCCGAAGCGTTGAACAAAGAATCGAATTTTGGACAGGAACTTTACACCCTCCAACTATATCTGAATGGGCTTGCCAAGCAAATTAAAGAAGCTACAAGCATACCCGAGGAACGTTTATCCAAAGCCTATAGCGAAATAAAGAAAATAAAATGGAATAAAACCGAATCGATTTGGATATCACAAAGTGGACTAAATCAGTCATTCAATAAAAAAATTGGCAATGCTTCGGAAGTGAATCTAAATTTAGTATTGCTGCTTCGCAAGTTGGACATAAGCGCTAATCCACTAGTATTGAGCACTCGTTCGAATGGTGTTTTGCCGCAATACTCAGTTAGTTTTGATAAATTAAATTACGTTGCGGCACATGCTGTAATAGGTGACAAAACCTATCTTTTGGATGCTACTGAAGAGAATTTACCGCTGGGATTATTGCCTGAACGTGCTTTAAACGGGAGAGGAATGCTCGTATTGAAAGAGGGTTTTCAATGGGTGGATTTAAATCCTGTGAAAAAAGACAAAATAACATCTTTCTTTAAACTAAAACTCTCAGCTGATGGAACAATGAAGGGCGACTGGACCAAAATGTGTAGCGATTATGCAGCGTTGGATCTTAGGAATCACTACAAAACGTTTAACAGCCAGGATGATTATTTAAAATCGATTGAAAGCGACAACATTGGTCTTTCCGTTGATAAATATACAGTTTCCGATTTCGACAGTTTACAAAATCCCGTAAAAGAGGATTTTACTGTGGTATTGAAAAATAAAGCTACAAAAACTAACAATCAATTGTTTGTGAATCCAATATTAATGGATAAATGGACCGAAAACCCATTTAAACAAGAACAGCGAATCTATCCTGTTGACTTTACGACTCCTATCGAAAAATCACTGATTGTTTATTTAGAGCTACCCGAAGGTTATGAGGTGGAACAACTACCGAAAAACACAAAGATGGCGTTGCCCGAAAATTCAGCAAGTTTTCAAATGCAGACGGCTCTAACAGAGAGTGGAGTTCAAATGGTTTTCAAATTCAACATTAACAAGCCGATATTTTATACCGCCGAATATCCTGATTTGAAAATTTATTTTGATGAATTGGTGAAAAAACAATCCGAAATGCTGATCCTCAAAAAAATATAAGCAAATGTATAAAAGATTTATTTTTAGTTTGATTTTATTATCACTTTGCATTATTATTTCTGCTAAGGAGCTAATGTATCCGGTGAGCGAAATTCCCGCGGCATTGCTGCAAAATGCGCACACCGTTATGCGCGTATATAAGCAGGAAGTAGAGATTAAATCCGAGAAATCGGCTGTTGTGTCAGTCACTGAAGTGCGCACTATTCTGAATAAAAATGGAGAGGATAATGCCTATTTTAATAGACTATACAGCCCAATGTTTAAGTTATCGAATATAAAAGGAAAAGTTTACAATGAATTAGGAAAGCAAATAAAATCTTTGGGAGGGGATGATGTTATCGATCACAGTGCAATAAGTGGTTTCTCTATGTACGATGACAACAGAGTAAAGTACATAAATCCTAAATATTTATCTTACCCATTCACTGTTGAATACACCTATACTATTGATTTAAATCAGACTTTTACTTTGCCAGACTGGGATCATGATACAGAAAATACATCATACGAAAATTCTGTGTTTATTGTAAAAACTCCTATGAGTTATTCTTTTCGTTACAAAGAATACAACTTGCCAAAAGGAGTTGTAAAAACGACGCAAGAAGATAAAGATATTTACACTTGGTCAATCACTAATCTTACCGCCAGAACTTATGAACCTATGGCATCAAAATTAACCCCAAGTTATCCGTTAGTTCGTTTAGCTCCTAATAAATTCGAACTGGGAGAAATAAAAGGATCTACTGAAACATGGAAAGATTTCGGTGCCTGGCTTACTAATTTATTGGATAAGAAAGATATTATATCTGAGACGACGAAGGCAAAGATGAAAGAGCTAACCTCGTCTTGTAAAACAGACTTTGAGAAAATAAAAGTCGTTTACGAATATATGCAAAAAAAGACCCGCTATGTCAACATTTCGATTGGCATTGGAGGTTGGCAGCCTTTTGATGCAGAAACTGTTGATAAAACCTCTTATGGTGATTGTAAAGCATTATCTAATTATACAAAGACGTTATTATCTTCTGTAGGAATCAAATCATATTATACAATCGTAAACGCCGGAAGTTCGCAAAATGACACTGAAATTGGCTTCCCTTCTAATCAATTTAATCATGTTATGGTTTGCGTCCCTCTCGAGAAAGATACGATTTGGTTGGAGTGCACTAGCCAACGAAAACCTTGCGGGTTTAATGGTGACTTTACTGATGACCGAGATGTGTTGATTGTTGATGGAGAAAATAGTAAATTGGTACATACCCGAATATATCCTGCATCCGAAAATTGCATTAACAGATCTACAAAGGTCAATCTGGCTGATATTGAGTCGGGTGATGCAACGGCAACATCTAAGTATATCGGATTGTGCTATGATGACATGATGCCAACTTATTACGCCGATGATGCAGACAAGCTGAAAAAAATCACACAAAGCATAGAACTTCCATCCTTCTCACTTACAAAATTTTCACTCGTCGAAAATCGAAGTAAAACTCCTTCATTGGATGAGCATTTGAATCTGACTTTCACAAATTATATCAAAAAAATGGGTGATATTGCTTTGTTGCCATTAAACTATATGAATAGGCTGAGTTCCATTCCTGATAAAGTTAGGAACCGTAAGACTGATATGTGTATCCGTCGATCCTATATGGAAAATGACACTGTCACTTATCAATTGCCTAAGGGGTATCAGGTAACTGACTTGCCTCAAAAAACAGAACTTGTAAGTAAATTTGGGAAATACATTTCTCAATCGACTCAGAAAGGAAGTGAAATTACGTACACTCGCCGTTTTGAATTGACGAAAGGCACATTCCCCGCTCAAGATTATACGGATTTCAGGGATTTTCTGGAGCAAATTGCAACAGCCGATGGAGTAGTTGCAAGCCTGAAGAAGCTATAAGGCTTAAAAACAAATCGCCCCGTTTAGCACTATTCATACGCTAAACGGGGCGAACTATATCACAAAAGGTGAGTGGTATAATTTCTCTCTAAAAAATTTACAAGCTGCATTTCCCTTATCTCGATTTAGGTTGTGAGGACAAACGCCTTATGGGTTTCACTATCACCATACTTGAATATACCGCTCATTCCTTTTGCTTATAAAATGCAAAATTTAGTGCTGGGTGTTTATAGTACAATAGTAGAAAGATATTGCTACATTTTGTGCGGCTAAATTAGAAAATACGCCTAGTCTAACCAAATTTGGGACGAAAATTGTTTGGACATCTTAAAAAATAATCTGCTATAAATCAAGACTATACATTCGTTAATACGATTATTTTTGGACATTGAGGAAATCACTTTAAATATTTACTTAAATTGGCCCAAATCTCTACAAGGTAGAAAAATAAACATGGCACATTTAGATGTGGGCAGAAACACTTTCATTTAAAAATGCTTCTAATTCTTTTGCACTCTTCAAATTTAATTTTTGAGCAATTCGTTGCTTCATTTTATATAAACCTTCGGTAGTCGTTTCTAATATAAGAATCCTATCTGCATTGGAAATATTCAAAAGTTGAAGACAACACCAACTAATTTCCTTGCGACTTAGAGCTGGATAGTTTGCTTGAAGGTTATCTATTATTCCATTGAATGCATGATTCATTTCACAAGTAAAAATATCCCAGTTATTTATATGCAGGCTGCTGTTGTATACTTCCTTGTCTAATTTTATTCGATCATTCGGCAATGCATGCTTGCGCATAACTGCCTGAATTGCTTTTGAATCCTCAATTTTCTTACTTATACTTCGACTAACAAAAACCTGTTTTTTATTTAGCTCAGTTTTATATCCATCGAGCTCATGCTTTCTAATTTTATTCCGTTTGTAGAAGAAATACGAAATAGCACCACCAAGCAAAGCAACAACAACTAATAGCAAAATGGTTATTGCTAAACTTTGTCTTGCACCAGTGGTTTCAATAGAATTTGTATGCAAGTCTTCAATAACAACGGCTTTCGTTTGAGATTCTAAGGCACGAATGGAGTCTGTATATTGCTGATAAATACTCATATATTTACCCATAAGTTTTATATCTCCCTTCAAGTAAGTGGTATTTACCAGTATTCGGTAGCAACCCCGTCTGGTAA
>RRZU012309472.1_pt1 | contig 15988 bp, 17 predicted proteins | sample 2165561 | NCBI WGS metagenome assembly RRZU01 (sample SAMN10456909, study PRJNA506462) | wastewater metagenome | isolation source: wastewater sludge | place: USA: Moscow, Idaho
AAAATAAACTTTTATTAAACATTTTCTTTCCCATATTACATTTTTTACGGTGGAAGCTTTTACTGTTGAAATTGCTGCTGAATACGAAAAGATTCCAATAAATTTTCTTCTTGTTGTGGCATTTGTAAATAAAAACCACGCATCTCCAATTGCGCTGAAACCTCTTTGTTATCCGCTAACGCTAACGCTTTTTTGCCATTTAAGTTAAATAACATCAATAATTCCGGCGTTCCAAACCGTTGCAGCAATGCATCCGGCAACGCAGAAAAATCATCTCGTTTTGCCAAGTATAAATACATTCCGGCATGGCGAGCAGTTTTATAAATGGTGCATAACATATTTTGCGATTCCTCTCTTCAGGCATTAAAAAACTCACCCTTTTGTATTATTTTTGTTGAGACATTATACAAAAATTGTTCTATTATCAGAACATTAAATTGACTTTTAAATCCTCTCTTTTTTAGGCTACGTTTCAGATTATGGCAAACGATATTATTGAATTACATACCGGACAATTTTCTTCGATCTTGATCACCATTAATAGTTCAAGTCTGGCGGCAATTAAAAAGGCCTTAACCAACAAAGTAAAAAAATCGCCGCTATTTTTCCAAAATGTGCCGGTTATCCTGCAATTTAATCCGTTTTTACAAAAAATCGACTTGCTGAAACTACAGCTATTATTAACCGAATTCGGCATTAATCTGATCGGGGTGAGTAATTGGCAAAATAGTTTGGAAAAAGAATTAATCCTGAGTCATAACTTGCCTGCGCTAGGCAAAAGCACCAGCTTAGACGAGATTATGCCTCAATTTCGCTATGTTAAACCAAAAGTGATTACGCAACACGTTGAAAGCGGGCAAGTTATTTATGCTAAAAATTGTGACTTAATTATTCATGGCGATGTGGCACAAGGGGCGGAGGTTGCCTCCGACGGTAATATCCATATCTACGGCAAATTACTCGGACGGGCAATGGCGGGAGTGAATTCTGATATTAACGATTGTGCGATTTATACCCAACATCTGAATGCCGAATTTCTTTCTGTCTGTAAGCGATTCGTTTATAAAGAAAAAATTCCAATTGATTACTTATTGCAACCGGCAAAAATTGAGGTTCAAGCCAATTCACTATGTTATTACCATCTTTAAAATATATTTTCTCCAACTATTCTGTTTTGTCTAAAGAAAGTGCGGTCAATTAAACCGCTCTTGATATTTGATAATTTATATCTCAGCATAAAACAAAATCTAGATCTAGCGCATTTCTAATTCGACGTCACTGAAGAGTTTCTGAATAGTATTATTATTCGGCATTTTTTCGGCTTGCTCAACCCTTGGTCTCGTTAAGTGTTCTGAAAAATAATTAATAAAATCATACATATAATGACGCAAAAATGAGCCGCGTTTAAATGCGATTTGGGTGCTGCTCGGTTTAAACAGATGTGAAGCATCAATTGCAACCAAATCACTGTCTTCATGGGTATGCGCCATTGATGCCATAATTCCCACGCCTAATCCTAGGCGAACATAAGTTTTGATCACATCCGCATCGGTCGCGGTGAAAACAATATTCGGCAGGATTCCACAGCTGGCAAACGCTTGCGATAAATCCGACGCGCCGGTGAAGCCGAAGGTGTAAGTCACTAACGGATATTGACCGAGTTCTTCAATAGTTAAATGTTTACAATTGACCAACGGGTGATTGCGTTTCACGATCACCGAACGATTCCAGTTATAACAAGGCAGTAAAACTACCCCTTCAAACAAGTATTGTGCTTCAGTGGTAATCGCCAGATCGACTTCTCCCGATAATAACGCATCATAAATCTGAGTTGGTGAACCTTGGTGAATTTGTAAACTTACGTCAGGATAGCGTGTTAAAAAACGTTCGACCACTTTCGGCAAAACATAGCGGGCTTGAGTATTCGTGGTCGCAATCCGTAAAATTCCATGATCAGGACGGGTATATTCATCGGCAATCGCTTTAATACTCTGTGTTTTAGCCAGTAACTCGCGTGCAATCGCCAAAATTTTCCGTCCTTCCGGCGTAATACTTTTTATGTGTTTACCGTTACGTTCAAAAATTTCCAATCCTAATTCCTGCTCCAACAACCGCACTTGCTTGCTAATTCCCGGTTGCGAAGTGTAAAGCGCCTCTGCGGCATCAGTAATATTCAGATTCTGATTGGCAATCTCGACGATATAACGTAGTTGTTGAATTTTCATATTTTGCCTGCCTATCTATCATTTCTGTCGCTACGTTGACGGCGAGTTGAAGGTTGTCCGGAGAAACGTTTGACCGCTTTACGAATCTTAGCGGTTTTCATACGACGACGTTGGCTATGTTGTTCAATCTTGCTTTCGGTTTCTGCCGTCAATCCGACTAAATCACGCAAATAATTGACATCAGTCAATGCCATTTCCTGCCAACCGCCACGCGGTAATTGTTTTGATAAGCTGATATTTCCATAACGAATCCGGATTAAACGGCTCACTTGAATCCCTTGCGATTCCCATAAACGACGGACTTCACGATTACGTCCTTCGGTTAATGTGACATCAAACCATTGATTGATCCCTTGACCGCCACCATTCTTAATCGATTTGAATTTTGCTGGTCCGTCTTCCAATTGCACCCCTTTACGCAGACGGAACAACATTGCATCATTGACTTCACCGAATACCCTTACCGAATATTCACGCTCGATTTCCTGACTTGGATGCATTAAACGGTTGGCTAATTCCCCGTCGGTGGTAAACAACATTAAACCCGAGGTATTAATATCCAAACGCCCGACCGCAATCCAACGAGAGCCGGTTAATTTCGGCAGTCTATCAAATACGGTTGCACGACCTTCCGGATCGTGACGCGTGCAAAGCTCTCCTTCCGGCTTGTAATACATTAGCACCCGACAAACCTGCTTTTGCACGGTATTTAAGTTAATCAAATTACCGTCAATCCGAATTTTAGTATCGGTACGCAATTCTATCCGATCACCTAAGGTGGCAATCTGTCCGTTAACACTCACCCTGTTTTCTGCAATAATAGTTTCAATTTCACGACGTGAGCCTTGCCCTGCTCGTGCCAGAATTTTTTGCAATTTCTCTCCGGCAACTTTGGCTTTAGCGGTTGTTTTAACCGTCGTTTTGGTTTCCACGGTCAATTTTTCTGAAGATTTGCCTGTCGATTTTGTTGATGGCTTGGCAGATGATTTAGTTACTGCTTTCGCTTTATGACTAAAAGCGGCCTTATCACTAAATGCCGCTTTTTCAGTCCGCTTACCTCTTTGTGTAGTCGCTGTTCCAGATCTGGTTTGCGTTCTACTAGCAGCCATGCTCGGTTTGTCTGTTTTCTTACTTTGATTCATGTTGTCCTCTGTGTCACCCTCCCGGGTGTCAATATTGTTTAGTTCAGTACCGTTTATTACAGTACTATTTATTTAAATTATCAGTCTTAAGTGCGGTATTTATTCAAATATTCTTTATTCAAAAGGCGCGACATCACCGCTACCCACTCGAATAATTTGTGGAGTATCTTCGGTTAAATCAATCACCGTTGTCGGTTTCTGCCCTAAATAACCGCCGTTAATAATTAAATCAACTTGTTTCTCTAGTCGATCGCGAATCTCTTCCGGATCGTATTGAGTTTCTTCCTGATTAGGTAAAATCAATGAGCAAGATAAAATCGGTTCACCAAGCTCTAATAGCAAACTCAACGCAATTTTATTATCCGGTACTCGAATTCCGATAGTTTTACGCTTTGAAGTCATCAAACGACGCGGCACTTCTTTAGTGGCGGTTAAAATAAAAGTGTAATGTCCCGGCGTATTATTTTTAATCAGTCGATAAGCCACATTGCTTACAATCGAATAGCTGGAAAGTTCTGACAGATCGCTGCAAACTAAGGTAAAGTTATGATTTTCAGGCAGCTGACGGATCTCAACAATCCGATCCATCGCATGTTTTTCACCAATCATACAACCCAAGGCATAACCGGAATCGGTAGGGTAAACAATCACCCCGCCCTCGCGTAAAATTTCTACCGCTTGTTTAATCAAACGAGGCTGCGGATTATCCGGATGGATGTAAAAAAACTGACTCATGAATGTCTCTCTATACGACTTGGGTAATATGACTGAATTTGCTGGTGGGATTATACGCTATATAACCAAAAACAATAAGTTCTTTAAATTTTTTTCTATTTTGCAATCGCTATTTGATCTTATTAAAATCCGCTGATGCCCAAATAGGATTCGCCGTGGTGGGTAGCCACAGATTTTTGCCCAATTCAATCCAGCCGCACGGGTAATGAAAATCAGAACCGGCGGATGCTAACATGCCCATTTCTGAAACTAATTTGGCTAAATTATGCCGCTGATCCGGAGATTGTCCGCTATGTGCAACTTCTACCGCATCACCGCCCCATTGCTGAAAATCCGTAAATAAACGGATCAACCACTCGCGGGTTAATGGATAGCGTAGCGGATGAGCACAAACCGACAAACCGCCCGCCTCATGGATCACCCGATTTGCTGTTGCAATATCCACCCACTGTGAAGCAACATGCGCCGGTTTGCCTTGCCCCAGATAACGTTTAAACGCTTGGGTTTCATTTTTGATTTTACCAATTTGCAGCAAATAACGGGCATAATGCGCCCGAGTCACCTCACCGGCAGCCAATGATTTTGCCCCATCATAAGCATCAGGCACACCGCACTTTTCCAATTTTTTGCCGATTTCAAGTGCTCTTTGCTGACGCAATTCCGCTTGTTGCGCTAAAAGTGCGGTCATGGATGGGTGCTGGTGATCAAATCCCAAACCGACAATATGAATGCCCCGATTTTGCCATAAGGTTGAAATCTCAACGCCATTGATCAAACGAATATCATGCTGTTGCGCCGCAGCTCTCGCTTCGTCTATGCCCGCGACACTATCATGATCCGTCAATGCCAACACCTTAACACCTTGTTCAGCTGCTCGTGTGACAACTTCGGTCGGCGTTAACACGCCATCAGAGGCATTGCTATGGCAGTGCAAATCATAGTGATTTGCTGATATTAAATTTTGTTGCAACATCAAATTTCTCAATATTAATTAAAGGTGGGTAAAAGCAAATAAAACTAATCGGATAAAATTTATGCGGATAAAATTCAGGCAGATTTTTGTTGCCAAGATTGGTCAAATTGATCCACATTGAGCGCGGATAGTTGTAAACGATTCTTAAAAATCCGCAGCGGTTGTCCAAATTGCAAATGTAATCCCGGCAAATTGAGTTCGGGCTCCAATAAGAGACAATCGGCAGTATTGCCGTCACTATTAAGCAATAACAAGGAAATATTTTGTTGATTTTGTTTGACCTGTGCCTGCACCAAACAAGGCAACTGCTCAAATGATGCAGGATTATAATCATCTGCAAAATCAAAAAACCAGCTTTTCGGTTGGCTAGGTAACAAAAACCGTTTGACCGCAACCGCACTATGCGCAATAAATTCAAGCTGTTGCTCCGGAATCAGATCACAATCCTCAATCAATTCCATCACTTGATTATAAAACTGAAAATCTTCCATCTCACAATCACAACGGTTAATAATACTGCGATTCAACATTTCACTTTTCAACGCAGTACGGATTTTACGATGAGTGGAGTCAGAACAGAGCATCAAACAATCTGCTGTTTTGCTATATTCCCAATAAAAAAATCCACTCATTTGCATTATATTTGTTACCGTGTTGTCCTAAATTAAAATTCTATTCGCTTCTTATGCTATCTGTTTTTTAGTTATACAGCTACCGTTTTATCCTGCTTCGTGACCTGCACCGCATTATTAGCGCGCTTTTCTCTGGCAAAATTCAGTATTTAAAAAGAGCTAGCAGATTTTAATTTCTATATTTACTCGGAAATCAGTACCAAAAACTCAGCCACCGTAAAAAACGAACCAAAAATAAGTAAAGTTTCTTGTGCTGACATTTCCGTTATCGCCGTTTCCACCGCCGTTGTCACATTAAGTGCGGTTTTTGCTTTCTGGATTTTTGACTCAGGTAAATATGCTTGCACCGCACTTTGTAACTGTTCAGCGCTCTGTCCTCGATAGCAATCCAATCCGGCAAAATACCACTGGTCGATCAATTCCGCCAACGGTTCAACCACATGACCGGCATCCTTGTCTTTCAACATTGCAAATACAGCCGTGATTTTTCTTTCCGGCTGTGACTTAAGCAGTTGTAACTTCTGTGCAAGATAACGGGCGGCGTGCGGATTATGTCCGACATCCACAATCACCTGCGGTAGATTTTCCAATTTTAAATCGTTCAGCGTTTGCGATTTTTGTCGTCGTTTTGCTAACCATTGTTGCAATTGCTCAGGCTTTATCGTTTGAAAACGTCCGTTTAATTCCACTTCGGATAAAGTTTTTGTGATATTTTCTAGGGTAATTTTAAACGGTAATCGGGCACAAACTGCAAGTGCGGTAGCTGCATTGGCTAGCGGAATCTGTGGCAGTGGTAAATTTTTCCAAACCGCACTTTCGCTATTTATATTATTTTGCCACTGCCACTGTTGATCAGTTTGTTGATAACACCAATCTTGATCCTTGCAAAATAGTTGGCAACCGATTTGCTGGTCATACTGTATCACTGAGTTTGGAATATTCGGTTCGCCAATTACCGCTCTTTTGCCGCTGCGAAAAATACCGGCTTTTTCATAGCCAATCTGTTCACGGCTATCACCAAGATAATCCACATGATCAATATCAATTGAGGTGATCACGCTGATGTCGGCATCAACAATATTGGTTGCATCCAAACGCCCGCCTAAACCGACTTCCAAAATCACCACATCGAGTTTTGCCTGCTTAAACAGCTGCAATGCCGATAAGGTGCTAAACTCAAAATAACTTAACGATTCGCTTTTATGCTGATCGATAAAATAAAATGATTTGCTATGTGCCGAGTCCGGTAGTTCCTGATTCTGAATCCGAACTCGCTCATTATAACGCAGCAAGTGCGGTGAAGAGTAAACTCCGACACGATATCCAGCGTTTAATAGTAGCATTTCCAACAAATGACAGGTCGTTCCTTTGCCGTTCGTACCGCCGACGGTGATCACAAAAGGTGCCGGTTGCAGCAGATCTAATTGAGTAGCTACCCGTTTGACCCGTTCCAATCCCATATCAATAATTTTGCTGTGGCTTTGCTCTATATAGCAAAGCCACTTCTCCAACGGAGAGGTGGCTTGTAAAAGTGATGTCATGATCAATTAACTTTGTGTTTCGTTTACTGTTCCGTGTTCTGAGCCTTCTTCTGCAACCAATTCTGCTTCCTTGAATGGAGAAGGTTGTCCGCATAATTTCGCCAATATACTTGCTAGTGTTTTACGCATTTCTAGTCGATTGACAATCATATCAATCGCGCCTTTTTCCAACAAAAATTCACTGCGTTGGAAGCCTTCCGGTAATTTTTCTCGCACTGTTTGTTCGATGACACGCGGTCCGGCAAAGCCGATTAAGGCTTTCGGCTCGGCGATATTTAAATCGCCCAACATCGCAAAACTGGCAGAAACACCCCCCATTGTCGGGTCGGTCAATACAGAAATATAAGGCACGCCGGCTTCTTTCATTTTGGCAAGCACCGCACTGGTTTTTGCCATTTGCATCAACGAGAATAAAGCCTCTTGCATCCGTGCGCCACCACTGGCGGAAAAACAGATTAACGGACAATTATTTGCCAGTGCCGCTTCTGCTGCTTTTACGAATTTACCGCCGACAACGGATCCCATTGAACCGCCCATAAAGTTGAAATTAAACGCTGCCACAACCACCGGCATATCATAAAGTTTACCTTGCATCACGATTAACGCATCTTTTTCGCCAGTTTGCTTCTGTGCCGCACTGAGACGATCTTTATAACGTTTAAGATCTTTAAACTTGAGTATATCTTCCGGTTCGATATCTGCACCTAATTCCTGTGCGCTGTTTTCGTCTAGCAATTGCAGCAAACGTGTTCTTGGATCAATACGCATATGGTGACCGCACTTTGGACACACTTCCAAATTGCGCGCCACTTCATCACGGTATAAAACCTGCTCACAGGAAGTACATTTAGTCCAAATTCCTTCCGGCACATTCGCTTTTTGGCTGCTGCTGCTCACTGAGGTTTTACTAAAAATTCTTTCAATCCAGCTCATTCTTTAACCTTGTCGATAAATTGATTATTCATTTTACAGTCGCTAATATTCGGGCTATTACAACATATTTATCACTTTTTTTATAGATTTTTTCTACACCCAATCGGCTAATCCGCTAAAAAAAGTGGGCCAAGTGCGGTTTTTGGCAACTCAAAATCGGACGGGTAAGTCACATCAACCAGATACAATCCCTCTGCTTTGGCAGTGGCTGCCGCTAAAGTGCGGTCTTTTTGTTGTTGTAACCAGGCGAGCCATTGCTCAGGTCGGTTGCCATTTCCCACTTCAATCAAACTACCGACGATATTTCTCACCATATGATGCACAAAGGCGTTAGCCTGAATATCCACCACGATAAATTGCCCGAACCGACTGACGTTTAAATGGTGCAGATTGCGCCATGGTGAACGGGACTGACATTGTGCGGCACGAAACGAACTAAAATCCAGCTCACCCAATAGTGCCTGCCCCGCTCGGTGCATTTTTTGATGGTCAAGCGGCAAATGGTAGTGAGTTAAGCCATTCACTAAAATAGCCGGACGCAGCGGATTATTATAAATAAGATAACGATAACGGCGTGCCGTAGCACTGAAACGGGCATGAAATTCCTCATCCACCGTTTTCCCCCATTTCACTTTAATATCATCCGGCAAATTGGCATTCACACCAAGTGTCCATGCCTGCGGTTGTCGTTCAGCTTGGGATTCAAAATGGATCACTTGCCCGGTTGCATGCACACCAGCATCGGTACGACCGGCACAAAAAACCGAAATTGGTTCTGCCGCCACCTTGCTTAGGGCTTGCTCCAAGGTTTGCTGTACACTTTTCACCGCCTGCTGACGCTGCCAACCAAAATAACGACTGCCATCGTATTCGATTCCCAATGCAATTTTCATTTTTTCCACCGACTTGCCTTTTTATTAGGCAGATAATAAAAAACACCAAGCAATTCAAGATTGTTGGTGTTTTTACTGAATAACATTTAGCACGTTACGCATTGGCATCAAAATGCCACACTAAAAAATTATACGCGTTTGAAATCCAAGTGCGCTAATTTTGGTTTGAACGGGTGACGTTGTACTGCTTGAATTTTTACTGCAACGTCTTTACCGTCGATAACTAACGTGATCACTTCGCTGTAGAAGTTTTCATTAGCTTGAGCATTGTTCAACTCGTCGTGGTTTAAGGTGATAGAAACCGGAGTTTCAGTGCCACCGTAAACGATTGCAGGCACTAAACCAGCATGACGCAGACGGCGGCTCGCACCCGTACCTAGCGTTTGACGAACTTCAGCATTAAATTTATACATTTTGTTTTTCTCAAAATAAATAGAAGCAATTAATTACAGAAACTTTAAATTATAAAAACATTAGTTTTTTCAACAAAGTTAGTATGATCATGCTTCTTAATGAATATTTAAGGATGGCAGGCGACCCAGCAATCCCGATAAGTATGGCTTAAGCTACTGCTTAAGGGCGGCTATTCTAGTCAATTTTCACCATCAGCGCAAATAAAATCCTTGCTTTGACCGCACTTTATCGAAAATTAGTGTCTAACCCACCGTAAGTTATCCTAATTTCTTTTTGTTATGGTAATTATGCTCAAAAACAGGCACAATAGCGCCTTAATTTTTTCCATTTCAATGAAATAAATTGAATCCTTTAATTAACTAAATAATGGGTTGACTGTGCAATTTTTTATTGATTTTTTCACAAACTATGGTTATTTCGCTGTCTTTTTCGTCTTATTATTATGCGGTATGGGCGTACCGATTCCGGAGGATATCACTTTAGTATCCGGCGGGATTATCTCCGGCTTGGGCTATGCTAATCCTCATTGGATGGTTGTGGTCGGCATGATCGGCGTGCTGTTCGGTGATAGTCTGATGTACCTATTGGGCAGAGTTTACGGCGTAAAAATTCTCCGTTTTCGTCTGGTTAAACGTTTTATCACTTTTAAACGTTTGAAGATGGTTAAAGATAAATTTGATCGCTACGGTAACCGTTTATTGTTTTTCGCCCGTTTCTTACCGGGGTTAAGAACGCCAGTCTATATTATCACTGGTATCACTCGTCGAGTTGGTTTTGTCCGTTTCTTATTAATTGATTTTTTCGCGGCAATTATTTCCGTACCGATTTGGGTTTATCTCGGGCATCATGGAGCAGAGAATATCGACTGGATCAAAGCCCAGATGCGGCACGGTCAAATGGGGATTTATTTGATTTTGGCTGCGGTGGTAATCTTTATCGGTATCACCTATTGGAAGCGGAAACGCAAACAAGCGGAACAAAAATAAACTCTTTCAAAATCAAGCTAACAAAGCTAAAAATAAATTAAGCAGAAAGCAAAAGAGCGGTTAGAAAATTGTCTAACCGCTCCTTTTTATTTTAATATTTAAACAATATTATAGTGCAGATACGTTCAGCGTCGAACCACCAACAATCCGTACTCTAGCGCCTGGTACTAAAGTCGGGTCTGATTTTTGCACTACCACAATCTCTTTGCCGTCATCTTTTCGAATAACCAATTCCAACGAGGTCACTTGACTAGCTTTTTGCTCGACCGTATTACCAATCACAGCACCGGCTACCGCACCAACGGCAGTCGCAATCGCTTGTCCGGTACCACCGCCGACACCGGATCCTAAAACTCCTCCGATTGCACCACCACCGACAGTGCCGATGACCCCTTGGTTAGGGGCTTGAATTTGTACCTCACGGGTAGAAACAATAGTGCCGTAGCTGATTGAGCGGGCTTCTTTGGCTTGATCACCGGTGTAAACATTGCCACTATAGATATCTTTATTGGCACAACCCACAACAGCGAATCCCATCATTATGGTTGCAGCCAGCATTGATTTTTTCATTAAATACATTCCTTAAAATCCTCTTAAAAAGTAACTATCTTTCCTGTTTTACTACATCCGTAATATGATAAGGATGCAATTTTATACAGCAATCATTTTTTGTTTTATCAACAAATGTTATTGCAAGCGAGATATTACAAAGCTTCTCACCTGCGACTTTGGGTTCGCTCACTTTGACCCTCAACAAAGGGTTTTCGTTCAAACCAAACTGCCGAATTATCCGTTCCTGCCATTCATTTGGTGATTCTTTAATCAAAAACGGGATAACCACTTCAATATGATCCCAACCTTCTTGCGGATACACTCTATTTTTCGGCATCGGTAATTCAATTACTGATACCCCTTGCCCAGCAAAAATAATTTCTTGTGACAACGTAACTAAATAAATAGCTCTTCCATTCACGATATTATCGCTTAATAGCGTACCGCACTTTAATAGCGAATCGAGCCAATCTTGCCCTTTTTGCCGCGAATTGACCCTCACCGCCAAATGGTCAATCTCCAAGGCGGACAGATCCAATCCTATCGCCTGAGCCAAACTGAGAATTTTCTGTTGAAATGAATGAAATTGCGCCCCAAGTGCGGTTTGTTGGCAAAACAAGGGATGGGCTTGGATTAAATTTATCATTTTCTACACTCTTTTCTGTACACTGCCTTTTATCAAAAGCGATAAAACGGTATGATAGCGCCCAATTTATTTAATAAAATTTAATCTAAAAGGCTACAATTTCTGTGAATATCCAACATATTTTATCGCAAAAAATCCAACAAGCAATGATTGCGGCGGGCGCCGACTCTAACTGTGATGCTTTGGTACGTCAATCCGGAAAACCGCAGTTCGGCGATTATCAAGCGAACGGGATCATGGCAGCCGCTAAAAAATTAAACTTGCCGCCAAGGGAGTTGGCACAAAGGGTAATTGATCAATTGGATCTCGCCGAACTGGTGGCAAAAGTAGAAATTGCCGGTCCCGGTTTTATCAATATTTTTCTGCAAAATGATTGGTTAGCACAACAAAACGAACAGTTATTGCAGCAAAACCGCTTAATATCCCCAACCGAGCAGCCACAGACGATCGTCGCCGACTACTCTGCGCCGAATGTAGCGAAACAGATGCACGTCGGACATCTACGTTCCACCATTATCGGCGATGCAGTCGTTCGAGTATTGGACTATTTAGGACATAAAGTCATCCGCGCCAACCATGTAGGTGATTGGGGAACCCAATTCGGTATGTTGATTGCCTATTTGGAAAAAATGGAAAACGAACATGCCGAAAATTTAGCACTAAATGATTTGGAGGCGTTCTACCGTGCGGCTAAACAGTGTTACGACAATGATCCGCAGTTTGCGGAAAAATCACGCCATTATGTGGTGAAATTACAAAGCGGTGATCAATATTGCTTAACTATGTGGCGCAAATTGGTTGATATCACGATGCAACAAAATCAGCAAACCTACGATCGTTTGAATGTCACTTTGAGCAATGACGATATTATGGGCGAAAGTTTGTATAATCCGATGTTGGCCGGTATTGTTGCCGACTTAAAAGCGAAAGGAATTGCGGTTGATGATCAAGGGGCTGTGGTTGTTTTCCTTGATGAATACAAAAATAAAGACGGCGAAGCCATGGGCGTTATCATTCAAAAAAGTGACGGCGGTTTCCTTTATACCACCACCGATATCGCCGCGACAAAATATCGCCATGAAGTGTTACATGCTGATCGTGCACTCTATTTTATTGACAGCCGTCAAAGCCAGCATCTGCAACAGGCTTGGACGATTGTACGCAAAGCCGGCTATATTCCTGCGGAAATGAACCTTGAGCATTTCAATTTCGGTATGATGCTCGGCAAAGACAATAAACCGTTTAAGACCCGTTCCGGTGATACCGTCAAACTGACGGATCTGCTCGATGAAGCGGTCGAACGTGCTGAGAAATTGATCCGTGATAAAAATACTGAACTCAGTGCGGTAGAACTGCAACAAGTCGTCGAGGCAGTCGCAATCGGGGCGGTAAAATATGCGGACTTGTCCAAAAACCGTACTACGGATTATGTATTCGATTGGGATAATATGTTGAGTTTCGAAGGCAATACCGCACCTTATATGCAATATGCCTATACTCGGATTAGCTCGATTTTCAGCCGCAGCCAAATTGATCCGAATAGCCTATCCGATATCTTATCGGACAATATTGTCTTAAATGAAGACAAAGAACGCGCCTTGGCAATTAAACTGTTGCAATTTGAAGAAGCGGTACAAACTGTTGCCAAAGAGGGTACGCCACATATTCTGTGTGCCTATTTATACGATTTAGCCGGTATATTTTCGACTTTCTACGAGCACTGCCCGATTTTGAATGCAGAACAAGAGAGTGTAAAAAATAGCCGCTTGAAATTAGCTGCCTTAACGCAAAATACACTACAACAAGGCTTGGCTTTATTGGGGATCAAAACAGTTGCCAAAATGTAGTTTTAACCTTGCTTTATAATGCTAAAACCCGCTAAATTCATTTTGAAACAGCGGGTTTTTATATACTTGAATTATCTCTCTGAAAATAGCTTAAGCCGCAACCATTACCATTGCAGGACGAATAACACGACCATTGAGCAAATAGCCTTTTTGTAACACTTGAGTGATTTGATTGGTTTGGAAGCCTTCAGTCGGCTGCATAGAAATGGCTTGATGTAATTCCGGATTAAAGGCTTCGCCAGCAACTCCCACCGCTTCAATACCAAATTTATTTACTGTATCAATCAACGATTTATGGGTTAATTCCACGCCATCAAAAATCGCTTTATTTGTTTCTTCTATTTCTACAGGCTTAGAATCTAACGCACGTTCTAAATTATCAATCACTTCTAATAATTCTTTGGCAAATTTTTCTAGTGCAAAGTTATGCGCTTTTTCAACATCTTGCTCTGCACGACGACGAATATTTTCCATTTCAGCACGGCTTCTCAACTGCACATCTTGCACACGTTTATGAATTTCTTCTGATTGCTCTTTCAGTTGTTCTTCCAACTCTTGAACACGAGCGATAGCCTCTTCCAGTGGATCACTCTCCAGCGACTCCATCTCATACTCTTGACCGTTAATATCGGCATTTGCATTTTCTTGCGTGGCAGCTTCTGCTTGTTTATTTTCAAATACGTCTGACATTTTTTCTCATTCTCCATATTAAATTGAAATCAGTTAAGTACTCTTATTCTAACCAAAAACCAAATTTTGCGTAAATCCGACTCGATGAATAGTACTTTCAATTATCGCTTGTTTTGCTAATATAGGGCCTAAAATCATTATTTCAAGCGATATCTGCTTTCTACCATTTTATGAGTAAGATAAATGAGCAATCAGTCTCCACTGCAAACAGCCTCTCAACAAGGCAAGCGTAATTTCCATACTATCGGCCTAGTCGGACGTCCCCGCAATCATAACGCCCTGCAAATGCATAAAAACATTTACCAATGGTTAAGCGAACGCTCTTATGAGGTACTGGTTGAGGAAGATATCGGGAGAGAGCTTTCCATTCCCGAATCACATATCGCCTCAATCGAAGAGATTGGCAAAAAAGCCGATTTAGCGATTGTGATCGGCGGTGATGGTAATATGCTCGGTACGGCAAGAATACTGGCACGTTATGATATTGCGGTGATCGGCATCAACCGTGGTCATTTGGGTTTTTTAACCGATATCGATCCGAAACATGCCTATTCCCAACTTCACTCCTGCTTGGAAGAGGGCGAGTATTTCATTGAAGAGCGGTTTTTATTGGAAGCGATGGTCGTGCGCAACGACGAATTGATTAATCTGAATAACGCGGTCAATGAAGTGGTGATCCACCCGGCAAAAATTGCCCATATGATCGATTTTCAAGTTTATATCGATGATAAATTTGCATTTTCACAACGTTCTGACGGCTTGATCATTTCAACTCCGACCGGTTCAACGGCCTACTCTCTTTCCGCTGGTGGTCCGATTTTAACGCCACAGCTTAATGCTATTGCCCTTGTACCAATGTTTCCACACACCTTGTCCTCAAGACCGCTGGTAATTGACGGCAATAACGTGATTTCGTTACGTTTTGCGCAATATACCGTCCGACAATTGGAAATCAGCTGCGACAGCCAAGTGGCTCATGCGTTTTCCCCTGACGACAAAATTATTGTGCGTAAAAGTAAAGATACGCTACGCTTGCTACACCTAAATGATTACAGTTATTTCAATGTGTTAAGCGCCAAATTAGGTTGGTTACAAAAACTATTCTAAACATTTCTTGATAAACAGCAAAAAACCACTTTACTGTATAAAAAAACAGTATAAAATAACTGTATAAATAGCCAGTAAAGAGGTTTTATTATGCTAACTCATCTCAATATTAATAATTTTGCTATTGTCAATCAGCTTAATTTACCGCTGCAAAGCGGCATGAGCGTCATTACCGGCGAAACAGGGGCGGGAAAATCGATTGCAATTGATGCGCTGGGATTATGTTTAGGCGAACGCTGTGAAAGCAGTATGATTCGTCACGGACAAGAACGAGGTGAAGTCAGAGCAAAGTTTCAGATATCTTCCGATTCAGCCGCTATGCAGTGGTTGCAACAGCATGAACTGGAAGACCTAGACTCTCCGAATCAATGTAGCCTGCGCCGAGTGATTCGTAACGATGGGCGTTCTAAAGCCTTTATCAACAACTGCCCTATTCCGGCGTCCCAGTTACGCGAATTGGGTGCGTTACTGATTCAAATTAATGGACAGCACAGTTCACAACGCTTATTAAAAAGCGAAGAACAGCTTATTTTGTTAGATCAATTCTGTGATAATCAACAGCGATTGCAACAAATGAACGAGGCTTATCAAGCCTGGAAACAAGCAAAGCAACAGCTCAAAAATTTTCAACAACAACTGGCTGAAAATGAAGCCAAACGGCAATTATTGCAA
>RRZU013310410.1_pt1 | contig 15985 bp, 10 predicted proteins | sample 2165561 | NCBI WGS metagenome assembly RRZU01 (sample SAMN10456909, study PRJNA506462) | wastewater metagenome | isolation source: wastewater sludge | place: USA: Moscow, Idaho
ATGAAAACCCAGATGCACATCTTTATCTCAAGATCCACCCCGATGTGCTCAGTGGCAAGAAAAGCTCAGACATCAACATCGAAAAAGCAAAGCTTACATGTAAGGTTATTTGTGACGATGTGAACCCTATCTCACTTTTAAAATGTGTGGATAAAGTCTATACTAAAACTTCGCAGATGGGATTTGAAGCGTTGCTTTTGGGCAAAGAGAGTGTGTGCTTTGGGATGCCTTTTTATGCAGGGTGGGGAGTCACGATAGATAAACTTACATGTAAAAGACGAACGCAAAAGCGAAGTGTGGAAGAGATCTTTGCGGTAGCATATATCTTGTATACGAGGTATTACAATCCTTATCAAAAACGTCCATCGGATATTTTAGATACGATCCATGAAATCGTACATCAACGCTCTATCAAGCAGCACAATTCTTTGATTCATCGTAGTAAAAAAAAGGTTTTAGCCATTGGGGATTCGCATATTCGAGTTTTTGAGCATCCTTTTTTTCGCTATGGGTTTCCTCGTACAGAATTTAAAGTCGTCTACGTTCCTGGTGCAACAGCAAGTGGCATAAACAATGTCAACTCTCTTTCACAAGCCTATAACATTTTTAGATCCGCTCTTGAGCAGGAAAGATACGATGGGATCATTGTGACATTGGGTGAAGTCGATGCTGCTTATACCATCTGGAAAAGAGCACACACACATCAAGCATCGGTAGAGAGCATCGTTGATGATGTTGTAGCAAAATATCAAGCGTTTATTCTTTCGCTTCACACGTATGCTCCAACAACAGTATTAAGTGCGCCACTTCAGACCATCGCTGATTGTAAAGGGTGCAACGATAAAACGAGTCAAGTTCGATCGAGTATCGACATCCCCATACAAGAGCGCACTAAACTTGGACTTTACTTCAACCGTCGCATCAAATGCTTTTGTGAGGAAAAGTCCATCGATTATTTGGATTTGGATCCGTGGTCATTAGGCAAAAATGGTACCGTGCGATCATGGCTGATTCACCCTAAGAACCCTTGTGATCATCACTATTATCGGTGGCGATATGCGTTGATGATTATCCTCAAGATGCTTATTAAAAAATAGCTGCTTAGGAGCTACTTTTTCTGAATGAGAAATTCTCACAAAAATAATATGGTGTATTTTTATATTTGACAAAAAAATACAATAGTCGTATAATTTTACTAAAAAAGGAGTTCCGATGAAAGCAAAAGAAATCGCTGAAATCTTTGGTGTTCCTCAATCGACTTTAAATGAATGGAAAAAAGAGGGGCATTCTAAAAAGGCATTGGCTAATTTTTTAACAAATGTCGATAAAGAATCTATTCTAAAATTATACAAGTCCGCTACAGCTTATGATATGCTTGTAGCAACGGTCAATGCTTCCATTGGAAATGAAAGTAAGCATCTTGGCGCAAATGATATTAAAAAGCTTCTTATGGGAAAAACACCTGAGCAACCTATTGAAAAATATGCTCTTGATATTATCAAAACAGAAGCGCTGAGAGAAGAAATTGAAGATTTTGCAATGCACTTTAAAATACCAATGAAAAAAGTACATAAAGTCCTACATTATGGATATTAAAACACACGAATTTATTCTAGCAACCTATGCAAAACAAATTAAAGCACTGAATGATTTACTCTTTGAGTGTAAAAAGCTTCTACCAAATAATGACCTTTCATTTATAAGATTTGGTGGTGGCACTGCATTAGCAATTTATCATTTTCAACATCGAAAAAGTTTTGATATTGATTTATTCGTGATTGATCCCCAAGTACTTAATTACCTAAGCCCAAAGCATTGGTTAGAAGATTCACATTTGTTTAATACTTCAAAATATATAGATCTTGCCAATCATATCAGGTTACTAACGAAAGAAAATATCAAAATTGATCTTTTGGTATCTCAAGATTTTATAGGTAATGTGATTATCGATGATAGTCGTGCTTTCTTTCATGAAAAGATTTACGTTGAAAGTTTAGAAGATATCTTGGCAAAGAAAATTGTTTATAGAAAAGATCAAAATAAATCAAGGGATCTTATAGATTTAGGCGTTGCGCTTCACCATGATAGATTGATTTTCGATAAGCTTTTAAGCTCTGAAGCTGTTACGCTCCAAGATTTATGTGATTTGCATGGTGCATTGACACGACTTGATATTCAGAGATATTTAGATGAAATCGACCTTGTTGAGCCTATCGAATCTTATTTGGATGTTGCAAAAAATGCGCCTATTAAAATTAAAGAAGTGCTAGGGAATATACTGTCGCGAATATAACTAATATTCTTGGGTAAGAAGGTGTAAACCTGTATGATAGAAATAGGATAAACATGCTCACTAAAAATAAAAAAGCTTTTTTCTTTGGTTTCTCAAAATGGAAGCATACATTTATGGAACCTTTTTTTGAGAAAGAATCATTTTCTAAATTAACATTTATCAACCCTTTCTTTTGGCAAAAGTATCTCTCATTGGCTCTTAAAAGAGGGCTTGATGACCAGAGTGTCCTTTATATCTGGGGTAGAAAAAGTTTTCCTGATGTGGAAGCCTATGCACACACCCATGCGATTCCCATCTTTAGAGTTGAGGATGGTTTCATTCGCTCCGTTGGGTTGGGATCTGATTTGACCCAAGCTTTCTCTTTGGTGGTTGATTCAAAAGGTATCTATTTTGATCCAACACGCGAAAGTGATTTGGAAACCATCCTTCAAACAACACTTTTTACCGATGAGATGCTTCACAAAGCAGAAGAGGTTCGCTCCTTTTTGGTTGAGCATAAACTTTCAAAGTACAATGTGTATGAACACAAAGCATTACATTTTCCAGAAGGTAAAAAAATCATCTGTGCGATAGGGCAAGTGCAAGATGATGCATCGATACGTTATGGAGCCAATGGCATGAGCAACGTAGCATTTTTAAACGCTGTTCGTGAAGCCAATCAGGATGCTTATATCGTTTATAAACCGCATCCCGATGTGCTAGCAAAAAATCGTAAAGGGCATATCCCTTTGAAAAAGGCATTGCGTCTGTGTGATGCTGTTGTAAATGATGTCAGCATAGATAGTGTTGTATCGGTATGTGATGAAGTGCATACGATGACTTCTTTGGTAGGTTTTGAAGCATTAATGCGAGGCAAAAAAGTCGTGACGTATGGAATGCCTTTTTACGCAGGATGGGGATTGACCTATGATATGCAAACATCTTCCAAGCGAAATAGAACATTGAAATTGGAAGAGTTAATAGCGGGTACTTTAGTGTGTTACCCTCGTTATCTTGACCCAGAGAGTTTAACGTTATGTGATATTGAAATATTTTTGAAGGCATTTAGTAAAAGAAAAAATGCAGGATGATACTACTTGATTTTAAAAGTATAAAAAGAGTATAATTTCAATACAATAAAAGGGTTTAGATGTTTGAATATGACGGAGCCAAAAGTAAAGCCAATAAAGAAAAACACGGTATAGATTTTGAAGAGGCTCAAGCGCTTTGGAAATGTAAAAAACATTTTGTTTTTGATAGTGTTTATGTTAATGGAGAATGGCGTCATCTTTTAGTTGGTTATATTGATGGGCTTTGTTATGTGGCTGTCTTTACTATGCGTGAAGATGATATTCGGATTATCAGCGTAAGACGTTGCCGTAAAAATGAAAAGGATGCTTTATGAAAACAATATCAGCAGAAGAGTTTGATAGAAAATTTGATAATGGTGAGGATATATTACCCTATATTAATCTATCTTCAAAAAGAACAGTTGCTGAGTTTGAAAAAGAGATACTGTCAATTAAAAAAGTAAATGTGGATTTACCATCTTGGGCTATTGCCTCTTTAGATAAAGAAGCTAAACGTATGGGTGTCACTCGTCAATCTATTATTAAAATGTGGCTGATTCAAAAACTTGATGATATTGCATTGCTTCGTACAGGATTGAAACACGTTAGCTAGAGAGATTTTTCTCCTTAGCTAATTTACACAAAAAGCTAAAATTTTGTGCTAAAAAGCGCATTAGAATTATTCTAACACTATCTTCATAGCCAGGTTGCTAATAGATAGATTTTGTATCATCGTTTTATCTGATTTTTGATTGCTCCAGAGTACATAATCAACCTCCCCATTAGGTTTTCCAAAGTGTTTATACACGCTGGGCATAATAGGTACATGGTCGCCAAACCAACATAGCTTTGCTGGGTATGGACTCTGTTCCAATGTTTCACGCAGTGAAGCCATCATCTTATTGGCATTGCGTAAATGGCGTAGATAAATGGTAAGATCTGTACAATTTTTTGGTGGTGGCACGGTATAAAGTTCTGCACTATCTGCTGCTGTGACCTGTTCTAAATGCAAAGGGCCATGATTTTCCATCGTTATAGCAAAAATAAAGACCGGTTGTTCTGTCTTACTCAAAATCTTTTTTATTTTATCAGCTACTGCCATATCACTGACATAAGGACCAAAACGTTTTGCATCATTGAAAGAGGTTATATCTAAAAATTCATCAAACCCCATTCTCGGATAGACTGTGTTGCGTTGGTAAAAGGTGATGGGGTAGGGATGAATTGCAATGGTACGATACCCAAGACTTTTTAAAAAATGTGCCATAGTATAAATGTCCCAACCTTTTGCAACGGCACGATAAGGATTGAAACGGTGGACACCAAGCTTTGTTGCATTAAGTCCACTTAAAAAAGCAAATTCACTTCTTACTGTATTGGCTCCCCATGCTGGAACGCTTAGTTTGCCATGTACTATGGCTTCATCTTTAAGGCGATCAAACTCTGAGAGCACATCGTGTTTTATCCCTGAAAACAATTCCCTCACATCAAAAAAAGATTCACTTTGAACAGCAATGATGTTTGCTAATGGCTTCTTTGGGTTGTGTATATGCGCGCTATGCGTAAAAACAGAAGATACAGCAGGAAAAGTGTTACACTCTTTAGCGTACTGCCACAAAGAAGCCAACAATCCCAAATGGGTCACATCATGTTTTGCATCAAAAGTAACGTTGAGCTTTTTAGACTTGACAGTAGCTATTAAGAATAATGAAATCATCCATAACGTCACAATGCCTCCAAGTTGGCCATTTAACACGAAGCGCTCTTGGGGTATGGCTTCTAAAAAGAACCCGATAGACACAGCTGTTATAAATCCCGTTGCTGCTAAAAAAAAGTTTCTCCAGCCTAAAAAAGGGATATAAAGACGGGGGTATTTTATGGCATCGGTAAAATACTCAAAGTCATGCCATACAAAAGGCTCTTGTAACGAGTGAAATTTGGCATTGTTCACCATCACAAGCATCAGCAAAAAAGCCAGCACCGTTGCCATAGCAAACCACGGACGACCTAGTAAAAGGACTAGCAGTGCGAAGGAAAAAAACCAAAGTAGCGTGTGAATTGCCCATGCGGCTAGAGGTCTAACGAAAAGGGGCTGTGGTGTCATCCATCGCTCAATCAGAATGGATACGATGAGCCCACTAAGAGAGGCTAGAAGTACTGAAATAAAAGCAGGTTCAACCACGATAACCAAGCCATGCGACAATGCGTCCCGATAAAGAGGCTGGCAGTACAGCAAGCCACCACGTTCCAAAGTTCAACGGAAAAGGAAAGCTAATGCGTGCTTTGTCTTTTTTAAGTCCTTTTCTAATGGCTTTTGCAGCGTGTTTGGGAGTACATAAAAAAGGTTTTGGTCCGGGCATTTCATCACACATGGGTGATTGGATGTATCCTGGCATAATCACATTGATTTTAATTCCCTCAGGGCCCAACCAACCTCTTAGGGCTTCTCCATACGCTTTGAGCCCTGCCTTACTTGCACAATATGTTGGTGTCACCGGTAAACCAAAATAAGCAGCCAAAGAGCTCACCAAAGCAATCTGACCCTTTTTTTTCTCTCTCATACTGGGCAATACGCCTTGTGTGATCGCTATGGCCGCTTTTAAATTGATATCGAGTATGGCTTCAACATCCCTCCACGGCTCCGCTTCACCATGAGCTCCAATATGCGTGTTCATACCCGCATTAACGATGACAAGATCCAGAGGATAAGAAGAGATTTCTTTAATCCATGCAAACAAAGCAGTTTGATCGCGTAGATCCACAACGTGTGTCACAACCGTTGCACCTTGATCTCTACATATTTTTGCTAGTTCCTCAAGACGCTTTTCATTTCTACCTTGCAAAAGTAACACAACATCAAGCATGGCATATTCGTAGGCCAATGCACCACCTATGGCCCCCGTAGCGCCAGTAATCAGAATGCATCGGCTCATAGAAGCATCTCCAACGGCGATGTGTTCGCTACAAGCACACGATTTGCATTTTCTACGGCCAAATCAATACCTTTTGCACAATAAAAGCCTCCATTGATTTGTGTGGCATGCATGACCACTTTTCTAAAGTGTGTAAAGAATTCTAAATTCGGTGGTGTAGGCTCACGCCAAAATGCATCCAAGTCAGACTGGAACGTAAGACCTTGCATATTATAAATCGGATCACTTAAGGTGATGGTTGGAATACCATACTCCAGTGAAACAAGACCTGAGGTGCTATTGACAGTGACAACCCCAGATGCATGTTGAAAGAGTAGCGTCAAATTGCCATCGTCAAAAAAATGCATACGACCTTCCAGCCCATAATGACGTGCACACGCTTGAATCATTTCACGATAAGGCATAAAACCCATATCTAAGGGATGGTTTTTAATCACCAAATGAGCATCGAATGGGGCATGTTTAGCAAAGGAAGCTCCGACATGCTCAATGACCTCACCCATATGCGAAAATGGCGAATGATCGCGAATTTGAGCATCACTGTTTAGCTGCAAAGGGAGCACAAAATAGGGTTGCTTTGAAGTAATCAATGCATCGATTCTTTTATGTTCACGCTTTTTTATCATGCGTAATAAGGAAAATCGTTTCATATAGCCTAGGTATTCAATAGGGGCAATGACAGGTGCGTGCGTACGATAATGTGGGTATAAAAGTGGGTTTAACATACCGGCAACATGGTAGACAACATCGTGCATGGCTCTTATGCGAAACGAAGAATGAAATCGCTCAGTAGGTTCAGGTTCACTCAAGTGCAAACTTGCCTCTTTGTACCACTGCGGGTCACGTGGAAGCAACGAGTGCGCATTGACCCCTTCTCTTTCGAGTGTTATCCAAAAAGGTCGAAAATATCCCTCTTCAAAGACATGGGTGCGAATACCATACATTTTTGCAACTTCTACAGCAATTTTATGAAATGCACGACGGTCACCAAAAAGAACTTGATCGCTAATGCCAAAGTCTCTATACGTTTTTTCCAAATAGGTTTTAAAAAAAGCCTTTTGTTCGCGAAAATGTAAAGCCGAAGGATGCTGCCAATATAACGTGTCTCCAGAAGAAAAATTGATGCGATGAACCGCATGACCGTCTCTGTTAAGGCGTTGCGCTAATTGGGAGAAAAAAGGGGTACAGGGTCCTTGTAAAAAAAGAAAACTTCGATGCATCTTAGCGAACCCCTACGACGTTTCTTAATATAATCCTAAAAAATTTTCGCCAACATGGAACGCTTTTGCTACTTTGAGCGTACCACTGTGTAAGTTCTTGGAGGGCTTCTTCAGGAGAAATGAGACTATTTTTTGTCCTACTCATATACCGCGGGTAAAGTATTAAAGCACCCGCAACCAATTCATCCATGCTCAATTGTCGCATCCTACGAGGCAGAGGTACCATATCGGTGGTTAATCCCCATCCCGCATAAAAAGGTTGACCGTAACACGTAACCTTTTTCCCACGTAAAAGGGCTTCAAATCCTGCAAGAGAGGTGAGGCAATGCACTTCATCAATCGCAAGCAATAGATCTCCCATTGGCGCATCGAGAACCACTTCATCACACCACTGTGTAACGGCTTCTTCATTTTTGCCTTTGGCTCTTAATTTTGCAACCACATCGGGATGAGGCTTATAAATGACATAAGCCTCAGGATGTGAATGTCTGACTGCTTGAAGCAATGCAAGATTTGTCTTAATTTCTGGAGCTCCATAGGCTATGGATGCATCGCTTTCAACCTGTCCTGGAACAAGAATAATGCGTTTAGAGGTCTGAGGGCGCTGCCACTGGGTTGTCCCTGTATTGTATTTTGTCAGTCCTGTAGCAACAATAGCGTCTTTTAAAGCATTTGCTCGTAAAAGGAGTGCTGTATCAAATGGTGTATTGGCCAACAGTATTTCCAAATCCGATGGACGTGTGGCATCAAAATAGATGCCTTGTTGATCGGCTATCCAAGAAAGAGGTTGTATCAAATCCGCCCCAAGTCCAACAGATCGAAGAAACCCATCTTCAATTCGTATGATGGACAGCTTACGTTCTAATACCTCGGGTACATCTCGCATACCCCAAACAGCCAATGTAGCACCCTCTGGAACTTTTTGACTCTCTGTAACAAAACAGAGGGTGTCGTCTGAAAACAATTGTTGAAGAGGTTTTCGCTTCCACTGTGAAAAACCAAGCGCATAAATCATCTTTTCTGAAACCTCATAACCAAGCGTTTGTCTGAAACGACAGTGACATGCTAGCGTAACTCTTTTAGGAGCTTAACGGTCTTTTCAATATGGGTTTGTGTATGCAAACAACTGAGGAAAAATCGTAAACGTGCAGCTTTTTCCTCTACGGCTGGATAGATAATTGGCTGTACATTAATCTGTTGGTCGAAAAACTTGCCGGAGAGTTTAGCAGATTTGAGTGAACTGCCTGTAATCGCTGGTATAATGGAAAATCCTTGGGAGGTTCCGATATTGAGCTTGTTTTCTTGAGCCAATTTTAAAAACAGTTGCCCGTTTTCTTGTAAACGAGCGATACGTTCAGGCTCATTAAACATAATTTTCAAAGCGGCAAGGGCAGAAGCGGCAAGGGCTGGAGCAAGTCCAACACTGTACACAAACCCAGGGGCTGCGTATTTCAAATGCTCAACAAGAGCATTTTCTCCACAAATATACCCACCACAACTGGCTAAAGTTTTAGAGAGTGTGCCCATCCATATGTCGACATCACTCCCTGATAGGTTGTAAAATTCATGAATCCCTTTGCCTGTTTTACCAAGAACACCCAGTGCATGGGCTTCATCTACCATTAAAAAGCATTGATAACGGCGTTTGATCTCTACCAGTGTTGGCAAATCAGGAATATCGCCATCCATGCTGTAGTGGCCTTCCACAACAATCAAAACACGTTCAAATTGCATCCGTATCTCAGACAAAAGCGTGTCTAATGCATTCATATCATTGTGTGAAAAACTTCTACGCGTAGCACCTGAAAGTTTTATTCCTTCTAGCACACTGTTGTGAATAAGACTATCATGGACCACCAAATCTTTAGGACCAAAAAGATAGCCTATGGTTGAAACATTGGTAGCATGGCCACTAACAAATACGATGCAATTTTGCGTTCCATACACATCTGCCAATGCTTCTTCTAATTCTCTTTGTATCGGACGCTCACCGGCAACAAGACGACTGGCAGATGCCGAAGTTCCATAACGATCAATCGCATCCTTGGCCGCTTTGTTGACCAAAGGATGACCACTAAGCCCTAAATAGTTGTAGCTTGAAAAATTGATATATTCTTTTCCATCAATTTGCGTAATGGCACCAGCACTTCCATCGTGTGAAATAAAAAAAGGATTACGAAGGCCAAGTTGCCCAGCGGCAATTTGAGGTACGATGAGTTTTTCATAGCCAGGATGACAATCAAAACGCGTAAATGCTTCAGGAACATTCAATTGGCTCATCGTGCGTGATGAGGCGACTGTTGATAGGTCTGTAGCACTTTTTTTACCCAAAAAACGTTCAATAAGCTGATTTTTTGATTTCATACCCAAAGAGGATTTATTCATAAGTTGCCCCCATTGGTTTGATTGACCATTTCGGACGCTCCTTTAGCAATTTTTTGTATCTCCTCTTCGGATAATAGCTCACCATGTTGTTTAGCAATCGCTTGAACCATTGCATTGGCAGGGCAAGCGGTTAACGTCTCTTCCTCTGAGGAATTGAGTAATTTTTGCACGATTTTGCCCGTAACTTTTTCAACAGTAGGTGAATCGTTAAGCATCATAACCGGCAGTTGTATGCCCATACGTTGCTCCAGCCCTAACGCCAATTCAACCGCCATCAGTGAATCAAGTCCCATATCATGCAATGAGCGTAAGGGCTCAATACGTTCAGCCTTGATGGCTAAAATCTGAGCAACTTCGCTCGTAACACATTGGCGAACGATTTGGGTTACTTCTTCGGAGGTTTTTCCAGAAATGAGTGTACGAAAATCGGTTTCATCTCCTGTTTGAGCACTGCTTTTAAGCCCACGATTGAGTGCAGAAAAACGACTGGTGTGCGAAGATGGCAATACGCGAGACAGGGTATTCCAATCAAAATTAGCTACAATGGAATCTTTTGGCAGTGTGCGACCCAAGGCTTCTAACGCCTGTTTTGAAGAGAGAGGCTCTTTACCCATGCGTGCAGAGAGGCTATCAAGCACTCCTGCATTGCGTGTAAGATACCCGGCATCACCTATGGGTCCCCAGCTGATACATGTAGCGGGTAACCCTAATTGTCTGCGCATTTTTGCTAAACCTTCCAAGGCTGCATTGGCCGATACATAATTGGCTTGTCCCGGATTACCGATGGATACGGTGACAGATGAGTAAAGAATAAAATAGTCTAATGGCATATCGATTGTTGCTTGATGCAGATTCCATGCGCCAAGAAATTTTGGCTTCATGACATGGTCTATTCTCGTTGCATCAAGGTTTTGTAAGAGCGCATCATCGTAAAGGGCTGCGGCATGTAAAACTCCTTGAAGCGGTGGCATCGTTGTTTTAATTGCATCGATCACGTGTTTAAGGGCTTTTTCATCCGTGATATCACACGAGAATACTTGTACTTTTATACCTCTGGCGCTTAGTTCATCGAGGACGTGTTGTGCCCCTGGCGTTTCCAATCCACTTCGACTCACCAAAACAAGATGCGATGCCCCACGTTCAACCAACCAACGTGCCGACTCCAAACCAAAACCAGAAAGGCCTCCCGTAATCAGGCATGTCGATGATTTCGAAGCAGACCATTGTTCTTGAGCAGGCATTTCTACCGTTGGATGAGCATTTGCAAGCGATACAACAACTTTTCCAATGTGACGGGATTGTTGCATAAAGCGAAATGCATCAACTACGTGATCGGCTTTAAAAATACGGCACGGCAAAGGAGCCAAGACACCATTGTAAAACAGCTCCATCACTTCACTAAACAGACGTGCCGCAAGCTGTGGCCGTCCGGTGAGGATTTGATCGGCATCGATTCCAAAGTAGCTGATATTATTTCTAAAGGGACGTAAGCCTATCGGTGTGTTTTCAAAAAAATCACGTTTTCCAAGTTCTAAAAACCGTCCAAAAGGTTTTAAAATGGAAAGATTTCGACGGATTGCTTCTCCTGCGAGTGAATTTAAAACAACATCCACACCTTCACCATTGGTGGCTATTAAAATTTCATCCGCAAAAGAGAGGCTACGTGAATCAAAAACGTGATCGGCTCCCAAGAGTTCTACAAACGCACGTTTTTCGTCACTGCCTGCCGTTGCAAAGACTTCTGCACCAAGGTATTTTGCCAATTGTATGGCAGCAATTCCTACACCACCAGCACCCCCATGAATCAGCACACGCTCATTGGGTTGTAGATCGGCTAAGTGTCGCAATGAATAGTAAACAGTAAAAAAGACCGTAGGCACCGTTGCAGCAGACTCAAACGACCAGTGTTCAGGCATTTTAGCGACAGCACCTTCATGTGTTGTAATATGGCTAGAAAAGCATGAAGATCCAAATCCCATAACCTTGTCACCCATGTGAATCGTTTCAACATCCGAACCAACGTTGATCACCACGCCTGCAAACTCAAGGCCAAGACTCGCACCAGCAAAGCCATTTTCCAAAGCTTCATCGGGGAGTAGTCCCATAAGATACATGACATCACGAAAGTTAAGTCCGGTTGCACGTACCTCGATTTCTATTTCATCCCTTTTTATTGAAGATGCTTCTTGCGATAGCCAAACTAAATTATGCAGCTGTCCAGGGGCATGAAAATCAAGGCGAAATCTTTTGGCTTCGATCTTGTTGAATGTATGTTTCTCTTCATTTTCTTTCATGATCAAAACATAACGACTCTGATCAGTGAGCATAATTTCATTGGCTCCATCAGGTTGTAACAGTTCGTTTCCTAACCTTACCACATCTTCTGGTGCATCAAGTGAGAAGGTTGCATCAATGAGCGTACAATTCAATGAAGGGTATTCATTCATAATAACCCTTCCAAATCCAAACAGAGCTGACTGCACAGGATTGATAGTATGAGCTTCTTCACATTCCAAAGCCAGTGCACCCCCTCGTGTTACAACCCACAATTTCGGTGTTTTTTCTGAGCATAATGCTAGAGCATGTACGGTGGTGAGCATTGTAGAGAGCAGGGTAACAGACGCATCGGCAGAAGCATTCCATCCTTGCAAATGAACAATATGATCAACATTGCATTGATTTTTGAGTGGGAGTTGCTGAGAAATTTCTACGTATTGGCCTGAAGTTTGTAACCAAAGTGCTAAGCGCTCAACCAGATCAGCAGACGCTTCATCTACAAGCAATAGCCATGATGCAATTTTAGGTGTTTCAAGAACAGGTTGATCGTGCGGTGCGTATTGTGCCAATACCAGATATGAACCTCCAGCCATGTCATCAGACATTGGTTCTATAAAGTCTATCACATCTTGAAAACCCTCATTTTTAAGCACATCTTTCCATGCATGAGGACTTAAAAGAGAAGAGTCAGGTCTCTTAGTATCTTTTGTTTCATGCCACCATTTAGGATCAAGCCCAAACAAAAGATCCGCACTCCAATCAGGATAACGTTCAGCGACAAGCAGGCAACCACCGACGCACAACCAGTTTTTTACCTGAGAGAGAGCTGTTTTCAAATGAAGGGCTCGATGTAATGTATGGCGGAAGAGGATCACATCAAATTGTCCTGAGAGGCGATCACTTCCTTCTAGTTTCCATTCATTGTGATTAAAGGTGACAACAGAAAGATTTTCAAAAGGAGCATACTCGATTTTCTGTCGTTCTGCCATCCTCTCATCAGGCAATGCAAGGGTATAATGAATTCGATCACTCGGAAACGCATGGATAAGATCAAGGGGCAATTCCGTTGGACCAGCACTGATTTCTAGAACACGCAATGTGCGATAAGTTTGAGTTTCAGCCAATTGTTGTAACAGATCTGCCAAGGCATGGCGTACACCGCAATAGGCAGGATCTTCATCGTAGAGTGTTTCTGCGACGGAAGAAGCGTTGATGGAGTGTAGAAAATCGAGACGATTTATGTTTGAATGTAATAAAGTAGGCAACTCACGCCCAACTCTTCCTAGTAAAGTCAATTGAGGCAAGCAACGGGGGTGCTCACTTAAAATCGTTTGCCATATCTCTTTGGATTCTGGAAGGCAACTTTCATGGGCTAAAGCCAAACTGCCATCTTCTGTTTTTAGAAGAAGATTTTCTTGCATCAAAAGCCCCATAAGCCAAAGGGTATAAGGATCTTGTGATGTTGAGATGTTTTTAAACGAATCGGTTTGTGCAATAGCCTTAAAAGCATCATATGTAAAGGAAAGGACAAGTGCTTCAAAAAGAGGCAGTGCTTCTTTAAACCATTTATGGCGCTCCTCGCCTATGGCTTCCAGTCTATTGTTAATGTTCTCTAAAAACGTTTGCATAGGAGGAAATTCGATATGCATATTCTCTAAAGCATGTGGATTTAAGTGTGGGATGACATGCCAATGAGTCACCTGATCTACTTTTTTATGATTAAGCGGTGCTGCACGAAAGCGACAACCAGACAAGCGCGCTACAAGGGAGTTTTGGGTGTCAAATATCTCAAAATCCACCACAACAGAACGGGCACTTCGACGAATTAAATGCGCTCTAAATCGAGCTATGTTTCCACTACGGTAGATTTCCATTCGAGATGTTCTTACAGGCAATAACGCAGTTCCATGGCCTGATTTTATCTCATGACAATAAAAATCAACAAGGGATTGATAACACACATCAAGGAGTGCGGGATGAATGAAATAGCCTTCTTTGTTGATGCTAGTGGGAGCTTCTAGAGATACTTCAACACGATTTTCGTAGAGAAACGCCTCTTTTAGCCCTTGAAAGGCGGGACCATAATTAAGACCTAACTGGTCTGCCATCTGGTAGTGCGTTTGTTGGTCGATTTTTTCTGCGTCTTCAGGTAAAGCCTCAATGCAACTGCTAGGTACTTGCGTATTGGTTTGGATGATGCGCCCTACAGCGTGCAGTGACCACGCATCGTGAGAGAGTCGCTGACGACTTTTAATCTGAAAACTACCATCTCTTTCATTTATCTCCACGTGGAGGGTTCGTGCATGTTCTCCATCAAAAACCATGGGGGAGACAATATCGAAATCTTCAAATGCTAAGTGTTCACCACCGAGCCATTCTTGCGCTGCAGCTAAAGCTATTTCTGCATAGGCAGCCCCTGGGAATACGATAGCTCCTCCAATCTTGTGATCAAAAAGCCACTCTAACATAAGAGGATCAACCACATTTTCCCACGATAACTGTACTTCTGGAATAGGCCATCCCAGCAAAGGATGAACCCTTCTTCGATTGATAGACAGTAATCCTTCCGTGGTGGTTGGATGCCAATGACGTTCACGTTGCCATGGATAATTTGGCAATTGAACATAATTGCCTTTGATTGGAAAATAAGCGTCTAATGAAGGTGTTTCAAGTAACAAATGCGCACGTATGGCTGTTTCGATAAGACGTTCTAATCCATCGTTATCTTTACGCAACGTTGGCAATACTCTGCCTGGTACAGGAGAAAGTGATAAGCATTCGCTGATGTAGCGTTGCAAGATAGCGTGCGGTGATATTTCGATAAAAATATGGCAACCAAGATTGCTTAATGCCGCTATTGCATCTGAAAAACGTACCGGTTCACGCACATTTTTCCACCAATATGTTGCATCAAGTAATTCAGTATTCAACGGAGTCCCCGTTACGGTTGACACAAAGGTCATCTTATCCGTCGCAATAGGCTGTAGACCATAAAGGCTTTGTGTTAAAAGAGGCTCTATTGGATCCATATGTGGACTGTGAAAAGCATAGTCTAAGTCTAATAGCCTAAAAAATGTTCCCTTCTTATCAAAATACGTTTGCAGATGTTCTAGATCATCCAAGTTGCCTGAGATGGTAATGTTATTAGGACTGTTGATCCCTGCGATTGCAATGGTTAGCTCTTTACCGAGTTCTTGCAAGAATTCTTGCATCGCGACGGCTGAAAGCCCTACTGCTGCCATTCGTCCCGTACCCCGTGTTTTACCTTGGGCGGTGCTTCGTGCAACAATGACTCTGATGGCATTTTCAAGATCCAATGCACCACACGCCCATGCCGCAGCCACTTCTCCAACGCTGTGGCCTGAAACAGCTGAAGGTTCAATACCTTGCTCTTTTAACAAGAGGGTAATCGCAACTTGAATAGCAAACAACAAGGGTTGTGCGATGACCGTATCGTCCATATGTGACAGGTCACCATCGGCATGCAATTCGTTTAAAATGGAAAACCCTGAGATAGGTTGCATTTTTGCATCGAGCTCGTGAAAAATTTCTGAAAAGCGTTGTGATTCTACGAGCAATCGTCGTCCCATGCCTATCCACTGAGCACCATTGCCAGAGTAGATAAAGGCAATCGCTCCTTTTTCAAGTAAAGCATCTTCTGCGATAGTGCTTTGTGTATCCATTCCTTGTGCGTACGTGGTCAATTTTTCAACAGCATCTTCAGGTGTTTGAGCCAGTACTGCCAGACGCTTTTGCATTTTTTCACGTCGGTATGCCGCCTCATACGCAATGTCATAATATGCTTGTATTGGTTTTTCTTTTAACATC
>RRZU010546072.1_pt1 | contig 15980 bp, 15 predicted proteins | sample 2165561 | NCBI WGS metagenome assembly RRZU01 (sample SAMN10456909, study PRJNA506462) | wastewater metagenome | isolation source: wastewater sludge | place: USA: Moscow, Idaho
AAAAATAATTGCTAAACCTAGACTTAACAACGCATAAAATGCCCCATTAATCAGTCCCAGCAGCAGTTGCCCCAGTAGCACACTGAGGGGCACTCCAAAAAGTATCGTCATTGGTTGTCACCCACTCCAAAGAGCCGCTGCAAGACAATTACAACGGCTCATAACGGCATTAAACAATCAGTTCTTGATAAGTTTGCACTGGCTGTCGGCCAATGAGCGGTAGGCTTGGTCACCTGGGATCGTGCGCAGGATTTTATATAAATCCCACTCTGACTTAGACTCTGCTGGCGTCTTTACTTGCGCTAAGTACATGTCATGCACCATGCGGCCGTCTTCACGTAGCTGTCCGTTTTTGGCAAACATATCGTTGATTGGCGTTTCAATCATTTTTGCGCGAACCACTTGCGAGTCATCCGAATCGGTTTCTTTAACCGCATTGAGGTAATGCAAGGTCGATGAATACACGCCCGCATGCGTCATACTTGGCATGCGTCCAACACGTTTGTGATAACGCTGCGCCCACTCACGGGTTTCATCATTCATATCCCAGTACCAACCGGTGGTTAGCATCAGTCCTTGCGCAACCTCTAAACCCATCGAGTGCACGTCGTTTAGAAACACCACCATACCTGCAAGCTTTTGGCCTGACTGGGTGACACCAAACTGACTGGCGGTTTGCAGAGAGTTAACCATATCAGCGCCAGCATTCGCTAAAGCGACAACTTCAGCGCCAGAGCCTTGCGCTTGCAAGATATAAGAAGAGAAATCATTACTTGGGAAAGGGTGGCGTACCTTACCAACAACTTTACCCCCGCCCCCTTCTACAACCTTAGTAATATCCGCTTCTAAAGAGTGACCGAAAGCATAGTCAGCTGCCAAAATAAACCAATCTTTACCTCCTTCTTCTAAAACAGCACGCGCTGTACCATTGGATAATGCATAGGTGTCATACACCCAATGCACATGGTTAGGAGAGCAGTATTCATTGGTTAACGACGAAGAGGCTGAGGCTGAAATAAGCGCTAATTTATTTTCTTGCTCAACAATTTTGTTAACCGCCATTACCACTGAGGTGGCTACCAGACCAGTAATCACATCAACGTTTTTCTCGTCAATCCACTGACGTACGGTATTGGCCCCCACATCAGGCTTATTTAGATCGTCAGCATTGTAAATAACAATTTTTTTACCGTTGACCTGGCCGCCAAAATCCTCGACTGCCATTTTTAACGCTTCTAAACCACCAGGACCTGAAAGATCACGGTAGGTACCTGACATATCGGCAAGATAACCAATACGAATTTCATTATCACTGATGGCTGCTTGTGCTGTACTTGACAGTAAACCTGCCGCGACGACCAAACTAATGGCTTTTCTTAAACCTTTCATAGAATACCTTTTGAGTTTTATTGTTGTTGTCACACTAAGTGGTTTCTTACGAGGTTTCTCTGCTGAGAAATAGGCTATACGCCTAAACTTTTACTCAAATACTCCTGTTTTGCTGGCAGTTCAGCCGCACTGATTTCATCAATAATTTTGCCGTGCTCCATTAGATAATGACGGTCAGCCAGCGGTGCAGCAAAACGAAAGTTTTGCTCTACAAGAACAATAGTGAGCCCTTTTTCTTTCAGTTTAATCAGCACTTCGCCTAACTTCTGCACAATGACCGGGGCAAGACCTTCAGTGATCTCATCCAGTAATAATAAGTTGGCGCCTGTGCGCAAAATGCGAGCCATAGCTAGCATTTGCTGCTCCCCACCCGATAAACGCGTGCCTTGGCTAAAGCGGCGCTCATATAAGTTAGGAAACATTTCGTAGAGCTCATCGAGATCCATGCCACCGCTGCGGACGGTCGGTGGCAGTAATAAGTTTTCTTCAACGTTCAGGCTGGCAAAAATGCCGCGCTCTTCAGGGCAAAAGCCAACACCAAGCCGTGGAATATGGTGCGCAGGAATATTCATCGTTTCGGTACCATTAATCATAATGGAGCCGCTGCGCTTACCGACCATACTCATAATCGCACGTAAAGTGGTACTGCGCCCGGCGCCATTGCGCCCCAGCAAAGTAACCAACTCACCACGACGCACCACCATATCAACACCATGCAAGATATGTGATTGACCGTAATAGGCGTGTAAATCTTCGACCAGCAGTTGTTCACGATTAGACGCATTCATACCGCCACCTCTTCGGTGACTGCTGTACCTAAGTACGCTTCACGTACGGCCGCGTTGGCGGATACTGTTGCATAATCGCCCTCGGCTAAAATAGCGCCGCGCGCCAGCACAGTAATCGCATCACATAAACGACTGACCACACTTAAATTATGCTCAACCATAAGCACAGTGCGGCCGACAGCAGCGCGACGCACTAAGTCAACCACCATATCAACGTCTTCCTGACCCATTCCCTGGGTGGGCTCATCAAGCAGAAGCATGACTGGATCTAGAGCCATGGTTGTCGCCAGCTCTAAGGCGCGCTTACGGCCATAGGACAGTTCATTGGTTACCGTATCGGCAAAATTGTCCAGCCCTACGCTCTCCAGTAATTCCATCGCGCGATCATTTAAGCTATTTAACGTGCGCTCTGATTTCCAAAAGTGAAATGAATTACCCTGTTTGCTTTGCAAGGCTACGCGCACGTTTTCTAATACAGTCATCTGTCCAAAGACAGCAGAAATCTGAAACGAACGAACCAGCCCTAACTTAGCAATCTGATTTGCTTTAGTGCCTGTAATCGCTTTGCCTTGGAAACTAATCTCACCGCGAGTTGGCGGTAAAAAATGGGTCAGCAAATTAAAAAAAGTCGTTTTTCCAGCACCGTTAGGACCAATGAGGGCATGGATATGACCTTTCTGAACTTTTAAATCAACATTATTAACAGCTGTAAAGCCCCGAAACTCTTTGGTTAACCCGCGAGTTTCTAAAATAATATCCGATGACATGTGCAGCCCTCTAACCTTGATTATTTTTGTTGGTTATTAGCTTTATAGACGCCTTACCTTTACGTTAACGATAACAAGAGAATCGTTTTTAAAGCAAGAGCAATTAACAAAAGTGTGACTCAATGGTCAATCGCCCTTACTCGTACCTTAAGGGGCTAGAACTTAAATGTGTAATTCACAATCACACGATTTTCGTCAACGTCAGTGGTATGAGAGCCACGGTACATAACGTTACGTACCAATAAGCTGACATCTTTTAACGGGCCAGTCTGAATGGTGTAGCCGAGATCAATATCGCGTTCCCATTCTTTCGCGCTCTTACCACCTATCTTAAAGTTGTCACCACTGGCATAACGCGCCATTAAATTAAGGCCTGGTACACCAATTTGTGCAAAGTTATAGTCATAGCGTACTTGCCAAGAATCTTCTTTAGCACGCAAAAATGGCTGGTAGGTTAAAGTATTCATCGTCCATGGGTCAGTACCGCCACCTAAATAGGGTGTTCCGGTTTTACCACTGGAATCTTGATAACCTAAGCCCAACCAGTGCCCTGCATAACCCAGCGAGAACATACCACTGGCTAAACGGTTATCAACGTTGGTGTTGCCCTTATCCGAGCTTTTAAAGTAGCGCAGGTCGGTCTTAAATTTAAAGTCTTCGGTTAGATCAGTTAAGAACTGTAGATTGGCATGGTGCTGACTGTAGTTGTCTTTCAGTTCAGCATAATAGTAAGTACCCGTCAGGCCTGGGATAAACTGATAACTGGCGCCACCATAATTAAATTTATTACTTCTTACACCACCTGTTGCACCATCGGCAGCCATGACCATATTTTCGTAGTCAGTCGAGTCACGTAAGCGGACTTTCTGAAATTGCCCCGCGGTTAAAGTTAGGTTTTCAATGTCTTTCGATTGAATCTGCCCGCCCTGAAAGGTCTGTGGCAACATACGAGTATCATTACGAAACGCAATGGGCAGCACAGGCTCATGGGTACCCACTGTCAGCACTGTTTCCGATACTTTGGCTTTTGCGGTAAAGCCTACAAAGCCATGGTTATCTGCTGATTTTCCAGTACGCGCACTGCGCACTAAAGTTCCCGTACCACCAGTACCACCGCCCGAATCCAGTTTAATCCCTGCCAAACCTAAAGCATCAACCCCAACGCCAACTGTGCCTTCGGTATAGCCAGACTTGAGTCGCAACATAAAGCCTTGCCCCCAGTCTTCAGATTTAGACTGCGTTTTACCTTTATGGACAGGCCCGCCAGGTAAACCGCTGTCACGGTAATCGCGGTTCATATAAAAGTTACGTAGGCTTAAGCTGCCTTCGCTATCCTCAACAAAGGCAGCTTGAGCCAAACTCGGCGCTGCAATCGCTGCCGCCAAGGTGCTGACTAAAAATATTTTATTAAGTTTAACGTGCATAGTGAGTCTCTCTTGTTATTATTGACGACTTCTTATGTGAGAGCAGTGTGCTCTCTTGAGTTATTTTGCACGGGGAATCCGTCCCATCAAATAAAACTCATCATTGGGTGGTGTGCCGGCCATGGACACCAGTCGGTTCGACAGCCCAAAAAACGCTGCAATCGCACCCATATCCCAAATATCATCCGCACTAAAACCTTGCGCCTGCAGCTTAGCGAACCACTCATCAGTCAATACGCCACACTCAATCGCTAAGTGATAGGTGTAATCCAGCATCACCCGCTGCGGCTCAGTAATAGGCGCATTACGAAAATTAATTGAAATCTGATCCGACAAGTGCGGCTGCTTCGAGTAAATACGTAACAAGGCTCCATGCGCGACCACACAATAAACGCACTCATGTTGCGCACTCATCGCCACCACAATCATTTCGCGCTCCACCAGCGATAAGGTAGGCGACTCGCGGTGCATCAAGGCATCGTGATAGTCAAAGAATGCTCGAAACTCAGCTGGACGGTGCGCCAGCATTAAAAAGACATTGGGAATAAAACCCGCTTTTTCCTGCACCTTAAGCATGCGTTGCTGCAAATCTTCCGGTAAATCCGCAATAGAATCAGGCACCGGGAAACGGCTTAATTGGGACATAGTGCAACCTCTTTTTTATTATTTATGACTGAACAACGGCAACACCGTTAGGGCAAAACTCAATAACACTCTCTTCACGCATCTTGAACTTTTGCACTTTGCCACTGATAGTCATCGGAAACTCATTCACAAATTTAATAAAACGCGGCACTTTAAAATGAGCAATTTTTCCTTTACAGAAATTCTTTAAATCATCTTCACTGATGCTGTCACCAGGATGTAACTGCACCCAAGCCACAATTTCTTCACCATATTTTTCGCAAGGTATACCCACCACCTGCACATCAGCAACGCATTCATGGGTGTAAATATATTCTTCAATTTCGCGCGGATATACGTTTTCGCCACCGCGAATAATCATATCTTTGTTACGGCCAACAATTTTGATGTAGCCATCATCATCCATAATCGCCAAGTCACCGGTATGCATCCAGCGTGCACTATCCAACGCTTCTTTGGTGGCATCAGGATTATTCCAATAACCCAACATCACGCTATAACCACGGGTGCACAGTTCGCCAATTTCACCTCGCGGCACAATTTTTCCTTCTTCGTTAATAATTTTACTTTCTAAATGCGGTTGAGTACGCCCCACAGTTGTGGTGCGGTGCTCAAGATCATCATCAGGTGCAGTTTGCGTAGAAACAGGACTGGTTTCTGTCATGCCATAAGCAATTTGCACTTCGGTCATATGCATATCTGCAATCACACGCTTCATGACTTCAATCGGGCAAATAGAGCCTGCCATAATGCCTGTGCGCAAGCTGCTAAGGTCTAAACTAGGACGCTCTTCGCTATCCAACATAGCAATAAACATCGTGGGAACACCGTACAAGACGGTCGCTCTTTCTTCAGCTACGGTGCGCAATGTCGTCACCGGATCAAAAGCAGCACTTGGATAAATAATAGTGCTGCCATGGGTCATCGCACCTAAGTTACCCATCACCATGCCAAAGCAGTGATACAGCGGCACAGGGATAACCAGACGGTCATGCTCGGTCAAGCCAAGGCTTTCACCCACCATATAACCATTATTTAAAATATTGTAATGGCTCAGTGTTGCACCTTTAGGGAAACCAGTGGTGCCTGAGGTGTACTGAATATTAATCGGATCATCAAACTGCAAAGCATTGCTCACTTCAGCCAGCGTTTCTTCGCTGACTGCATGTGCACCGGATAACACACTTTGCCAACTCATCATGCCAGGAGCAGGGTGATCACTCAGACTCACAACTCCTTTAAGCATTGGTAAACGCGGGCTATCCAGCTTACCTGGCTCAGCAGGTGCTAACTCGGGCAATAAATCACTGATCATGGCGTGATAATCGGAGCTTTTAAACGACGACGCACTAATCAACCACGCACAACCGGATTGCTTAAGCGCATATTCCAATTCGTTGGTCCGATAAGCAGGGTTAATATTGACTAAGATTGCACCAACTTTAGCTGTAGCGAACTGGGTAACTAACCATTGCACACAGTTGGGTGACCAAATACCCACTCGGTCACCTGGTTTAATATCTAGAGCCAGTAAAGCACGCGCAGATTTATTAACTAAAACACTCAATTCAGACCACGTCATACGTACGTCTTGTTCGCGTGCAACTAAGGCTTCACGATCAGGAAAGCGAGCAACTGTCTGGTCAAAAGCTGCGCCAATCGTCATAGCCAATAAGGGTTTATCCTGCGGCCCGCAGGTGTAGCTTGGAATACTCCTCGTAAAATTCCCTCGATATTTTATGTTTGTTATTGAGGTTGCTTTATTTGAATTAGCTGTTTGCTTTCTTGTTTTCAAGATTATTGTTGACAGCTAATCTATGGCTGGTTTACGTTAACGTAAAGGTCATTCCCATGGTTACAACATACAACGCAATTGAAGCCGATGTAAACACCCTAAAAACAGTAAATTGATGTGACACTGAATTTAATAACTTGGCGAATTGCCTCTTACAACAAATAAAAAAACAAATTAAAGGTACCAACACATGACATATTCCAGCCTTAACTTCGCTCTTGGTGAAACCGCTGACATGCTGCGCAATCAAGTGCGTAGCTTTGTTGCAAGCGAGATTGCACCACGCGCAGAAGCCATCGATCGAGACAATCTTTTCCCTGCAGATTTGTGGCGTAAATTCGGTGACATGGGCCTGTTAGGTATCACTGTGCCAGAAGAGTACGGCGGTGCTGGCATGGGCTATTTAGAGCACGTGATTGCAATTGAAGAAATCAGTCGCGGCTCAGCTTCTGTCGGTCTTTCATACGGTGCACACTCCAACTTATGCGTGAATCAAATCAACCGTAATGGTACCCATGAGCAAAAACTAAAGTATTTACCAAAATTGATTTCAGGAGAGCATATCGGTGCGCTGGCTATGAGTGAGCCAAATGCCGGTTCTGACGTGGTCTCTATGCGTTTACGTGCTGACCGTAAAGGTGATCATTTTGTACTTAATGGTAGCAAAACGTGGATTACCAACGGCCCAGATGCCAACACCTATGTGATTTACGCTAAAACTGATGCCGAAAAAGGCGCACACGGTATTACCGCATTTATCGTTGAACGTGATTTAGAAGGCTTTAGCCGTGGCTCTAAATTCGACAAATTAGGTATGCGTGGCTCTAACACCTGCGAGCTTTTCTTTGACGGCGTTGAAGTGCCTGCAGAAAACATCTTAGGCGAGCTCAATGGCGGCGTTAAAGTCCTGATGAGCGGCTTAGATTATGAGCGTGTAGTACTGGCCGGTGGCCCAGTTGGTATTATGCAAGCCTGTATGGATATTGTTGTTCCCTATATTCATGATCGTAAGCAGTTTGGTCAAAGTATTGGTGAGTTCCAGTTTATTCAAGGCAAGATCGCCGATATGTATTCACAAATGAATGCCAGTCGCGCTTACTTATATGCAGTTGCCAATGCCTGTGACCGCGCGGAAACCACTCGCAAAGATGCAGCCGGGGTGATTCTGTATACCGCTGAAATTGCTACTAAGATGGCGCTTGAAGCTATTCAAATCTTAGGCGGTAACGGTTATATCAACGAATTCCCTACCGGTCGCTTACTGCGTGACGCCAAGCTGTATGAGATCGGCGCAGGTACCAGTGAAATTCGCCGTATGCTGATTGGTCGCGAGTTATTCCGCGAAACTAAGTAAGCCTTCTCTATCCGCCCCTTGAAAGCATCCATCACTTTCAAGGGCGGCTAAAACAATAACAACAGTAGAGGAACAGCCAATGGCCACCTTGCATACTAAAATTAATACTCGCTCTCCTGAATTTGCTATCAACACCCAAGCGATGCAAACACAGGTGGATGATCTGCGCGCTTTGCTCAATAAAACCAGCTTAGGTGGGGGTAAAGCAGCACAAGAGCGCCATCAGTCACGTGGCAAATTATTAGTTCGCGACCGTATTAATGCCTTGCTGGATATCGGCTCAGCATTTTTAGAGGTGTCACCATTAGCGGCCTATGAGGTCTATGCTGACAATATTGCTGCGGCAGGATTGGTTGCCGGCATTGGTCGTGTAGAGGGTGTCGAGTGCATGATTATTGCCAACGACGCCACAGTAAAAGGCGGTACTTACTATCCGCTTACCGTAAAAAAACACATCCGTGCGCAAACCATCGCTCAGCAAAACCGTCTGCCCTGCATTTACTTGGTGGATTCAGGTGGCGCTAACCTGCCTAACCAAGATGAAGTATTCCCAGACCGCGAGCATTTTGGCCGTATTTTCTTCAATCAAGCCAATATGAGTGCACAAGGCATCCCACAAATCGCCGTGGTGATGGGCTCCTGTACCGCTGGTGGTGCTTATGTCCCGGCCATGTCTGACGAAACCATTATGGTGCGCGATCAAGCGACCATTTTCTTAGCTGGCCCACCTTTAGTTAAAGCCGCCACCGGTGAAGTGGTAACCGCTGAAGAATTAGGTGGGGCTGATACCCACTGCCGTATTTCTGGTGTGGCTGACCATTATGCTGAAGATGATCATCACGCTTTAGCGATTGCCCGCCGTTGTATTTCCAACTTAAATTGGAAGAAAAAAGGCGAGTTGCAAACCCGTCCTGTACAAGCACCTTTATATGATCCACAAGAACTCTACGGTGTTATTCCTGCCGATGCGAAACAACCAATGGATGTGCGTGAAATTATCGCGCGGCTAGTGGATGGTAGCGAATTCGATGAATTTAAAGCCCTGTTCGGCACCACATTGGTGTGTGGCTTTGCTCATTTGCACGGCTACCCTGTCGCAATCCTTGGTAACAACGGTATTTTATTTGCTGAAGCCGCACAAAAAGGCGCGCACTTTATTGAACTGGCCTGCCAACGCGGTATTCCACTGATTTTCTTACAAAACATCACAGGCTTTATGGTCGGTAAAAAGTACGAAGAAGGTGGCATTGCCAAGCACGGTGCGAAATTAGTAACAGCTGTGGCTTGCGCACAAGTCCCTAAATTTACTGTATTGGTCGGTGGCAGTTTCGGTGCCGGTAACTACGGTATGTGCGGTCGTGCATATGATCCACGCTTCTTATGGATGTGGCCGAACTCGCGCATTGGCGTGATGGGCGGCGAACAAGCTGCGGGCGTACTGGCACAAGTGAAGCGCGAACAAGTGGAGCGTGCCGGTGGTAGTTTCTCTGCAGAACAAGAAGCAGCAATCAAAAAGCCCATCCTTGCGCAGTATGAACATCAAGGCCACCCCTACTATTCTAGTGCGCGCCTGTGGGATGACGGAGTGATTGATCCAGCACAAACCCGTGATGTTCTTGGTTTAGCGTTGTCCGCAACGCTGAATGCACCCATTGAGCCGACCACGTTCGGCGTGTTCCGCATGTAAGGAAAGCAATTATGGCTTATCAAGAAATACAATTAGAACGTGGTGAGCTGGGTGTTGCGACCCTTTGGTTAAACCGTCCAGAAAAAAACAATGCCTTTAATGCCGGAGTGATCCGCGAGCTGATTCAGGCGCTGGAAGAGATTAAACAAGATCAAAGTATCCGCATCTTGGTCTTACGTGGACGTGGTAAACACTTCTCCGCTGGTGCCGATTTAGGCTGGATGAAAGCTTCAGCACAGCTGGATTACGCAGCAAACTTGGCTGACTCTCATGAGTTAGGCGAACTGATGCACAAACTCTATCACCTGCCCCAGCCAACCTTGGCGGTGGTGCAAGGTGCAGCTTTTGGCGGCGCAGTGGGTTTAATTTCTTGCTGTGATATGGCCATTGGTGCTGATGATGCGGTGATTTGCTTATCTGAAGTGCGCATCGGTTTAGCACCAGCTGTCATCAGTCCTTTTGTGGTTAAAGCATTAGGTCAACGTGCGGTGCGCCGTTATGCGCTCACCGCTGAGCGTTTTAGTGGGGCAACAGCGGCACAGCTTGGCCTATTAGCTGAAAGCTACCCTGCTGAATCCTTAGATGCAGAGGCTGAAAAATGGCTGGCTAACTTACGCTTAAACAGCCCGCAAGCCATGACCGCAACAAAAGCCCTGTTGATAGCTGTGGACGAAGGCAAAATTGATGCCGATACCCGCGCTAAAACCGAACAAACTATTGCAGCTTTACGCGTCAGCCCTGAAGGGCAAGAAGGCTTAAATTCCTTCTTCGAAAAACGCTCACCTTCTTGGCAGGAATCACGTTAATGAATCGTCATATTGATACTCTACTTATTGCAAACCGCGGTGAAATTGCTTGCCGTATTATGAAAACTGCCAAGGCTCAAGGCCTAAAAACCGTGGCAGTGCACAGTGAAATTGACCGCAATGCACGCCATGCGCGCATGGCAGATATTTGCTACAACTTAGGCGGCGCTAAACCCGCGGAAAGCTACCTGCTGATTGATAAAATTATTGAAGCAGCAAAAGCTACCGGCGCACAAGCAATTCACCCAGGTTACGGTTTTCTTGCTGAAAACAGTGGTTTTGCCCAAGCGATTGAAGATGCTGGTTTAATCTTTCTAGGCCCTCCGGCCAGTGCGATCGTGGCTATGGGTAGTAAGTCAGCCGCTAAATTATTAATGGAAGAAGCTGGCGTACCTTTGGTACCAGGTTTCCACGGCGAAGAACAAGATTACGAAACCTTCCGTGCGGCCTCTGAAAAGATCGGCTACCCAGTACTGCTAAAAGCCACAGCCGGCGGCGGTGGTAAAGGTATGAAGGTCGTAGAAAAAGAGTCTGAGCTCAAAGAAGCCTTGGAATCAGCACAACGTGAAGCAAAATCAGCATTTGGTAACTCCATCATGCTGGTAGAAAAATATGTCCTGAAACCACGTCACGTAGAAATCCAGATTTTTGCTGATATGCACGGTAACTGCATCTATCTCAATGAGCGTGATTGCTCGATCCAACGTCGTCACCAGAAAGTTGTTGAAGAAGCACCAGCGCCAGGCTTAAGTCCGGAGTTGCGTAAAACTATGGGCGAAGCAGCGGTAAAAGCTGCGCAAGCCATTGGTTATGTCGGTGCAGGTACAGTTGAATTCTTATTGGATGCTCGCGGTGAGTTCTTCTTTATGGAGATGAACACACGTTTACAAGTTGAGCACCCAATTACTGAGTTAATTACTGGACAAGACTTAGTTGCTTGGCAAATCCGTATTGCCCGTGGTGAAAAACTCCCACTGACGCAAGATCAAGTCCCACTCAATGGCCACGCTATTGAAGTGCGTTTGTATGCAGAAGATCCCGATAATGATTTCTTACCGTCTACCGGTACGTTAAATCTATATCGTGAACCAGCTGCGGGTGAAGGTCGTCGCATGGATACAGGTATTGAAGAAGGCGATAGCATTTCACCTTTCTACGACCCAATGATTGGTAAGCTGATTGCTTGGGGCGAGAACCGTGAAGAAGCACGCCAGCGCTTATTAGCGATGCTGGCTGAGACCCATATCCATGGTGTGCGCACCAACTTAGCCTTTTTAAGCCGTATTTTAGCCCACCCAGCCTTTGCTGCGGCGGAGCTCGATACCGGCTTTATTCCACGTCATGAGCACGACCTTTTTGTTGCTCCAAGTGAGTTACCAGCCGAGTTTTGGAGTGTTGCGGGCCGCGCTTGGGCATTATCGCAAGATGCACGCGTGCGTGAAGATGATCAAACCTCGCAATGGGCGATGGCGTCCGGATGGCGTAGCGCACAACCACAGCTCTATACGCTGAACTTACAAAGCGGTGAGCAACAGCAAAAAATTGTGGTGTATTGTGACGACTTAGCCCACACCAAACTGATCAACGATAAGCTGATTATTGAAGAAAACAATATCACTCAGCACTATTCAGCGATGCGTGTTGGCAATACTTTATACCTTGAATGGCAAGGCGAGTTGCATCCAGTAACTCAAGTCGACTTTATTGCTAAAGCAGCAGCAAGTTCACAGCAACAAGGCGGCTTAACTGCTCCGATGAACGGCAATATCGTACAAATCTTAGTCGCACCGGGGCAAACCGTTAAGCAAGGCGCAACGCTAGTGGTGTTGGAAGCCATGAAAATGGAACACAGCATTATCGCTCCACACGACGGCATCGTACAAAATATCTTCTGTGCAGAAGGCGATATGGTCAGCGATGGCATGGTACTGGTTGAACTTGATGGGGGTGAGTAATGAGTTTTCCCTCGCACGTACGCATCGTTGAAGTTGGCCCACGTGATGGTCTACAAAACGAAAAACAACCGATCAGCGTGGCTGATAAGGTCGCGTTGATTAACGCGCTTAGTAACAGCGGTTTATCTTATATTGAAGCCGGCAGCTTTGTGTCGCCCAAGTGGGTGCCACAAATGGCGGGCAGTGCTGAAGTGTTTGAACAAATCAAACGATCTGACTCAATCACCTACGCTGCACTAACGCCGAATATGCAAGGGTTTGAAGCCGCCATGGCGGCGGGCGTAAAAGAAGTTGCGGTATTTGCCGCAGCTTCAGAATCCTTTTCACAAAAAAACATTAACTGCTCAATAAGTGAGAGTCTGCAGCGCTTTGAGCCAGTAATGGAAGCAGCCAAGCAACATGACATTCGTGTACGCGGCTATGTTTCTTGCGTACTGGGATGCCCATACGAGGGTGAAATTGCACCTGAGCACGTACGTTCAGTTGCTCAAGCTTTATATGACATGGGTTGCTATGAAATTTCATTGGGCGACACCATTGGTGTGGGTACCCCTCAAAAAGCTGCTGCACTCTTTGCTGAAGTTGCTAAAGATATCCCGCGCTCACAACTGGCTGGGCACTTTCATGACACCTACGGCCAAGCCTTAGCTAATATTTACGCCAGCTTATCGGAAGGCATCGCGGTCTTCGATAGCTCAGTAGCTGGCTTAGGTGGTTGCCCGTACGCTAAAGGAGCCAGTGGTAACGTTGCTACAGAAGATGTGCTCTATATGCTCAACGGTCTAGGTATTAACACAGGTGTTAGCCTAGAAAAAGTCATTGCTGCAGGATTAAAAATCAGCGCTGTATTAGGCCGCGAAACAGGCTCCAAAGTTGCTCGTGCCTGGCAAAGTTCTGCACATTAAACACGTGAGGTCACAATGAATAAAATATATGCATCTGCCGCAGAAGCCCTCGATGGAATAGTTGAAAACGGCATGACCTTAGCCGTCGGTGGTTTTGGTTTATGTGGTATTCCAGAAGCCCTCATTGACGCCTTGCGCGACACGGGTAAAAAAGAACTCACCGTCATCAGCAATAATGCGGGCGTTGATGGCTTTGGTTTAGGTAAGTTATTAGAAACCCGCCAAATTAAGAAAATGATTTCTTCTTATGTGGGTGAAAATAAAGAGTTTGAACGCCAATATTTAGCAGGCGAGTTAGAACTGGAGTTCACTCCACAAGGCACTCTTGCAGAAAAACTGCGTGCCGGTGGTGCGGGTATTCCTGCCTTCTTTACTAAAACAGGTTACGGCACTTTAGTCGCTGAAGGGAAAGAGTCCCGTGAGTTTGATGGTGAGCAGTATATTATGGAGCGCTCACTCGTCGCTGACATTGGTTTAGTTAAAGCCTGGAAAGCCGATAAAGCAGGCAACCTGATGTTTAATAAAACAGCTCGTAACTTCAACCCACTGGCAGCTATGGCCTCTAAAGTTTGCATTGTTGAAGTGGAAGAAATTGTTGAAGTTGGCACCTTCGATCCTGACCACGTGCATTTACCTGGTGTTTATGTGCAGCGCATTGTCATCAACGCTAACCCCGAAAAACGCATTGAACAACGTACATTAAGGAGCTGATCATGGCTTGGACTCGTGAACAAATGGCACAACGTGCCGCACAAGAACTGCAAGATGGCTTCTATGTAAATCTAGGCATCGGCTTACCGACCTTAGTAGCTAACTACATACCAGAAGGTATGGATGTTTGGTTACAAAGTGAAAACGGTTTACTGGGCATCGGCCCATTCCCAACCGAAGAAACCATTGATCCAGACCTGATTAACGCGGGTAAGCAAACCATTACTACGTTGCCGGGTGGTAGTATCTTTAACAGCGCAGACAGTTTTGCAATGATTCGTGGCGGCCATATTAACCTATCTATTTTGGGCGCAATGCAAGTCTCAGAAAAAGGAGACTTAGCCAACTGGATGATTCCAGGAAAAATGGTTAAAGGTATGGGCGGCGCAATGGATTTAGTTGCTGGGGTAAAGCGTGTTGTGATACTTATGGAGCACACTGCACGCGGTGGAGATCATAAAATACTGAAGGTCTGCGACCTACCCTTAACTGGAGTAGGAGTAGTCGATCGTATTATCACTGACTTAGCTGTATTAGATGTCACACCTGAAGGCATAAAGTTGGTTGAGCTGGCTGAAGGCGTAAGTTTTGAGCAGCTACAAGAAGCGACAGGCTGTACGATTATTGCCTAATGTATAATCCAAAATATTGAATGATTGAGTTTGATATCTAACTTAACGCGGAATTTAATTCCGCGTTTTTATATGCTTCTAAGAGTAATCTATGAATAAAGCACAACGTACGTATAGTATTTCTGACCTAGCGAGCGAGCTTGATATCACTACGCGCGCGATTCGCTTTTATGAAGAGCAAGGCATGCTGCATCCCACCCGTCGCGGCCAAGAGCGTGTCTATACCCCCAAGGATCGTGTCGCTTTAAAACTTATCTTGCGCGGTAAACGTATTGGCTTTTCATTAGCAGAATGTAAAACTTTAATTGAGTTATATGACCCGCAAGCCGGTAATCAAAAACAACTGAACATCATGCTGGAAATGATTAATGAACGTCGTGCGCAATTAGAGCAGCAAATTTTAGATATTAAGCAAATGCAGCTTGAACTCGATACCGCTGAAGAACGTTGCCAATTTGCTCTAGAGCAAACGAAACAAGCTAACAGTAAGGATAAATTATGAACAAGGTTCCTGCTAACCAAGTACGCCGCGAAGTGATGGGTGATGCTTTTGTTGATCGAGCAATGGGCAATACCACTAAATTTACCCAGCCCTTGCAGGACTTTATTAACCAGCATGCCTGGGGTTCTGTATGGGAGCGTGAAGGGCTTACTCGCAAAGAGCGTAGTCTCATTACCATTGCCGCGTTAACAGCATTAAAATCACCACAAGAGCTTAAGGGACACGTACGTGGTGCACTAAATAACGGTTGCACTGCAGATGAGATCTGCGAAGCTATTTTACATTGTGCTGTCTATGCTGGCGTACCTGCAGCCAGTGAAGCATTTCGTGCCGCTCAAGAAGTCATTGAGCCGAATACTTAAAGATTTATAAAGATCAGTCGTTTCTCAAAATCAAAAGCCCAGACCCTATCGTGAACTAACCCCAAAAAGTCAGTCCAACTTTTTGGGGTTAGTTCATCGCTCTGGGCTTTTTTGTCAGTGTTGCGGCGGCATCCGTGGCATGGTGCTTTAAGCGGTCTGTTTTTGTGTGGGTATATCACTTTTTTTGGGCATAAAAAAACCCCAGATCATTACTGATCTGGGGTTTTGGTGTAAGCGCTTGACGATGACCTACTCTCA
>RRZU011307259.1_pt1 | contig 15980 bp, 17 predicted proteins | sample 2165561 | NCBI WGS metagenome assembly RRZU01 (sample SAMN10456909, study PRJNA506462) | wastewater metagenome | isolation source: wastewater sludge | place: USA: Moscow, Idaho
CCATCGAGAAGCCGGCTAGGTCACGCGATAGCTGCATGGTCTGCTCCTGAAAAACCATGACGCCACGGGTTTTACGGAGCGCGTCTTCTGCGCGAGGATGTGGATAGTGAGGCTTCACCATGCCTTGCTTGATGCGGACGTACTCTTCCGTCATGCCCGACTGGAGAGGGCCCGGGCGGAACAAAGCCGTTGCCGCATAGATGTCCTCGAACGAGAGGTCCCTGCCACCCTCGGACAGGTCTTTAAGCAGCTGCCGCATACCGTGGGAGACGAACTGGAATACACCGGCCGTATCCCCTGCCGCGAAGGCCTTAAGCACCTTCTCGTCATCGAGAGGGATGGATGTGAAATCGAGCTGAACCTTGTGGCGGTCTTGGATTTTCTGTCTGGCCAGGTTGAGTGTGTCCAGGGTGGACAGGCCCAGAATATCGAGCTTTATCAACCCAAAGTCCTCAACGACCTGCTTGTCCCAGTTGACCGTCTGCTCGCCATTCCGCACCTCTACCGCGCTACGGCGGGTGAGAGGTTCACCGGCAACCACAACGCCCGCGGCGTGACGGCTTAGGCTACGCATGGCGCCTTCGAGCGTCTCAGAAATGGCAAACTCTCTCGGGTGAGCGGAGGCGTACCGGCTGATCTCCGGCAGCTCCTTGGCCTCAGACAGACTCATGCCCTGATCGATCACCTTGGTGCAGCTGTAGTCCTGCTGCGGGAGGTCATGGATACGGGCAACATCCCGAATAGCAGAAGCGGCCGCCAGGGTGGAGTAGTTACTAATCCCAGCCACATGATCCTGCCCGAACCGATTCGTGATGTACTCAAGCACCTCATGGCGCCGGCTACTCATAAAGTCGGTATCGACGTCGGGATAGTCCAGACGATCGGGGTTAAGGAAGCGCTCGAAGATCAGGCCAAAGCGGATAGGGTCAACATCGGTAACGCCAATCAAAAACGCCACCAGTGAGCCGCCCGCGGAACCCCGGGCAGGGCCAACCATAATGCCGTTGCTCTTCGACCACATAATGATGTCCCTGATCAACAGGAAGTACCGGTCGAACTTCATGTCGCGCAACACGCCAAGCTCATACTTGAGGCGGGCGCGGTACTCGGGCAACTTCTCGGGCGAAGGCTGGTAGCCAAACACCTTCTTGGTCAGGCGATTTTTGAAGCCCTCCAGGCACAGCTTGGTAAGCTCTGCAAACTCATCCTCCGCCATCTGCGGGAGACACATGCCTTGCTTCTGCCAGCGATACTGGCAGTCATCGACGATGGCCTGAGTGTCGTTGGGAACAGTAATGCCTGTCCGCTTTCTCCACTCCAATATCTCCGTCTCCATCTCCGACGGGGACAGCATGTGCAAGTCGCGGTTGTACGGGATGTTCCGCAGTGGGTGGACGGCGCTACCTTGGCCAATGATGTAACTCATTACATCGCGGGCGTCATCCTGACCCTTATCGACGTACAGAATCGGCCTTGAAAGCATCACGCGGGAATCGCTCTCAATCGCTTTCTGAGACGCTATCGAATTGACGCGATCAAAGTATGCGCTCTTGAGCGGGACGAGCTCTATGACGCGCTGATGCGCTGGGACATGCTTGACCAGAGCAGAGTAGATCTTGTCTGCTTTGCAGTGGGCAAACAGCGAAAAGAAATCACCGGTCGTCAGGATCAGCCCGTCACTTCTCAAGGCTTTGACCAGATCGAGAACCCCGATGCGAGGCTCATAGTAGAAATACTCCTCAGACCTGGCCTTGGTCAGAAGAGAAAACAGAGCCTTCAGCCCCTCCTCATTCTTGACCAGAAGCTTTGCCTCCCAGAAGTGATTCGGCTTTATCTCAAGGCCGCTCTTCTTCGATGGCGGGCGGTAAGTAGGGTCATCAAACACCTTGATGGATGTCCCTATAATCGCCTTGGCGCCGCAGTCTTCGGGCATGGCCTTAAACAGGTCAGTCATCCCGGATATTGTCGCGTCATCGGCGAGGATGACGCTTTGATAACCCATCTCCAAAGCCTTCTTGACGATCGCGTCAACCGAGGACACGGCTCGACCCATCGAGAAGTGGGAGCGAGCGTTAGTTAGGTGCATATAAGCCATCTCCGACTTGGGTAATCACCTCCAACGCCTCCAGTGCGGAGATAACGAAGGAGGATGTGTTGTTCATGCTGGACGGAGAGAGCGTCACCGCTCGCCCAATGGCGAGTTTCAATTCGAGCCTGGAGAACGGGCGTCTCTTGTTCAGCAGTTCTTGGATTTCAGCGAGGTAGCCGGGTCGCATCTTCATCGTCTTGAACGAGTTCACGCCCTGCTTGGAGTCGGCAACCATATCGATGCCTGACTTCTCAATGGCAGTGGCAATACGCCTTGCGTGAACGGAGAGGGACGACAAGTCGCGGCGACTCTCAAATCTCTCTCTGCTTTTGCCAATCAGCGGCTTGGCCCCGGAGACAAGCTCGACCTTGATGTCGCCGCGTAACACGCCCTTGCGATCAAGGAACGCCTGGACGCCATGCAAAAGCTTGGAGACATCAATCCGCTCTTGAAGTGAGTGGAGGCGAGAACGCACCTCCAACGCACACTCCTTGTTTTGAGGGCACTCCTTGCAGCTCTTGGCGCTGGCAGAGAAGCAGACAATTTGGCCCTGGCAGTGATGCCAGGGCTGAGGGGAGGGGATCATCCTTCGACAACCCGCGCTGCGATTTGGGCGCAGGTCTCCTTATCAACAGGTGTCAGTCGGTTCAAGAATGACAGCTGCAGGCCGGTCATGAAGGATGCTCTGGCCACACCGATTCGGGCGGCATTAATCAACACGCGAGGGCCGAGAGTGGCGCCAATCTTCTTGGCATCGAAGGCCTCGCGAACAAGGTTGGCAAAGCGGACGAGTCGCTCCGCATCCGGCATCGCAATATTGCCCTGAGACGAGACGACGGCCGCCTCCTGCTTGGCCGGCATGTACTTCATCTGGAGAACAATGCCAAAGCGCTCGAAGTTCGCCGCGTTCTGGATGTTGGTGCCCAGGTACAGGCCGCTGTCATCGCCAGATCCGTTAGTGTTCCCAGTCGCCATGAAGTGGAAGTTCGGATGAGGGTGAACAACCCGCCACTCAGAGTCGGCCGGCGCGTCCTTGATGATTAGCGGCTTACCCTCAAGCACGGCCTGATAAACGGCAAGCACTTGGGGGAAAGAGAAGTCGTACTCATCGGCGAGGTATCCCCAGCCGTACTTCATCGCAAGCGGCAAGGGCCCGGGCGAGAAGAAGGTGCCTCGCTCTGGGTCTGCGGCCATCTGGCCGAGAATATGAGCCTCTTCGGTTGAGCCGGTGTGCTGGATCCGAATAATCGGTCGATGAAGCCTGGCGTACATCTGCTCGAATATGGTCGATTTACCGGTGCCGGCGTGGCCCCAGAGATAAGTCGGGATCTTCATTACCATGCCCATCAGCAACGTCTTCAAAACGTCCACATCGAAGACATAGCGGTCATCCACATCCGGGATCTGCATATCCCACTCTGTTGAGCCGGCGACCTCGACCATGATCGGAGATCCGTCCGCTCTCATTGCCCCTTTACACTTCTTGCCAAGCTCGAACACATCGTAGAGAGGCAGGTTCTTCGTCTCGACCATCTTCATGCTGGCCGCGCTGAGCTCCGCTGAAGCCGTCAGCTCCTCTTTTGTCTTGTTGCGGGCGTTGATGCGAGCGATAGCTGCCTCGCTCAACAGAGGCGCATCTGGGTAGTTCGCCTTGTATTGCTCAACGGTCACGTCGGGGTGGTGGTCGCGAAGATGGAGCTGGATCGCGTGAACCTTTGCGTGACAGATAGCGCAGGAGATTTTTTCATCTGGATTGGCAATAGCGGTGAGATCAGTCATGTTTCCCTCTGTTCAGTAAGTGTTAGCTTAAACAACGCTGTCATTCTAAACGCGAATCTCAGGGCGATAAACAGTCAATATTTACTGACCAACGGAGGCGACCGAATCGCCCTGATTGCGATGATTACCGGAGCAGCACTCTCTGCACCTGCTCAACAAGTTCTGTCGGCAGCTTCGTCACATCCCGCAGGACGATATGGTCGTCGTAGAATCTCGACACCGAGTCGGTATCGATCCCCACCCCTATCACCTTGATGCCGGCCTTCTCGGCTGACTTGACCGATTTGGACAAGTGGCGAGACAAAGAGGAGTGATCGTAGGTGTGACAAGCCGGGACACCGTCCGAGAGGACTATCAACATCTTCCCCTCTGACCGCTGAGCTATAAGCCTTTGAGCGGCAATCTGGACGCACTCGCCATCAACGTTTTCTCGCAGGAAGTTGTCGGTCGAGAACGCAGCACCTATTCGCTCCATCGCTTTCGGGCCCCACCGCTCTTCGAATGATTTGAAGATCGGCATGTAGAGCCAATCTATCCGGCCGAATTTGACCCCATGCTTGTGCATCTCCCTGTGACAGGATTCGCTCCATTCGGAGGTGTGAGATTTTGTAGTGAACCCCAAGATCTCGAAGTTCACGCCGATCCGGTGAAGGGTGTCAGCCATTGCGTAGGCGGCCACCATTGCCGTCTGGAAGCGCGTCAAAGTACCGGAGCCGTGAGCCATCGAGCCGGAGCAGTCGATCAGCAGGGAGACATCGAAGCTTTTACTTCGGTGCTCTACTTTGCGACGGAACACCCTGGTATCCCCCACAAACAAGCGTGAGAGCGCCGCTGTGTTTATCCGCCCGCTCTCTTGAGCCGTTCGCCAGTGCGACTTGTTCTTCGACACCAGCGCTCGCTGTAGGCTGTTCTGCATGACGCCGACCTGATGCTTGGTCAACGCCTCAATCTTGGGCAGTGCTTTAGCCGCAAGGGCTGCCATCGAGTGAACCTTGAACGGCTCAATCGTGTCGTTGTCCGTTGAGTAGATGACGTAGGAAGACTTCTTGGCGGCATCCGAGGCCATTGACGCTATTGACCCCTCGAGCGCCGTCTCCATGTCCCCTACCGAGTAGTCCATGAGAGACTCGCCCTCGCCCGGAGTCCAGACCGGTTCCTTGTCCTCTTCCGACTCAGGCTCCGCTTCGGGCTCTTCGCCCTTTGCCTTTTTAGGGCCGCCCTTACCGGAGAGAGAAACCTCATCCACATCGTCAGATTCTCGGCCAGCTGAGGACATCTTGGCATCCGAATCGAGGTCTTCGTCCGGGCCGTCGCCTTCTGCAGTTTCATCAACCTCGTCGTCGAACTCGTCAGAGCCAAAAGTGGCCTCTTCTTCCGAGTCGTCCTCGTCGGTCTCTACAGTGGCGTCTTCTTCCAAGTCAGCCTCGGTTTCATCATCGCCAGAATCATCAGTTTCGCCCGCGTCGTCTTCTGAGAAACCGGCAGGGGCAGGTTCAGATGAAGGAGAGCTATCTTCGTCGCCTGGCGCCTCTTCTGCTGTCTCGTCCATGTCGTCAGTGGAGGGCTCATGTTCCGGCTCTTCGTAATCACCCTCCTCGTCGATCAGAACATCGCGCTTGGGCGATTTACCCCTTCCTGGGCTGGACTTGCCAGATGGCTCGGAGCCCGGCTCGGACGACTCACTGTCGGCCATACCGGTGTCATCATGCTCGTCATCATCCGGCACCCGCATGATGGCATCGATGAGGAAGCGAGCGAGGGCGATGTTGTCGCTGGTGCTATTGGCAGCGCAAACCCTCTCAGATATGTCGGCCGGCAGCTTCTTGATGATTGGCTCTACATGGTGCCACTTGTCCTTCATGTACTCGTCGAAGGTGACGAACTGGTGCCAGGCACGGGAGATACACGGCAGCAGAACGCCAAAGTATTCGAGAGGGTTTACGGATCCTCTGTCGAGCAGCTTTTGGTAGTTTGCGTTGACAATACGGTCGATAAAGAAGGTATGGAGCCGAGTGATAGTGGCTTTCGACCCTGGGAAGGCCTTCTGCATATTCTTCTCAACGAACGGGTCCTCCAGGACGTTCTGCATGTGAAGCCAGTCGGCGTCATGGCCAATCTCAAGCACAGCCTTGTTGTCGGTAAACAGCAGATGGCCAACCTCGTGATCGAGGAAGCCCTGTACCGCCAAGATCAGATCGTCACTGGCGTCATCAGGAAGATAGGGGAGGGTGACAGATACGGGCTCGCCGGTTGCTTCGCTATAGGAAACACAGGCTACAAGCCCACGCTGATAAACCGCGATATTGCGGCCAGCGAGAATTTGCGTGATAGCGGAGATCGAATTTCGGATGACCGAGACAGGCGTCAACAGTCCAGTGTAAGCAGTCATTAATGTTTAACCCCTCAAAGTGTTCAGCTTTCACTGAATGATAGCGAACACTGTGAGGGGCTAAAAGCGACATTCCGCGATTAATCTACGAAAAGTTGGGTGCGGACGAACTCCATCAATCGAGCTTCCTTCTCCGGCGTCATAACAACACGCTCGCCTCGCTCTTGCTCCACCGCTCGAAAAACCTGCAGGATCTTTTCCTCAGATTCATCGTGAGTACCGTTGATGACTTTGTGGATCAGTTCCCAAGCCTCCGGCTCATCTTCGGTGCGCTCCTTCAAAACAGAAGCCAGCAGGATCACCGGGTCAAGTTTTAGTGCTTTTGCAGTTCTGGCGACACGGCCAAGTTTTAATCTTGAGGTGCCTTTTTTGATCATGGACAACATTGAGGTTTGATTGGCAGCAAATCCGATTTCCCGAGCCAGCTCTGACTGACTCTTGCCAGGATTATTGCGGTCTACACCTAATTCAATCAACTCTCGAACGGAAGGAATATCAGCAGGGATTCGACCCCCTTGTGCTTGAACATCGTGCATTTTTAGACTCCAGCGAAAACCATCAGTGGCAAAATAAAATCAACAATCTATTAAGAGAATACAGTAAAGATTGACTGAATCAAGATCGGATCAGTTAAAGACTCATTTGATTGTTGAGGTAATTTTTATCAGTCGAAACTAGAGCTAAATCTCTAATTATTTGCCATCTGCTCAAGCATTTTCTTTTTAGCTCGCTTTGTGAATCTGCCAATTTCCTTCGCGATCAAATCCTTGATGTTGGTGTCGGTGTAGGCAGAGATCATTCGCAGATCGCGCATTATCGACTCTGGGATTTGAGCATTTAAGGACACCATTTTTTCAGAGCTGACCTGTGGCGCGTTGAGTTCGACTTCAACCTCATCGTTCTTCAAAAGGTCATCAAGGGTGCGGCCTTCGTTGTTCATTTCAATCTCTCCATCAGTTCATCAGCGATCTGGTTCACGCTTTCAGCAATATCTAAAACTTGGTCTTTGTCGAAGGACGCTCTCTCACTGGGATGGCGTCGCTTGTTTATCACCTGATTAATCATCGAGGTATTCTTGGCAGCATCCAGGATGGTGAACCCCAGCGCGGAGACGGCAGATATGACGTCCGCGGTTCGAATGCTACGCGACATAAGGTGACACCCCATGTCCCCAATGAGTCGAGCCACATGCTTCGTGGAGTTGGCGGAGGGGTTTACCTTACTCAACACGTAGGAAAGCCCCAGCTGCTCGTCAGCCTCTCTCTGGGTGTTCTCGTGAGACACCGCATCGCGAACCAGCTTGGTCGGCTCCAGGTCAAACTCGGAAGCCTGAACAGGCGAAATAACGTAGTCTGACATCCGAAGAAGGTCGTGCTGGAACTGGTCAAACTCACCCTTGGTATCCACGATGACCACATCGTAAAACTCGGTAATACGCTCGAGCTGCTTCCGGTACGGAGCGTTAGAGGAGATTTTCGCTACCTCCGGGAACCCCATATCGAAGTCAACCAGCTCTGACTCGTTGGCAGTAATTCTTCTCTGGCCGTAGAAACTGACCGCGGAGGCTTGCTCGTCAGAATCAACGATGGCGACGCGAACGCCCTTGCAATGGAGCGCGTGGCCGATGTTTAGCGCTATCGTAGATTTGCCGGTTCCGCCCTTCTGCGTGGCCAGCGTCACTATCTTCCCTTTTCTCATATCTCTTGAACTCCAAAGTGCTGTCTAACCTCTTGGGCCGCCAGCTCTGGGTCTATAAAGACCATGCTGGCGAACTTGCTTCTCAGCTTGTCGTAGTCGCACCCAAAGGCCATTTCGACCCTAAAACGAATGTCGGCCAGTTGAGCAACGCCGTTACCGGTGTCGCGCCAAAAGACAAGATCTGATCGGAGATGACGCGGCAGGCTCTCAAGAACGTCCCACGCGGCATCGCTGATGATACTGGAGATAGATTTCACCTCTGGCCAGGTAAGCTCGGACACGCGCTCAAGGCTCCACCCCATGATGAGGGAGAAGAAGACACAGCGGCGGTCTGCGAGCTCCAGCTTTTGAAGCCCCTGTCTGAGATCGCCCAACAGCATTGGCGTAGAGGCGATCCGGTAGTTTTCGAACCGGTCGTTGTGGACGAATCCTTGATGATTGGCGTTGGAGATGTCACGGGCGATGGCCTCCGCGGCGGCCTTGGCAGCTTCGCGAGAAACCAAAAACTTGGCTCTGTAAAAGAACCCACTGAGATGGATTGGAGCAACGTTGTCAGCGTCCATATCCCATATGGCGAACTGATGCAGCTCCTCTGGGAAGTTCCGCTTCCCGCAGAGATTTTCAAGCGTAATCATTAGGCAAATTCCAGCGATGAACACGCATAGAATGAACCAAATGAATGAAAAAAGGAAGGCACCGAAAATAGTGCCTTCCTTTGTCGCTACCCAACTACCAAGGAAGCAATCTTTTTTCCTTGGAAACTATCAAACCAATTTTCCTTTTTCCAAGATGTCTCTGAACCTGTGGAATCGGCCGTGGCGCATGGAGCCGTAGTTGGTTATTTCATGATATTTAACCTCAACAAGGCGCCCAATTATGCTTTGCCCGGAGGGTTTTACCGTGTGGGTCACAGTGATCATTTCATCCAGTTCTTCCTCCCATGACACACTGGTATAGGTGACGACTCGGCCAGTATAGTCAGCCCAGATTTCAGCCCTCTGCTTATCGGTAAAACCACCACCGATGCGGACCTCCACACCGTTAAAATCGACAATAATGCCGCCGGCCATTCCCTCGTATTTGCCCTCACCTTCGTAGACCCCGATGACCTTAAGATCGACCTCGCCCGCAGTCTCAACCTCGTCCTTGAGTTTGAGGTATCCATTGTTCCGGCTCCGCTCGTAGAAGGTGTGGGTTTGCTTAACAATGATCCCTTCAAACCCCATCGAGAATTTCTCTCTAAATTTGGCGCGAACCTCTTCGTCATTGCTGGCGATCTCCTGCTCGATCAGCTTAACAGCCAGGTTGTCCATCTCAGCTTCACCCAGCGTTTCGGCAGCACGACGGAACAGCAGCTCAAGCCGACCTCGACGGCGCTCTTCAGGTAGCGAGCACCCTTTCACGAACTCGCGCTCGGTCATAAATTCGAATACGTGGTACTCGGCATCTTTGGCGTCGAAAGTCTTGCGTCTGACCTCACTGACAGTTTTCAGGAAGTCTCCGGTGATGACCTCCCCATCAAGCACAACAAGGCCGCTGGAGACATTCAGGCCGGCTGTCAGGAAGGTGATTACATCCGACGACAGGGATCGAAATGCGTGGAACTCCTTGCCGGTTCGGGAAAGGAACACGGCTGTCTTGGCCGAGAGATCAGCGATACAAATTGTCCGAACGCCATCGTGTTTGATCTCGATCTTGACCGGCCACTTCTTGACCCGCTTGGCAGCATAGGGGTGGGCAAGATTGACCTCAAAAATGATGATCTCTTCTCTGCCAAGGGCTCGGTTTACCGATTTCCCTGACATGCCGGCTCGGACATCTTTTGTGATGATCCTGGTAAGAACATGCCATGACTCCTCTGAATAGGTTGAGTAGAGTCTGGCCAACTCGGCCTTGGCGGCACCGCCCTTCAAGGTTCTGTCCTGCAGCTGGGCGAGGATCAGCTCAGCCTCTTGGACGGACATGTGCTTGTCACCAAAGCCAGACAGCTTTTTGATGGCGGCCTTGATTGTTTTCTTGCCGATGCCGTATGTCAGCATCGGGTCCAGGGCTCGCTTCATCGCCCAAAGAACGTCGGCGTTTTTAAGCTCCTCCGTCAGCAGGTCGTTTTTGGCATTGCCGCTGACGGCCGCGATACGCTCGAATGACTCATAGATGTGTTTCATGCTGGCTCCATGTTGGGAATTGATGCTTTATCTAGGGGATGCGCTGTTGCTGCGAGGGTCTTTGCGGCGGTCACAAGACGGGTCTGGGCGTCTTTGTCGAGACGAAATTTGCTGATGATCTTGCCCATCTCCTGCCGCCAGAGATCGCGATCTCTGCCGCGGATAAGCTTCGCCACGTACTGAACAAGAGGAGTCGGCTCTTTCTTGCCGATCACAGCCTCGACTGCGGCGTCAGAGACGGCTTCCGCCAGGGTGCTTTCCTTCACGCCAAACAGGCGCTCTGACGCGCTCACCGGGGCAGGTTTGGAAGCTGGTTTAGGCGCAGAGCGGAGAGAGGGTTTGCCGGTGCCTCCGGAGAGAAGACGACCTGCGGCGTTCCAGCCGCGCATGTAGCTCTCGGACTCCGGCTTTGTCGGGCCTGTGATCTCAACCCGGGGCGTGTCCTCGACCTTGACGACGGAGATCTGACGCTCTTGGTAGAAGAGAGCTCGGCCCGCTTCGATCTCTTGCTGACGGAAGCCTACGGCTCTGCACTCGCCACGCTGGATATGCTGATAGCACTCCGAATCGGGACGAAGCTTCCCTTTCTCATGCGCGTCAATGGTGAAGAGGCAGACGGCATAGGACGTTCTGCGCTCAATCTGATCGCAGTGGTGATAAACGGTGTTACGGCCGGAACGACTGGCATCGACAGGCAGCACCTCAACAGTTACAGGTTTCATGATTGCCTCAGTTAGTATTTACTGACGTGGCGGGCTTTAAAACATGCCCCAGTTTTTGTTCGTCTCTGACGTGGCCTTCCCGAATGTGGTTGAGGCCTCTTTGGCGAGAAGTTCGTCGTCAGATATGCGAGCCGACTCCTCATCAGCTCCGGCCTCTCGGTGGCCAAAGAGCTCGTCCTCTTCTCGCTCGTCAAACTTGCGAGCCTCTCGTTCGGCCAGTACCTCATCCACACGAGAGCGAAGTCCTCCTGCGAATGACTTGGCTTTGGCGATCGAGACCTTCATTTCGGCTCCGGACAGGGTGTCCACAAATTCCTTGTCGCTATCCAGGTCGAACTCCTTGTCGATGGTCTGATAGGTGATCCGGTTTCTGGCCAGCTTGGACTCGTTCTTTTCGGAGTAGAGCTTCTCCATCTCTTCGCGGCTTTCCGAACTGCTGATTTTCAACAGGTGCTTGACGCTATTGGCATTGGCCGCGTAGTTGATCAGGTGATAATGACGAACCGGCTCACCATCGGCCTTTAGCGTCAAAATCAGGTTCACATAGTTTCTTTTCCGCTCGTTGTCGGCATCACGCAGAATGGAGCCGACCACATGGACCGTTTTCTTCACAACACACCCCCTTACTCAAACATTCCCCATCCTGGATTAGCCAGGCGGCGACACTCTTCATCCACAATTCGCTCAAGCTCTTCCTCGTCCTCCTCTCGCTCGATCATGGCCAGCATCTCGGCAAGACTGTCATTAACCTCTTGAGTCACCGGCACGGCGGGGGCAACTCTAGCTAAGGGACGCTCGAGCCGCCCTTCTTGAAAGAAGGATCGAGCGACAACCTCCTCTGCAAGCTCAGAAATAGGGGCATCGCCAGCACAGGCGGAAACACAAAACATGGCGATATGCTTGGACAGGCCGACAGAGCCGAAGAACTTGGTCCTTGATGCCAACCAATCCTGCGCATCCTTCACCACTGAGAAGGTGGTTTCACACTGCAGGACGTAGAGGCGAGAAATATCGGCAATCCGGTTTCGCCAGTGCTCAAGCCATGCTTCGGCCTCCTCTTGGCTGCCAACAACCTCTTTGGCGAACAGATAGTCGGGCTCCCGACCAGAGATCGAGGTTGACTCATTCGCTGACATACAGAGCCAGCGCTGATGGCCATCGCAGTCGGCCCCCACCACTAGGGCGATGTTGTGACTGGTTTCGTCATAGTTCGGTAGGTAATAGACCTTCAGCAGGCGGTTCACAGCGTTCTCCGTTCAGCTCTAAATTCAACATCAGCATGATAAATACTCTCACTCGGGCTTTGACTCTCTTAGCCGAGCTCTGCGCATTAACTCGCGGAGCAGTCGCACGTCCGAGCAGGGCATTGCCCTTTCATAAGCATCAACAGCGACAGAGGGCGGCACCTCGTTCGGATCTTTACCCTCGGGCAAGAGAGCAACCTTGGCGGACAACCCGACTGAGCGAACAAGCTTGGCCGACTCGATGGCGGCCTTGATTGCATCCACCTCGCCGTCCCACATAAAGACGACTGACTTCAAGCCATGCTGCTTTAACCGGATCAACGCGCCGAGCTGATCTTGCCCGTTATGATCGCCATGGCTGAGGTGCTTGCCGAAGGTGCCAATCTGACCGACGGAGCGGAGATGGACTTTTGAATCCATCGCGATCTTGGTGGCCATGACGTCAAAAGCACCTTCGCAAATGACAATCTCTTCGCAGCCAATGACGTTGTGGCCGTTATAAAGAAAGCGGCCAGAACCCGGGAGTCCGGGCGGGAAGAGGTACTTGCGAGGGGCGTCGTTACTGATGTGGCGACCCTGGAAGGTCACAAGCACACCATCAAGGTCGTAAATGGGTATCAAAACCCTGTTATCGTAGTTCTGCCACATCCTGCGGCCTTCGCCGTCGATGTAGATGTACTGCCCTTTGTGACAGAATCGAAGGTGAAAGAATCGGGCGAGATCGCGGTCTATACCGCGCTGCTCAAGGTATCGAAGATTGCGGCCGCCGTGCGGGAGCTCGATACTCTCCGGCATGTCAAAGTCGGTCACCTCTTCAACCTCGGCAGAGGTCGAGCGCTTAGCTACCCACCCCTGATCACGGGCATAATCCTTGAGCCTGCGGATAGTCTCTGACGAATCAGTGCCCCAGAGATGGCGAGAGAAAGAGAACAGGTTGAAGCCCGGCTCTCCGGCGCAATCACCGTGGAAGCAGTTGCCAAGACCGCTCGAGGCGTTGAGATAGACTTTCCATCCATTCCCCCCGCATCTTGGGCAGGTCTTGATGTTCAACTGCTGCCCAGACGAACCAAACGTCCTCTTGAAGCGGACACCTTCGTAATCAAGGAACAGCTCTGGGTCGATATGCTCCAGAATTTCAGACAGGTCGGTATCTGGCTTGTGTCTCATGGCGTGTCAGTTCAGCAAACTAGGGGAGTACCCCGTCGAACAATGTCTATCAGCCAGATGATCAGCTCGATCATCTTCCATAGACCTAGCAGGGCGAACCCTGCCAGGACTAAGAGCAGCTGGCTGACGATCTTGAAAGTGTCACCCAGCATCACTAGCTAACCCTCTAAAAGCTCAGGATGGACCGGCTGCGCTACCGCTCTGGTCATGGCCATAAAGGCTGTCTCCAGGTCTGTTTTCGCGATTGCAGCCCATCGACGAGGCTCTGCTACCCGATGACGCGCAATAACGTCACCAGAGGGCTCAGGAGCGATATGGAACGCGCCTCCAAGGGCATTCTTTCTCGCTGCTGCTGCGGCTTCGAGATGGTCTTGAGTCTCTATGTGGGCCAAGACCTTGCGATGAAGCCGGATGACCTGAACCTCCATCGCCTTGATCTCGTTCATCAGGTCAACCTCGAACTGGGTCAAATCGCGGTACCCACGGATCATCTTGTGCTGGTTATTCATCTTCCAAGCGCTCCTGCTCGTAGAGAGATTGGGCTCCGGCCAGGATTTCTTGCGGGTCGAAGCCTTGCTCGGTCGCGTAATGGAGCAGGTCGGTAATCAAATCCCCAATCATGTCTCGATGATCGCCCGGGTGGAGACGAGCAAGGCTCTTCTCCGGGCCGATATAAACCTGACTCATGAAAGCCTCTAGGGCGGTCTCAGCCCAGGCGGCGCGGTCTTTATTTGTGGGCATACCCACCTCCTTACTCGAAGCCAATAACTTCTTTGATTGCGTGACCCCGTGACAGATCGCGCTTAATCCGGATCGCAAACTCACCCTTCTGGTTACGAGACGCGGCAAAGAACATTCGAGCCTCGCCCTTGGCCATCTCCTCCTCTGTCGCGTTGATAGAGATAACCAAGTCAGCGGTCCGAATCTTGTTGAAGTCCTCTGCGGCATGCTCGGCCTTGGCCGTCACCGACTTATGACCTTCACGGTTGGTCTGGGTAGCGGAAATCATGGCGACCTCCTCCGTCTGCGCGATGCCTCGACAATCAACCCATATGGTCCGACTGTTCTCCGTCTCGCTTTGCACCCAGCGGTTAGGAGCCATGATGTCCAGGTAGTCGATGACGATGGCGTCGAACTTGATGCCGTCGGCTTTATACCTGTCGATCAGGTCCTGCAAGTCCATCGGCCTGAATGAGCCGGACGGGTATTCGTGAAGAATGAGTTCGCCTGGTAACTTGCGGTCTCGAGTGGCGCGAATAGCCTCCATCACGGCAAAGATGGACCCCTCAATCTCGTCAATCGGGGTGTCTGATACCGATGCGTCAAGACGAGTGGAAAGCACCTCTGTGCTCACCTCGAGGGTGATGCCAAGCACGTTGTAACCCTGCAGCGAAATCAGCTTTGCAAAGTCCCAGATCGTGAACGACTTACCCTTCTTGGCGCCGGCCATGAAGACCGTGAGCTCTTTGATGCCGAAGCCTTTGTGAAAGAGCAGCTTGTCGATGCCAGGGATACCGGTGCTGATGCCTCGCGGCTTGATCTCTCCCATCTTCATTGCGCGGCGAACCTCTGTTCGGGTTTCAGCCTCTTTCCAATAGCTGTATGGGGTGGAGTTCGGGCGAGGGCCCACCTTGAAGGCCTTCTCCAAGATCTCCTGTACCTTGACGGTGTTGTGCTTCTCCAGCTGGTCAAAAGCGACAAGCATCGCGGAAGTAATGGCCTGGTGACGGGCAAACTCGCCGACCTGATCAACAGCGAAATCACGGCAGGAAACGATATCCATGCCGGCATCGAAGATGACCCGAATCTTGTCTTTAATCTCCTCGACCATGTCCGAGCGAATAACGCCTCTGCGAATGGCGTCTTTGAGCAGGGCAACTACGTTGGCCACATCTTTTGGCGGCCTCTTGTAGCGGTCGTAATAGCTGATCGCCAAACTGACGAGAGCCGCATCTGCGCGGCTCTCAAAGTATTCAGGCTTGATAAGACCCTCGGTTCTTCTGGCGAAGGTCTCATCCCTTACCTGCAAGGCGACCAGTCTTTCCTGAAACGACTCGTCAAAATCAACGAACTTGATTTCCGGAGTCTCAACTTTCATCTCAGCAACGACTGTCATGGCTCACCTCAAGCGCGGCTTGCGACCGGGCTGAACATCGCGACGGCATGCTTGAAGAGGTGCAGGTCTACGCCATCGCTCTGCTTGATCGAGAAGGAGTAGCGGTCGAAGTCGATGACGACTCCCTCTACCTCTTTTCCTGACATCAGGGTCACAGCCACAGAGGACGCATTGCGTTTGCTGTTAAGCAGCACATGCTCGTGAGCGTCCAGCTGACGGCGGGCAGGCTTCTTGTTTTGGGTCTCGGGGCGCGGGCGAGGGCGAAGAGACGGGCGACCGGCGTCGGAAGAGAAACGACGATGGGATTGGTTGTGTTGTTCGTGCATTTGCTACTCCATGTTGTTCAGCAATTCGCTAATGTAAGCATCTTACTTGCTATCTAACGGACTTTCTACAGTAAACACTTACTTAATAATGGGGCCGACACTACTACCAGCCCCAGACAGAGATCAGGCTGTTTTGACCGCCTCAGAGCTAGGGTCGATGGCCGGCATGACCGCGCGGAAGAGGTGTTCAATGCAGAACCCCTCAAGGTCGCTCACTTCCGCCTCGCCATGCTTGATCCTGGAGAACATCGTGGCCCCATCGTTATTGGACAGCAGTAGCGGGGG
>RRZU010588914.1_pt1 | contig 15979 bp, 16 predicted proteins | sample 2165561 | NCBI WGS metagenome assembly RRZU01 (sample SAMN10456909, study PRJNA506462) | wastewater metagenome | isolation source: wastewater sludge | place: USA: Moscow, Idaho
AAAATTTTTAACTCGCTACGCTCGGACAAGAAAAATTTCCCTACAAATTTCACACACACTCGGGCAGTTCATAAGGGGATTAAAAACAAAATTCGACATTTTTCAGACTAAATAATCAAAGTGCGGTAATAAAAATCGTAAAACTCTGCATTTTGTTTTCAACTCCCCATCTTCAGTGCCTGAGCGTTTGCGTTAAGATTTCAAGGTCAATTTGTCGTGTTCGAAGCCACGCAGTGGCAAGTTTACAAATTGTCCGTAGAAATTAGCAAAGGTGAAGAACAGCACTGAAACTGGGGGCGTGTTTCTTTTGCCTTCTTTGCTTTGCACCAGCAAAGACAAAACCTTTAGGTTTTGAATGTTGCCTTTAGGCAACAGTCCGTTAGGACGAGCTTGCGAGTAAAAGTAAGTCGCCATCGGCGAAACACGATAGACATAATTCAAACAAACGAGAAAAAACATACAAAACACAAAACCGCACTTTGCTCTCTATTTTACCTGAAACCACACCAATCGCATAAAACAAGTGCGGTATCGGTTCAGGACGGCTATAATCAGCGCATAAAAATATTGAGGTAACCTATGACAACAGCACAACACTTTGAAGAATTTGATCTTGCGCCGGAGCTGCTGAAAGCGTTGCGTGATAAAAATTACCAACGCCCGATGATGATTCAAGCGGAAGTGATTCCGTCTGCATTGGAAGCGCGCGACATTCTCGGCTCTGCACCAACCGGAACCGGCAAAACCGCTGCATTCCTACTGCCAGCGATTCAACATCTGTTGGATTTCCCACGCCGCAAACCGGGTGCGCCGCGGGTTTTAGTGCTGACACCAACCCGTGAATTAGCAATGCAGGTTGCTGAGCAAGCGAAAGAGTTGGCAAAATATACCAACCTTAGCATCGCCACTATCACCGGCGGCGTAGCTTACCAAAATCATGGCGAAATTTTTAATAAAAACCAAGACTTAGTCGTCGCGACCCCGGGTCGTTTGCTGCAATATATCAAAGAAGAGAATTTTGATTGCCGCTCCGTTGAAATCCTGATTTTCGACGAAGCCGACCGAATGTTACAAATGGGCTTTGGACAAGATGCGGAAACGATCTCCGCCGAAACCCGCTGGCGCCGCCAAACTTTACTGTTTTCCGCCACCTTAGAAGGCGAATTATTAGTCGATTTTGCCGATCGAATCTTAAACGACCCGGTCAAAATTGATGCCGATCCAAGCCGACGTGAGCGCAAAAAAATCCAACAATGGATGTATCATGCCGACAGCAAAGAACATAAATTCAAATTACTGGCGCGCCTGATTGAAAATGAACAGGTCGAGCGTGGAATTGTGTTTGTGCGCAAACGGGAAGATGTGCGCGAATTATCGGAAAATCTGCGCAAGCGCGGAATTCGCAGCACCTACCTCGAAGGTGAAATGGCGCAAACACAACGCAATAATGCAATTGATAAACTCAAAAGTGGCGTAGTTAATATTTTGGTTGCCACCGATGTGGCGGCGCGCGGAATCGATATTGACGACATCAGCCACGTCATCAACTATGATTTGCCGTATAGCGCTGACACCTATCTGCATCGTATCGGGCGTACTGCGCGCGCCGGTAAAAAAGGTAATGCGATTTCATTGGTGGAAAGCCACGATTATAAACTGCTTGGCAAAATTCGCCGTTATACCACCGAAGCGTTGAAATCCCGCATTGTCGAAGGGCTGGAACCTCGCACTAAGCCACCGAAAGACGGCGATCAAAAAACCGTTAGCAAAAAACAGAAAGCCCGTTTGAAAGAGAAAAAATCTGAAAAACAGGATGAGAAGAAGAAAGTCAAAGTGCGGCACCGTGACAGCAAAAATATCGGCAAACGCCGTAAACCGAGCAATCTGCAAGCGAATAGCGAAAGTGCGGTCAAATCGGCGAAAAAAGCAGTTGAATAACAGCAACAGGGCGGAAATCATATCCGCCCTGTTAACTTCTCGTATTTAAAACTATATCACTAATATAGGGGCATAGTAGACAAAATAGTTGCTAAAAAGTGGGTTAAAGCCAGATAATATAAGGCTTTAACCCACTTTTTAGCAACTATTTTGTCTACTATGCCAATATAGGACATAGTAGCAACTTAATTACGTCGACCGCACTTTCGCTGCTGCAATCGCTTGTGCGACACGTTGTGGGGCGACGCCGCCTTTGGCGTTGCGTTTGTCGAGGCAGGATTGTAGCGAGAGAATCGGGTAAACATCGTCGCCGATGGCGGTGTTAAACTGTTTAAATTCCTCTAAGCTGAGATCTTCCAACGCTTTTTGCTGTTGAATCGCATAGACTACTGTCGCGCCGACGATATGATGTGAGTCGCGGAACGGGATACCTTTGGCGACCAGATAATCGGCGAGTTCGGTGGCGTTAGAATAGCCTTTCAGTGCTGCTTCTTTGGTTTTTTCGCTGTTGACTTTAATGTCTTCCAGCACCAATGTCGCCATGTCTAAACAATCGTGCCAAGTATCCAACGCATCGAAAATGCCTTCTTTATCTTCTTGCATATCTTTATTGTAGGCTAGCGGCAAGCCTTTGACGGTGATTAACATCGCGTTTAATGCACCGACCACCCGTCCGGTTTTGCCACGAATCAATTCGCAAGCATCGGGATTTTTCTTTTGCGGCATTAACGATGAACCGGAGGTGACTTTGTCCGATAGTTCAACAAAATTAGCTTCGCCGCTGTTGAAAATAATCAAATCTTCTGAAAAACGTGACAAATGCACCATACTCAATGCGGCGACAGACAGCAATTCGATAATATGATCCCGATCCGAAACCGTATCCAAACTGTTATGAGTGGCAGAGGCAAAGCCCAAATCCTGTGCCAATTGTTCGCGATCAATCGGATAAGCTGTGCCAGCCAGTGCGCCGCAACCGAGCGGGCAGCTATCCATGCGACGGTAAGCGTCGGCAAGGCGGCTGTAGTCACGATCCAACATTTCAAAATAGGCTAAACACCAATGGGCAAAGGTCACCGGTTGCGCTCGTTGTAAATGGGTGTAACCCGGCATCACCGCACTTTGATTGGCTTCGGCAGTGGCAATCAATTTATGTTGCAGTCGGCGAATTGATTTCTGCAACTCGGTGACTTGTTGTTTGCACCATAATTTGATGTCGAGCGCCACTTGGTCGTTACGGCTGCGTCCGGTGTGTAGTTTTTTACCCAAATCGCCGACTTTTTCGATCAGCTTGCTTTCGACCCAGCTGTGAATATCTTCATGATCGTCTTGCAAAATAATTTGCGGATCGGCGGCAACTACGGCATGCAGTTCCGATAAGGCTTGTTGCAACTGTTGCTGTTCCGCAGCGGTTAACACACCTACCGCAGTCAAGGCTTTTGACCAACCAATAGAGCCTTCGATATCCTGCTCAGCCAAGCGGTAATCAAACACTAAAGAATCGTTAAATTGTTTAAACCGTTGATCTGCCGCTTGTGTAAAACGTCCGCCCCAAAGTGCCATAAAGTCCTCTTATTTTTAATGTTAAATTGTAATTTATATAGTGCTGTTTAATGTTATTAATTAATGTTGTCAATTAAGGATTAATCCGAGTGCCGACAATTTCGCCATTTAAAAGTGCGGTCAGTTTATCCGGATGTTTCCAATTGGCGATATCCACGCCTCGCCCCAAATCTTTCGCTGCTTCCAATGCCGCATTGACTTTCACAATCATGCCGTCGGTGATCACTTTATCAGCAATCAACTGTTCAATTTGCGCTTGATTCAGTTGCGGCAAGCGTTGTTTATCGGCATCTAACACGCCGTCCACATCGGACAGCATCACTAAATCGGCATCGATCAGTTTGGCAATGGTGATTGCCGCTTGATCCGCATTGACATTCATCAAACGCCCTTGCAGATCAACCCCGATGGAACTGATCATCGGCAGGAAATCTGCCTGTAATAATTGGTTGAGCAAGGTCGGATTCGCTGGGCTGACATTGGCAACGTGCCCTAAATCCGGATCAAATTGTGCGGCTTCGGTCATATTGCCGTCGGCTAAAAACAGCCCGACCGCATTGAGCTTCATGCTTAACGCTTTTGCTAGCAACGTTTTATTGGCGATACCGGCCAAAGCGCCAACGATAATATCGATTTGATCACTTGGCGTGACTCGCAACCCGTTTTTCTTTTGTACGGGTAAATTGAGTTTTTTCATCAGGTTATCAACCACAATGCCGCCACCGTGTACGATCACAATGGCGCGTTGATGTTGAGTGCGATAGTGCGCAAGTGCGGTCAGCAAATTGTCCATGGCTTGCGGCGTATCCAGCAATACACCGCCGACTTTTAATACTAATGGTCTCATCAGAATAATCCTGTCGTTTCGGGGAAGTTATAACGAATGTTGGCACATTGCACCGCCTGCGCCGAAGCACCTTTCAGCAGGTTGTCTTCTGCGCCGACGATGATAATGTGCTGATCTTTTACCGCAAACGCGATGTCACAGAACGGGGTGAATTCCACCTGTTTAATCGATGGGAAATTGCGACCGCATAAACGCACTAACGGGCGGCCTTGATAGGCTTGTTCAAAGGCTTGTTGTACTTGCTCAGCAGTGACACCGTCTTTTAATTTAGCGGTGATAGTCGCCAAAATCCCACGTTTAAAATTGCCCAAGTGCGGTGTGAAAATCAGATCACAGCCTAAATGAGTGGCGATTTCCGGTTGGTGGCGATGGTTGAATACGCCGTAAGGATTGAGGCTGACTTCACAAAAACTGTTGGTCAAACTGGCTTTACGACCGGCGCCGCTTACGCCGCTGACGGCATTAATCACTGGCCATTGGGTGCGATCAATTAAATCGTTTTCCAACAACGGTTTTAAACTTAATTGTGATACCGTCGGGTAGCAACCGGCAACGGCAACTAAGTCGGTTTGTTTGATTTTTTCATGGTTCCATTCGGCTAAACCGTAAACCGCACTTTGTAATAGTTGCGGATGTTGGTGTTCAAAGCCATAATACTGCGGATAGAACGTCGCATTGTTGACCCGATAGGCACCGGATAAATCGAATACTTGGCAGCCGTTGCCGACAAAAATCGGCGCGTAATCATGGCTCACTTCGTGGGCGGTGGCTAAAAACACGGTATCGACCTGTTGCGCCAACTTTGTCAGTTCCGCTTCTTCGGAGGACAACGGTTGCAACGGCAGATCAACAATGCTGCGCAGTTGCGGATAGAGTACCGAAATCGGCTTGCCCGCATCGGCACTGTTGGCGGAAACATATAATCCGCTCAATTCAAACTCGGGGTGACGGTTTAAAATAAGGGCAAGTTCAGCGCCGGTGTAGCCGCTGGCGCCGACAATAATGGCTTTTAACTTTGACATGGTTTACGCTAATCCTTATAGGTCGAATGGCAAAAGATAATGCTTATTGTATGTGATTTATACACGATTTGCACCATGCTTGAACAGCGGCTTAAATACGCTTTAAAATGATTAATTATGCAGTATTTTGCATAATTATTTAATTAAGATCAACTATTATCAGGTGAAAAAGAATGGCGATTCCACAATTTCTCGATTTATACCGCACTTTGATCAGCTTGCCGACCATCAGTAGTTTGGAAGCGGAACATGATCAATCCAACCGCACTTTTATCAATACGTTAGCGGATTGGCTGGCGACTTTAGGCTTTAAAACTGAGATTATCGCAGTCACAGGTACGCGTGATAAATATAATCTACTGGCAACCTTGGGTGAAGGGAACGGTGGTTTACTGTTGGCGGGGCACACTGACACTGTGCCGTTTGATCAGGGGCGCTGGACTTTTGATCCGTTTAAACTGACCGAAAAAGACGGTAAATTTTACGGCTTGGGTACGGCAGATATGAAAGGTTTTTTTGCTTTTGTGGTCGATACCGTCGCCAATATGGATTTGACTCAACTGAAAAAACCGTTGCGCATTTTGGCGACTGCCGATGAAGAAACCACGATGTTGGGCGCAAGAACCTTTGCACAGCATAGCCACATTCGCCCTGATTGCGCGATTATCGGCGAGCCGTCGTCACTCAAACCGATTCGCGCACATAAAGGTTATATGGGCAATGCAGTGCGGGTGATCGGCAAATCAGGCCATTCGAGCGATCCGGATAAGGGGATTAACGCGATTGAAATTATGCACGAAGCGACAGGCAAGTTGATTGAATTGCGCAATAATCTGCGGGAGAAATATCGCCATGACGGTTTTTTGATTCCCTATCCGACCATGAATCTGGGCAATATTCACGGTGGTGACGGCTTAAACCGTATTTGTGCCTGCTGCGAATTGCAATTTGACGTACGCCCGCTGCCGAATTTGGAGCTGAAAGATCTGAACGAAATGATGCAACAAGCGCTGCAACCGTTAATGGAACGTTGGGGCGATCGTGTCACTCTGACCGCACTTTACGAACCGATTCCCGGCTACGAATGTTCCCACTCGGCGCAAGTGGTGCAAGTGGTGGAAAAACTGTTGGGCGAAAAAGCCGAAACCGTTAGTTACTGCACCGAAGCGCCGTTTATCCAACAGCTTTGCCCGACTTTGATCTTAGGCCCCGGCTCAATCGAACAAGCGCATCAACCTGATGAATTTTTGGAAACCAAATATATCCAACCAACCAGAGATTTACTGGCGAAATTGATAGGGCATTTTTGTGGAGAATAAAAGTGGGATTGCATATAAAATCATTAATTATTGATGAAAAGCGGCATGAGTTGAATATTAGTGCTAATGAAATGAATGGATATAAAGAAACGTTTTATTTACTTAGCAGTGTTGAAAATAGAAAACGTTTGCGGCGTTCAATGGCTCAAGCAAGAAAAAAGGTTGCTATCCAGTCAATGAGCTTGTCGGGCAAAAATGCCCGACAAATAAAAGTTAGCAGTTAATCCAATCCCAACACTTTGCGTCCGTTTACGCTGGCGATGTTGATCATCGCTTCGATATCGGGGAAGCGGCAGCCGGCGGCGAGCAGGCTGAGTTCTTGCCACATATCGCCTTCGCATAGCGGCACCATATAGTCGCAGATATTATCGGTACCGATGGCGACGGTGATGCCTTCCGGAATCATTTCGTCTGCTGGTGTCAGCGCATTGTGGAACGGCATCAAATCTTCTTTACGGTTGCTGTCAATCCACGCCATTGGGCAGGCGATCATCATCAGTTGCGCTTGGCGCATTTTTTGGTATAACTGGTAACGATACTCTTTCGGATGGGCGCCGATAGAGATACCATGAATCGCAGCAACTCGTCCTTGCATTCCGTGTTCAATGGTTTTGTCACACAGCATTTCGGTCTCTTTTTCACGCGGTGTATTGAATTGGTCAACGTGAACATGGCACATAATGCCACGGGATTTGGCGGCATCCATCAAAATATCAAACGCTTCTTCGCCACGTCCGTGATCCAATTCGTCACGATATGGCAACCCCCCGATCATATCCACCATATCAGCGCCGATATCAAACCATTTGCGCGCACTCGGTTCGATTACGCCTTTTAAAGTTTGGTTGGCAAATTTGAGGATAATATCGTTTTTATACATTTCACGCGCGCGGTGAGCGGCGATAATCGCACGGTCTTCGCATACCGGATCAATATCGACAAAAGTACCGAATGCGGTCACGCCTTGTTGAATCATCATTTCAATCGCTTGGCAAAAACGGGCGTAGTAATCATCGATACTGGAATTGCGTTTGATCTCGTCCACTAAATCCCATTTTTGCTGTAGGTTGCAAGTGCGGTAAATATCGATTTTTTCCGGCGTCATGGTAAAAGCACGGTCGGCGTGGGCGTGGGAATTGACCCAACCGCCTTTTTTGATGATTTCATCGCGAATATAGGTATTAAAGGTACGAACGTGTTGCATTGCGGTTACTCCGTGAATGGGGGATTAATCGGATGGTGCGCACTTTCAGGGGAAAACGGCAGGCAAAAAAAATCCTCAATAATTGAGGATCGGCGATCAAATGAGAATAACGGTAAAAGATTATGCAAGCTCGCATAACTGTTTGCATAACGGTGCTAGCTAAAATATTACGCAAAATAAAAGTGTGGTTATTGTCAAATGATGTTGTTTGCATGGCTCTAGTTCCTTATTGGCACTAGAGAGACAGTATAAATATTTGGCGAACAGAAATAAAGCGCTTTTTTTGTTGCTTACGCTGTGGGTTCACTCGAGTTAATAACCGAATGTTATAATTTATCCCATGTAATTATTGGTAGGCGCTAGGGCAATCTATTATACTGCTTGCTATATATCAATCGGTTAACAACAAGATGAGAAAAGAGCATGAGATTCAACAAAAAAATTATTTCCTTTTTTAGCGTACTGATTGCGGGATTAGCGCTGTCCGCTTGCGACCAAAACAGCAACACTGCCGCTACAGTAACAAAAGAGCCGACACTGAGCGAAACCCTTGCTGACACTAAAATTATTCGAATCGGCACAGAGGGAACTTACCCGCCTTTTACCTTTCATGATAAAGACGGAAAATTGACAGGCTTTGATGTGGAAGTGGCGCGTGAAGTGGCAAAACGGTTGGGATTGGAAGCGCAATTTTTTGAAACGCAATGGGACGCGATGTTTGCTGGGTTAAATGCCAAGCGGTTTGATATTATTGCCAACCAAGTGGATTTGAGCAATCCGGAACGGCAGCAAAAATACCTGCTGTCCGAGCCGTATAACTATGAAAGAGCGGTAGTGGTGACCTTGACGGATGCCGCAGATTTCAGCGGATTGGATCAACTGAAAGGCAAGAAATCGGCACAAAGTTTAAACAGCAGTTACTATATTTTAGCCCGAGATCAAGGGGCTGAAATTCTGCCAGTCGAAGGCATGGCACAAGCATTGGAATTGGTGAAGCAGAAACGAGCGGATTTGACGGTCAACGGACAGTTGGCGATTCTGGATTATCTGAAACAGCAGCCGAATTCCGGATTGAAAATCGCCTATAAAGATCTGGAAAAAATCGGCTCGGGTTTTGTTTTTCTGAAAGGTAATGACGATGTAGTCGCCGAATTCAACCGCACTTTGAATGCAATGCGCCAAGACGGTACGTTAAAAGCTCTTTCAATACAGTGGTTTGGCGATGACGTTACTGAATAATCTGCTGTCCGCTTTACCATTCTTGGATCAACAACAGGCATCGATGTTAATCGATGCTTTTTGGCCGATGTTGCAAGGCGCGATTTTTAATACCATTCCGCTCACTTTGCTGTCCTTTGCTTTTGGTATGCTGATTGCACTGTTGGTGGCATTATTACGAATTATTCCGCGTGATAATCCATTGTATAGTCTCGGTTATTATTTTGCCCGAATTTATGTATCCGCTGTGCGTGGCACGCCGTTGTTGGTGCAGTTGTTTATTATTTTCTACGGCTTACCGAATATCGGAATTAAAATTGATCCCTTTCCGTCGGCGGTGATCGCCTTTTCATTAAATGTGGGCGCTTATGCTTCGGAAACCATTCGAGCTGCGATTTTATCGATCAATAAAGGGCAGTGGGAAGCCTCCTATTCTATCGGCATGAGTTATGCCCAAACCTTTCGGCGCACCATTATGCCGCAAGCGATGCGGGTTTCAGTGCCGCCACTGTCGAACAGTTTTATCAGTTTGGTAAAAGATACCTCGTTGGCGTCAACGGTATTGGTGACCGAACTGTTTCGTCAAGCGCAAAATATTGCGGCGACCACCTATGAATTTTTGTGGATTTACAGCGAAGCAGCACTGATTTATTGGATTATCTGTTTTTGTTTATCGCTACTACAAGGCAGATTGGAAAAACATTTTTCTCGCTACGGCTAGGGCAATTGAATGTTAGAGGTTAAAAATCTTCATAAACAGTTTCACGGCACGCCGATTCTGAAAGGAATTGATTTGCAAGTGAACAAAGGCGAAGTGATTGCCATTCTGGGGCCGTCCGGTTCGGGTAAAACCACTTTTTTGCGCTGTTTAAATTTGCTGGAGACACCGGATAGCGGTACTTTAGCGTTGACCGTTGACGCTGCGAACACATCCGACCGCACTTTGGCTAATTCTATTCTCCCGGAACACAATTTATATATTGATTTTGCAAATAAAATCACTAAACAACAGACTCTACAACTGCGCCGCCGCACGGCAATGGTTTTTCAGCAACATAATCTGTTTCCCCACCGTACGGTGATTGAAAATGTGATGGAAGGTTTGGTGGTGGTGCAGAAAAAAGAGAAGATTCAAGCCAGAGCGGAAGCCAAAGCCTTGCTGGAAAAAGTCGGTTTAGGCGATAAACTGGATTTGTATCCGTCACAACTTTCCGGCGGGCAACAACAGCGGGTCGGCATTGTGCGAGCGTTGGCGGTGCAACCGCAAGTGATTTTGCTGGACGAACCGACTTCGGCACTCGATCCCGAATTGGTCAACGAAGTGTTACAAACCTTAAAACTCCTTGCCAAAGAAGGTTGGACGATGGTAATCGTCACCCACGAAATCCGCTTTGCACAAGAAGTGGCGGATCGAGTGATTTTTATCGATCAAGGCAATATTGTCGAGCAAGCGGATGCCAAACGTTTTTTCAGCAATCCGCAACAAGATCGCACCAAGCAATTTCTACGACAAGTTGACCCGCAAGATTATCAAGATTACTGTATTTAGCAACTGTATTCCCCACAATTTATATTTTTAAAATGTGGGGAATACAGTTGCTAATGGTCGCCAAAATTTAAAAGGTACAAAATGAAAGATAGTATGTTGGTCGAGCTGTTCTTGAATGATTTATGGTTGGAAAAAGGGCTGTCTGAAAACACCGTTGCTTCCTATCGTTTGGATTTGACCGCACTTTGCAATTGGCTTGCAGCACAGCAGCTCACGCTAGTCGGCTTGGATCATATCGATTTACAAACTTTTCTTGGTGAACGGTTGGCGCAAGGTTATAAAGCCACCAGCTCGGCGCGGATGCTAAGTGCGGTACGCAAATTGTTTCAATATCTGTATCGGGAGAAGTACCGTAGTGATGATCCGACCGCACTTTTAACCTCGCCTAAATTGCCGTCTCGCTTGCCTAAATATTTGAGCGAAGCCCAAGTGACCGATCTGTTGAATGCACCGGCAACGGACGAACCGCTAGAGTTGCGGGATAAAGCGATGTTAGAACTGCTGTACGCCACCGGCTTGCGCGTGACCGAATTGGTTACTTTGACAGTGGATAGTATCAATTTAAATCAAGGTGTGGTGCGAGTAATCGGTAAAGGCAACAAAGAGCGGTTAGTGCCGATGGGAGAAGAAGCCAATTATTGGATTCAGCAATTTGTGCTGTACGGACGAGGCTTGCTGCTGAAAGGGCAAAGCTCCGATGTGTTATTTCCCAGTCTGCGCGGCAGTATGATGACCCGCCAAACCTTTTGGCACCGTATTAAACATTATGCGTTGCTAGCGCAGATCGACCAAAACAGCCTTTCCCCTCATGTGTTACGCCACGCTTTCGCCACCCACCTAGTCAACCACGGCGCCGATTTGCGCGTGGTGCAAATGTTGCTGGGACACAGCGATCTCTCCACCACCCAGATTTACACTCATGTTGCCAAAGAGCGGTTGAAGAAATTACATCAAAAGTTTCATCCGAGAGGATAGCCAAAAAAGCTAAACCCGCCATAAGTTGCCTTATAGCGGGTTTGTATGTTCTTTCTACACATGGTAGATGAATCGTGTACTATTGTAGTGAATCTTTTCTATTTTTCAATGATTATATCAGTGCAAATCCCAATAAAAAATAGAATCCAATTCTAAATCAATATCTTCCCATTCTTGGAAATGGTTATTTTTAGCTTCTTCGATCAATAATTTTAATTTTGCTTGTTGTGCTGTAATCGAATCTAATTGCATAGTGCTATTTTTTTATTAGAAAATAATTCTATTAAGTCATAAAAGCCGACTTGTAGCCGGCGCCTGATTTTAGAGTTAGCCTACTCAACACTCACCGATTGAATAATCACATCTTCTTTTGGTACGTCTTGATGATAGCCGTAAGTGCCGGTTTTGACTTTACGGATTTTATCCACCACGTCCATGCCTTCGACTACTTCGCCGAACACCGCATAGCCCCAGCCTTGCATGGTTTCGGCTTTAAAATCTAAGAAATCGTTGTCGTTCACATTGATAAAAAATTGTGCTGTTGCCGAATGCGGATCGCTGGTGCGCGCCATCGCAATCGTGCCTTTTTTATTGCTTAAGCCGTTATTCGCTTCGTTTTTAATCGGCTTTTCGGTTTTCTTCTCTTTCAAGCCGCTTTCCATACCGCCGCCTTGAATCATAAAACCGTCGATCACGCGGTGGAAAACGGTGTTGTTATAAAACCCGTTTTTGCAGTAATTTAAAAAATTTTCGCTGGTAATCGGTGCTTTTTCGCTGTTTAATGCTAGTTTAATATCGCCGAAATTAGTATGTAGGGTGACCATAAATAAAATCCTATTTTGATTATGTTACTTAATTGTCTTGCTTAATTATGTTACTTAATTATGCTGATTGATTATAGCAAACCGTTATAATGTTGCGCTATTATTCCATAAAAATAACAACGCTGCCACCAGTCAAGTGCGGTTAGCCGAACCGATTAGCCAAGCAAAACAGTGGCACTAACAAAAAGTGAGTATCAGGAAATCATGTTGAAAATTTATAATACCTTAAAACGAGAAAAAGAAGTGTTCACCCCGATTCAAGCAGGAAAAGTCGGGATGTATGTGTGCGGCGTGACGGTTTATGATTACTGTCATATCGGACACGCACGGACGTTTGTCTGTTTTGACATGATTGCCCGCTATTTTCGTTACAGCGGTTATCAACTGAATTATGTGCGCAATATCACCGATGTTGACGATAAAATTATCAACCGTGCATTAGAAAACAAAGAGACTTGCGATCAGTTGGTTGATCGCATGGTGGGCGAAATGCACAGCGATTTTGCCGCACTGAATATTCAGCCGCCGAACCTTGAACCGCGCGCCACTCATCATATCGCCGAAATTATTGCGATTGTAGAAAAATTGATTCAGCGTGGTCACGCATACGTAGCGGAAAATGGCGATGTGATGTTCTCTGTGCCGAGTTTTAGCCAATACGGCTTATTATCACGGCAGGATCTCGATCAACTGCAAGCCGGCGCACGGATCGAAATTTCAGCGATTAAACAAAATCCGATGGATTTCGTGTTATGGAAAATGTCGAAACCGAATGAACCGAGCTGGCAATCACCGTGGGGCTTAGGGCGTCCGGGTTGGCATATCGAATGTTCGGCGATGAATCATAAAACCTTGGGTGCACATTTTGATATTCACGGCGGTGGATCGGATCTGATGTTCCCGCACCATGAAAACGAAATCGCCCAATCCTGTTGTGCCCACGGCGATGATTACGTCAACTATTGGATTCATTCCGGTATGATTATGGTGGATAAAGAGAAAATGTCGAAATCCCTCGGCAATTTCTTCACCATTCGCGATGTGTTGAAACACTACAACGGTGAAAGCGTGCGCTATTTTCTGCTGACCGGACATTATCGCAGCCAACTGAATTACAGCGAAGAGAACTTGAATCTGGCGCATTCGGCAATGGAACGGCTTTATACCGCACTTCGTGGCACTGATCCGAATGTGGCGGCAACAGGTGGTGAAGAATTCGTCCAAGCGTTTACCGAAGCGATGGACGATGATTTCAATACCCCGAATGCGCTGTCGGTACTGTTCGAATTGGCAAGAGCGGTCAACAAAGCCAAACAGGAAAATAGCGAACAAGCTGACGGACTGGCGGCAAGACTGCGTGAACTGGGCGCGATTCTCGGTATTTTAGCGCAGCAACCGGAAGCTTTTTTACAAGCCGGATCTGCACAAATTGATGATAACCAAACCGCTGAAATTGAAGCCTTGATTCAACAACGTAACCAAGCGCGTGCCGATAAAAACTGGGCAGCAGCTGACCAAGCCCGTAATAAGCTGACTGAAATGGGGATTATCTTGGAAGACAGCGCAAACGGCACCAGTTGGCGCAGGGGATAGGACATTAGGGATAAGTTATTTTTAATTATTGAGCTTGTTTCTCTATACTCGAACCGCACTTTTGCATAAAGTGCGGTTTTTACTTCTTTTGGTTATAAGTAAATTAATTCTTTGTTGTATTTTACAATTAAAATTTAAAAAACAGATTATTTTTTATTCTAAATAATCCTATATTGAACCTATTAAATCTATAGGTGGAATTGGTGAATTAGCTGCGTTGGTACTAGATACATTTATCTATCATATTATTTTAAAAATAAATTTGATTTTTTTAATATGTCAAAAAAATATTAATTAAAAAATTCCATACAAAAAATAAAAAATAATATAGAAATCTTATAAAAAAAGTGATTTAATGCGCAAAATTTTACCAGGTGGAATTTTTGTCTGTCACTATTTAAAGCGACACCCTGGCAGAACAATGAATAAAAAATAATCAGAGGGTTTTTGATATGAATAAAATTTATAAAGTGATTTGGAGTGAATCCAGCCAAAGTTGGGTGGCCGTTTCCGAGTTAAACACTGCGCATGGAAAACGCACGGTCCGTAGTAGCACGGCGAAAGTGGCTAACAAAATGAATTTCACATTCAATATGACAGGTTTGGCAGCTGCCTGCACGATGATATTCGGACTATTTGTAAGTAATGCAGGGCTTGCTGCTTCTGGCACATTAACGTGCACAACTTCAAATACCAGAGACCAGAGTGGTAATATGATTTGTGGTTATAGTGCTACGGGTAATACGAGCCAAAGGGCGGTGCCGCCAATGCATCAGGTTACCAATCGGTGGCGGTAGGTGCGAATACGATCGCCTCTGGGGCTTCCTCAGTGGCTATTGGTGGCGATGATTTGGATCGCGTAGCCAGTACCAATTTCCCTAATTATCAAACTGCCGGCGCCAACGCTACTTATAACAATACCAGTGCGGCCAAAGCCTATTTTAATTTAACAGGCGATTATTTAGTTGATTTTGCAAATCCGTTGACCAATCGTTATATTCCTACTCAAGCGGGTAACGGTGCGGTGGCATTGGGGGTGCAAGCTTTAGCCAGCGGTGAGCTTTCTACCGCTTTCGGTACCCGTACTAAAGCAACCGGGATTGCCTCTTTGGCCTTGGGCGTGGGCGCGAATGCCAGTAAAGACGGTGCTGTGGCTTTGGGGGCGGGCAGCACCACTGCTACGGATGCCGTTGGTGTTACCCAGGCGACGGTAGGCAGTGGTAGTAGTGCTCTGACGTATTCCGGCTTTGCCGGTGGCAGCAGCATTGTGGCCGGCGATCAAGTATCGATTGGTAGTGTCGGTTTTGAAAGCCAGCTGAAAAATCTGGCTCCTGGTGCCGTCACTTCTACCAGTACTGATGCCATCAATGGTAGCCAGCTTTATTCCGTGGCCAATACTTTGCAAAGTAAGCTAACTCATTACTACAGTGTGAATTCCACCAACACAGCCACAGGCAGCAACTACAATAATGATGGTGCGCAAGGAGCCGGCTCAATTGCGGCCGGGGTGAGCGCGTCAACAGCAACTACTGCAACGAATGCCGTTGCCATCGGTACGGGTACTCAAGCTTTGGGTGCAAATACCGTTGCCTTAGGCAATACTGCCGTAGTAAATAGTAACGACACCATTGCCATCGGCAATAAGGCCACTGGCAGCATGACTGCTGCAGGTACCCAAACCGGTAATATTGCTATCGGCGCCAACAGCCAGAATTTGGCTTCTGCAACTTATGTTGCCGGTGCCAGTGTGGCCACCGGTGCCAACAGCACCACTGCCCCTAATTCGGTGGCGGTAGGTGCCCAAAGCAATGCTCAGGGTTCAAGTCTTGGCGGCACCGTATCAGGCAATGCTTCTGCGGTGGCCGTGGGTTTCCAGGCAAATGCTAGCAGTACCACTGCTGACGGTGCCACGGCAATTGGTGCCCGC
>RRZU012896263.1_pt1 | contig 15977 bp, 13 predicted proteins | sample 2165561 | NCBI WGS metagenome assembly RRZU01 (sample SAMN10456909, study PRJNA506462) | wastewater metagenome | isolation source: wastewater sludge | place: USA: Moscow, Idaho
GCGTTGACTCGCCTTCGCGCAAAGCGAACGACTTTGTAAGGCGCTAAGGCGCCAACAAATTCTGTTCCATACTAGCTGTACTGTCTGCGGCTCAGCTCAAAGAGAACGATTTACTAGAATGCTGACGCACTAAGTAAATCAGTTCCGCCTTGCTATCTTATTTTTTAGAATTGGTATAAGAGCCTGTTAACAATAAAAGATTGTGAACAGGCTCTAAGGTTGCCTGAAAGCCTGGTGGCGGGTTAATAACGTTTCAGTTCTTCTTCTAGGGCACGAAGGTTTTGCAGATGATCAGCCACGCGGTCACGCCATTGCAGAATGCGGGCGGTTTGGGCGGATTGTTGTGCTTGGTTTAATTGCCGCTGCGCTTGTTGTAAGGCATTTTTTTCGGCGGCGATGTCGCGCTCGATTAACTGGCGGCGGCTTAAGGGTGCCGGCGGCACGACTGCGGCGGGCGTGTTACTAAGGGTGGCTTTGGGGCGCACTGGCGGTGGTGATGGTGGCTGAATCGGTGTTTGGGCATCAATATGGCCAAATTCCAAGCGATACCAGAAATCGCGGATGGGATCGTCTGCCGGTGCCACCGCGCTTGGCTCGGCTTGTTGCAGTGCCGACGGTTGGCAACGCGCTTGCGGTAATTTTTTGGGGTAAGAAGTGTAAACCGCTTTGCCGCCATGCTGGCAAATATACAAGGATGGGGCGGCGTGTGCGGGTATTGCCAACAATCCTGCTGTCAATATTAACAGCCCGGCTGTGTTGCGGCGCAGGTGCTGCTTGGTCGGCGATAAAACGGGCAAATCAAGCATTAACATAAGCCTAGGCATTAAGCCGCTCCGTTGGCCACAGGGTTGTCCGCATCGGCCGCCCATTCGCTCCACGAGCCGACATAAAGGGCACTGCCATGCAAACCGGCATATTCCATCGCCAATAAATTCACACATGCAGAAACGCCGCTGCCGCAATAATGCACCACTTGCGGCGGCGGTGTGCCGTTCAGGCAGCCTTGCCATTGTGGGCGCAATACCGCAGCGGGTAAAAAATGCTGTTCGGCGTCTAAATTGAGTTTGAAAAAACGATTAACGGCGCCGGGAATGTGGCCGCAGCGCGGATCCAGCGGATGTGGTGTGCCGTGAAAACGCTCGGCTGCACGGGCGTCTACCAGCAAGGGCGCTGTGGCTTGGCCAAGTGTTTGTGCTATTAGTTGCTGTGCAATATCTGCTGCCGATACGGTGCGCAATAAGGGCGTGGCAGCGCGGAAATTGCCGGTTTCAGGCAGCCTGGTTTGGCCGCTGGCCATGTGGGCACCGGCTTGTTGTAAGGTGGGCAGGCCGCCGTCCACCACCGCCACGGCAGTGTGGCCGAGCCAGCGCAGCATCGCCCATGCGCGTGCCGCATACATCACCGCGCCTTGGTCGTAAATCAACACCGGCATGGCGTGGCCAAGCCCCCATTGCGCTAGTTGCGCCGCCAGCGTGGCCGCTATCGGCAAAGGGTGGCGGCCGGTGGCACCAGCCGGGCCGGATAAATGGCGTTCCAAATCAATATAATGGGCACCGGCCACATGGCCGCCGGCAAAATCGGCTGCGCCTTGCTGCGGCTGCCCCAGCTCGAAACGCGCGTCCAGCCACAGCAGCGGCTGTTGTGCGGCTAAAGTGAGCGCTTCGCTGGCTTGGATTAGGGTGTGGGTTGGCATCATGGCTGGGCTTTAATGGGATTAAATATTGAATACGCATCATAAAACAAACAGCATACCGCGTGTAGGGCATTTTTATGCAATATGGCTTGCTTTCAGGCAGCCTTGTGTCATGATACAAAAAAGTGTCGCTCCCGTGCATTAACGGCTTGAAATACCCGGTCTCAACCCAATGTAGAGCGGCAATCTGGTAACACATCAAGAAAGAATGAGGCGCATTATGGCCATTAAAAAATCCCCCACGCCCGAACAGAATGCGCTGGCCATGCTGCCATTGCGCGATGTGGTGGTTTATCCGCACATGGTGCTGCCTTTGTTTGTTGGCCGCGCCAAATCGATTGCTGCCTTGGATGCGGCGATGGAAAACGATGAGCCGGTGTTTTTGCTGGCACAAAAAAACGCCAATACCGAAGAGCCCACCGCCGACGATATGTACGATATGGGCACCATTGCCAATGTGCTACAGGTGCTGAAGCTGCCGGACGGCACGGTCAAAGTGTTGGTGGAAGGCACGCAGCGGGCGCAGGTGTTGCACGTGGATGCCAGCGGCGAGCATTTTATTGCCCATGTGGCGCCGTTGAATACGCCCGAAGCCGAAGGCCACGACAGCGAAGCCTTGCGCCGTACTTTGCTGTCGCAATTCGATCAACTCACCAAGCTGAACAAAAAAATCCCCAGCGAAGTGATTGCCACCATTCACGGCATCGAAGACAACAGCCGCTTGGTCGATACCATTGCCGCACATTTGCAATTGAAGCTGGAGCAGCGCCAAGAAGTGCTGGCCATGGTGGATGTGGCCGAGCGCATGGAGCATTTGCTGCAACAGCTCGAAGGCGAGCTGGATATTTTACAGGTAGAAAAACGCATCCGTGGCCGCGTGAAGCGGCAAATGGAAAAATCGCAGCGTGAGTATTACCTGAATGAGCAAGTCAAAGCGATTCAGAAAGAGCTGGGCGAAGAAGACGAGCGCGGCGAGCTGGATGCCTTGGGCGAAAAAATCAAAACCGCGGGCATGAGCCAAGAAGCCGAAGACAAAGCGCTGGCCGAATTGAAAAAACTACGCATGATGCCGCCGATGTCGGCCGAGTCTACCGTGGTGCGCAACTACATCGACACCTTACTCGATTTGCCGTGGAAACAGAAAACCCGTGTCAGCAAAGACATTGCCAAGGCCGATTTGGTGCTGGATGCCGATCACTACGGCTTGGAAAAAGTGAAAGAGCGCATTTTGGAATATTTAGCGGTACAAAAGCGCGTGAATAAACTGAAAGGGCCGATTTTGTGCTTGGTGGGGCCGCCGGGTGTGGGCAAAACCTCATTGGGCGAGTCTATTGCCAAAGCCACCGGGCGCAAATACGTGCGCATGGCCTTGGGCGGCGTGCACGATGAAAGCGAAATCCGCGGCCACCGCCGTACTTATATCGGCTCGATGCCCGGCAAAATTTTGCAGAACATCACCAAAGTGGGCGTGCGCAATCCGCTGTTTTTGCTGGATGAAATCGACAAAATGGGGCGCGACTTTCGTGGCGACCCGGCCAGCGCCTTGCTGGAAGTATTGGATCCGGAGCAAAACCATGCTTTTGTCGACCATTATGCCGAAGTGGAATACGATTTGTCGGACGTGATGTTTATCGCCACTTCCAATAGCTTGGACATTCCGCCTGCGCTGATGGATCGCATGGAGATTATCCGTTTGTCGGGCTATACCGAAGACGAGAAAGTCAACATCGCCCTGCAATACTTGGTGCCCAAGCAAATCAAGCAAAACGGGGTTAAAAGCGGCGAAATCGCCATTGATGAAACTGCGGTGCGCGGCATTATCCGCTATTACACCCGCGAAGCTGGTGTGCGCTCGCTGGATCGGGAAATCGCCAAAATTTGCCGCAAAGTGGTGATGCAGCAGGCCTTGCAGGCCGATAAGGCCGCAGCCGCCGATAAAGCCGCCAAACCCAGCGTGATTGAGGTAAACGGCGACAATCTGCACGATTATTTGGGCGTGCGCCGCTTCGATTTCGGCGTGGCCGAAAGCGAAAATCGTGTCGGCCAAGTAACCGGCCTGGCGTGGACGGAAGTGGGCGGCGAATTGCTCACTGTAGAAGCCAGCCAGTTTAAAGGCAAGGGCAACATCATCCGCACCGGTAAACTGGGCGATGTGATGCAAGAGTCGATTTCCGCAGCTTGGAGCGTGGTGCGCAGCCGTGCCGAAGCACTGGGGATTGCGCCGGACTTCTACGAAAAAAGCGACATCCATGTGCATGTGCCCGAAGGCGCCACACCCAAAGACGGCCCCAGTGCGGGCATTGCCATCACCTTGGCGCTGGTGTCGGCCTTTACCGGCATTCCGGTGCGTGCCGATGTGGCGATGACGGGCGAAATCACCTTGCGCGGCGAAGTACTGGCCATCGGCGGGCTGAAAGAGAAATTGCTGGCGGCCTTGCGCGGCGGCATCAAGCATGTGCTGATTCCGAAAGACAACGTTAAAGATTTGGAAGAAATTCCGGCTAACGTGAAAGAAGGGCTTAGCATTCATCCGGTGCAATGGATCGATGAAGTGTTGAATTTCGGTTTGGCCAGCCAGCCCGCGCCATGGGTGGCAGAGCCGGAAACATCGGGCATTGGCAACAGCAACGAGAAGTCAAGCAAGAAAGCCACCAAGCACTGAGTTGTCGTTTCGCCGTGACACAAACCGCTTTATCTGGCCGTTTTCTGATGTAATACAAGCCACGGCGTATAAAGGTGCTTGACACGGTGATTTTGAGCTTGCTATAAAGGCAGCGTGCTGTTTTATCCAAGCTAGCAAGCCCGTTGCGGGCGAATAGTTGACTTACCATAACAACAGAAAGGGACTTCATAGTGAATAAGTCTGAATTGATTGAAGCCATCGCTCAGGAAGCGGACATTTCCAAAGCGGCTGCCGCCAAAGCCTTGGACGGCCTGACCAACGCAGTAACCGGCGCGCTGAAAAACAGCGACACCGTTACTTTGGTGGGCTTCGGTACTTTCTACGTGGGCGAACGTGCTGCCCGCAATGGCCGTAACCCCAAAACCGGCGAGCCCTTGCAAATCAAAGCGGCCAAAACCCCGAAATTCCGTGCCGGTAAGGCACTGAAAGACGCACTGTAAGCATTGCTTGAGCAGTAAACAAAGGTGAACATCTCGTTCACCTTTTTTATTGGCCGCAGCGCTCGAAATATGGGCGCAAAACCGTTACAATGCCGCTTTACCCATTTCACTAAACGGCTTAATTGATTTATGTTTCATGCCATCGAAAAATACAAACTTCCCGCCCAAATTTTGTTGGGCTTGATTGCGCTCACTTTTGTGGGTTTTGGTGCCAGCACACTGGCCACACCCGGCCACGATTATGTGGGCAAAGTGGGTGATATTAAAGTGAGCGAGCAAGACGTAAACGAAGCGCTGCGGCGTATGCAGGCCAGCGGCAATGCCTTAGGCCGCGACGCGGTTTATCAGGGCTTGCTGCAACAAGCGTATTTGCAACAGGGTGGGCATGATTTGGGTGTCAATGCCTCATTAGAACAAATCAAGCATGTGATTGCCGCGGATCCGGGCTTTCAAGAAAACGGCCGTTTTAGTGAAGCCAAATATCAGGCTTTTCTACAGCAAAGCCAGATGAGCGAAGCCATGTTGATTGAAGACTTGCGCCGCCAGTTTGCGATTCAATCGGTGGTGAATCTGATGCAAGGCGGCACGCTGGTGAGCGATGCGCAGGCGCGGCAAATGCTGAACAGCCTGCAAGCGGTGCGCCAAGTGCGCACCACGGTGTTTGCACCGGCAGCCTATGCCGATAAGGTGAAGGTGGATGATGCTGCTGTGCAAGCCTATTATGATGCCCATAAAGCGCAATACGAGCAGCAGCAAGCGGTGAAATTTGAATTTGTGGCCTTAAAAGCACAGGATTTGGGTGCCAAAGCCACCGTAAGTGATGAGGAATTGCAGCAGGCGTATGCGCAGCTGCCTGCCGATGCTTCGGCCGCCAAACCGGCGCTGGCCACCGTGAAGGCGCAGTTGGAAACAGAAATCCGCTTGCGCAAAGGGCGCCAAGCCTTGGCCGCGGCGCGCGAAGAGTTGGCCGATTTGGCTTTTAACCATCCGGATGAGTTGAAAACCGCCGCCACCAAGCTGGGCTTGAAAATAGAAAGCCCCGATGAATGGATCAGTGCAGAGGCGGCTCAAGCCCGCGGTATGCCGCCGGCCTTGCAGGCAGCCTTGTTTAGCGATGATGTGTTGGTAAAAAAACACAATTCCGAACCGGTGGCGATGAGTAATGACGAGGTGTGGGTGGTGCGAGCCAAAGAAGTGCGTGCCAAACAATTGCCACCGCTCAATGAAGTGAAGGCGCAAGTACAACAGGATTATGTGGCGGCGGAAAGCCTGAAGCTGGCATTGGCGGCGGCAGAAACCGCCAAAACCGCGGCGGCCAAAGGCGAAGCGGTGGCGCTGAATTGGTCGCCGCTTACGGAGCTGAGCACCCAGCAGGCACAAGCCGGTATGCCTGCCGCTGATTTCCAACAACTGCTGAAAGCACATCCGCAAGCCGATAAACCGGCTTATGTGTTGCTGGCTGGCACGCAATCTGGCCCGGTACTGATAGAAGTACAATCGGTGAGCGCACCGAAAAACGTGGATGCGGCTTTGCCGCAGGCCAAGCAGATGTTGGCCGAGCACACCGCCACTACCTTGATGGCCAGCTATCTGCACCAATTGCAGCAGCGCTATCCGGTAAAACAAGGTGCGCAGCAGCTGGGCAATAACGCAAATTAATCAGGCATTCACGGGTGTGTCCGAGCCGATGGTTGACTTGCGCAGCCATCGGCTTTGTTATGTCGCTTTTCAGGCAGCATAATAAGGCGTGCGATGTGCACCAAGCTACTGTGTTTATCCCATTACAACAAAAGCTGCCTGAAACATCCCCGCCGCTTTCAGGCAGCCTGAGATTGACGCTTCAGGTAGCCTGAATTGGTATCGGGCTTGAATTTTATATTAAGGATTTACCGTGTTTTGCAGCCGCCATATTCTTGATCAAACCATTTTGTTTGAGCGCGAGCCCTTTACATTGGCAGAAATTGCGCAACAGCAACAGCATATTCGTGCACAGCAGCAGGCGTTTGCGGCGCTGTCGGTGAGCGAGCGTGCCGCCGGTTTGTTGGTATTGGCGCAGCGCTTGGAAGAAAACAAAGCGGCATTGGCACAGCAAATCTGTTTGGAAGTGGGGCGCTGTTTGCGTGAATGCGAAGCCGAGCTGGATAAATCGGTGGCCTTGATTCGCTACTACGCCAAATTAGCACCGGAATTGTTGGCACACAAAACCATTGCCACCCAAGCCAGCCTAAGCCAAGTGCGTTTTGAGCCGTTGGGCGTGGTGTTGGCAGTGATGCCTTGGAATTATCCGGTATGGCAGATATTGCGCTTTGCCATCCCGGCTTTGTGCGCGGGCAATGCCTGCTTGGTGAAACCGGCGCCCAGTGTGGCCGGGGTTACCCAAGCCTTATTTGAGCTGGTGGACGAAACGTTGCCGTTTCAGGCAGCCTGGATTGCCGATGCGGATATAGAAACGGCGATGGCGCAAACCCAAGCACTGGCCTTTACCGGCTCCACTGACACCGGCCGCCATTTGGCTGCCTTGGCGGGCAAACACCTGAAAAAATGCGTGTTGGAGTTGGGCGGCAGCAATGCATTGGTGGTGCTGGCCGATGCCGATATCGAGCAGGCGGCGCAAGAGGCCTGCTACTCACGTTTTCGCGATGCCGGACAATCCTGCAATGCCGCCAAGCGGCTGATTGTGGTGGATGCGGTGGCCGATGCCTTTATTGCCGCCTTGCTCAAACACAGCCGCCGGCTGCAAATGGGTGCACCATGGCTGCCTGAAACCACCTTGGCACCGTTGCACCGTGCCGATTTGCGCGCCCGTGTGCATGCCCAGGTGGCAGACGCACTGGCACACGGTGCCGATTGTTTGCTGGGCGGCAGCTTACCGGCGGGGGATGGGTTTTTCTACCCGGCCACGGTGTTGGATCGGGTGAATGCCGATTGCCGCGTGTACCACGAAGAAGTGTTCGGGCCGGTGGCCAGTGTACTGCGTGCGCGCGATGCCGAACATGCGGTGGCCTTGGCCAACGACAACCCCTTCGGCTTAGGCGCCAGTATTTACAGCGGCAACACCGAAGCGGCGTGGCAGCTGGCCACACAGCTAGACACCGGCAGCGTGTTTATCAACCGCCACACCAGTAGCGACTTGCGCCTGCCGTTTGGCGGCGTGAAGGCGTCCGGTTTTGGGCGTGAATTGTCTGAATTCGGCCTGTATGAATTTGTGAATGTCAAAACCTATTGGCAAAAATAAGGGGGCAACCATGCGTTTAATGCCTTACCATTACCGGGCTTTGGCCTTATTATTGCTGTGGCTGCTGGGTGCGCCGGTGCAGGCGGCAGACTTGCAGCCGCTCTATTTCAATGCTCAGGGCGAGGTGGTAAGCGCCGCACAGGCGCTATACCGGCGCGACTACCAAACACAAGGCACACAAGCGCAAGTGCAGGATTTTTATTATCCGTCCGGCAAGCCTTATAGCAACCGCTACACCATTGCCGCAGCTAAAGTGGCGGTATTCACACCGATATTAAACCAAGGCACCTTGATGCTGTGGCATGAAAACGGACATAAAAAAATGCAAGGTGCATTTCGACAGGGGCGCCCTGACGGCACTTGGCTTACTTGGCATACCAACGGCCAATTGGCTGCATCCATTACCTACCGCGAGGGCGAAACCGAGGGCGTGGGTATGCGCTGGTATGCCAACGGCCAACAAGAAAGCCGCTTGCCGTTCCGCCACGGTCAAGCGCATGGCCGCTGGCAGCAGTGGTATGCCAGCGGCCAATTAAAAGCCGAAATGGAGATGTCGAACGGCACGCCCACCATCATCCGCCGCTGGGACGAGCAAGGGCGCCTTACCGCTGAGCTAAGTGTGGATGTTAGTGGCCAGCAAAGCGGCGTGGTGTTGAGCTGGTATCACAGCGGTGCCAAACGTTCGGAAACGGTGTATCAGGATGATGAGGTGGTGGCCAAAACGCAATGGGATGAAGCGGGTAACGAGTTGGCAGAATAAACGGTGTCAATAAGTGCAGCAATAAAGCCAAGGCTGCCTGAAAACACAAAACTTCGTTTCAGGCAGCCTTGGCTTTATCAAGATTTGACATCCCGATATTCAAACCGCATCGCTAACGGTATTGGCTTGATATTGCGGATGTTTTTCAATATAAGCGCGCACCAACGGGCACACGGGTTTGACCTTCAGGCCTTTTGCTGCCGCATCGTCAAGAATAGAGCGAATTAAGAAAGAAGCAATACCGCGCCCAGCCAGCTCGGGTGGTACTTCGGTATGCAGATAAGCAATGCCGCCATCGAATAATGCATAGTCTTCAAAGGCGATATGGCCGTCGACATGGATTTCAAAACGATGTTGCGCCGTGTTGTTGATAACGGTGTAGTCGGGATTCATGGTTGGTATCCAATCAGCGGAATAAAACGTCGTGAATACTGCTGTCTTTGTCAAATACCGATTTGGCGTAGGGACACAGCGGTAGGATTTTGATGCTTTTTTCTCGTGCAAACGCCACCGCAGCATCCAATAGGGCGCGACCCACGCCTTGTCCTTTAAAAGCGGCTTCCACACCCGTGTGGTCGATAATCAACATCGCGGCACCAGCCCAGGTGTAGGTCATTTCCCCAGCCCGCTCTAGGCTGCTGTGGGCGATAAAGGCGCCGTGTTTGCCATCGTCTTCTTGGGTGATGTTCATGTGCTTTCCTATGCAATAACCTATGTAATAAGAAGAGTGGTCTTCAAAGGCTGCCTGAAAGCGTTTTAGCCATGCAAAACGTTTTCAGGCAGCCTTTTAAACTTCTTGCCGTGGCCGATTAGGCGCTTGCCCGCAACACGGTTTGCCCGCCCAAGTAAGGCTGCAAGGCGGCGGGGATGTTGACGCTGCCGTCGGCGTTTTGGTGGTTTTCCAATACCGCCACCAAGGTGCGGCCCACGGCGAGGCCGGAGCCGTTGAGGGTGTGCACAAAGCGGTTTTTGCCGGTTTCGTCTTTAAAACGCGCTTTCATGCGCCGGGCTTGGAAGTCTTCGCAATTGGAGCAGCTGGAAATTTCGCGATAGGTGTTTTGTGCCGGCACCCACACTTCGATGTCGTGGGTTTTGGCGGCGCTAAAGCCCATATCGCCGGTGCACAGGGTGATGACGCGGTAGGGCAAGTCCAGCAGCTGGAGGATTTTTTCGGCGTGGCCCACCATTTCATCCAGCGCGGCATAAGAATGCTCGGGCTGGGTGATTTGCACCATTTCCACTTTATCAAACTGGTGCTGGCGAATCAGGCCGCGCACGTCTTTGCCGTAGGCACCGGCTTCGGAGCGGAAGCAGGGTGAGTGGGCGGTGAGCTTTACCGGCAGCTCATCGGCGGCCAAAATACGCTCGGCCACGGTGTTGGTGAGGGTAACTTCGGCGGTGGGAATCAGGTATTGGGTGAGCTTGCTTTCGTCGCCGCCGCGGGTAACGTGAAACAGATCTTCGCCGAATTTGGGCAGCTGGCCGGTGCCGAACAGAGCGCTGTCGTTGACAATATACGGGGTGTAGCACTCGGTATAGCCGTGCGCTTGGGTGTGGGTGTCGAGCATAAATTGCGCCAGTGCGCGGTGCAAACGGGCGATGGGGCCGCGCATCAGTGCAAAGCGGGCGCCGGATAATTGGGCGCCGGTTTCAAAATCCAGCCCCAAGGCGGCGCCGATATCGACATGGTCTTTTACCGCAAAATCAAACTCGCGCGGGCTGCCCACGCGGCGTAATTCCACGTTTTGGCTTTCATCGCTGCCCGCCGGCACGCTGGCGTGGGGCAGATTGGGCACGGTCAAAAGCAGGTCGTCTAATTGTTGCTGTACGCTTTGGTAGTCGTGTTCGGTTTGTTCTAAATCGGTTTTGATTTGCGCCACGGCGGCCATGGCGGCGGCGGCTTCATCGTGTTTGCCTTGGCCTTTAAGGGCGCCGATTTGCTTGGAATGGCTGTTGCGCTGAGCTTGTAGCGCTTCGGTGCGCACTTGCAGTGATTTACGCCGGGTTTCCAGTTGTTCGAATAAGGCGGTGTCGAGTGAGAAGCCGCGTGCGGCCAGCCGGGCGGCCACGGCGTTTACATCGTGGCGCAGAAGTTGGATGTCTAACATAAGAAGAAGCTCTTTGATTGGTGGATATTAAAGTGAAAAGATGGCCGTTATTGTAAACGATGGCGGCGGCTTTGGGCAGCTCAGCCCGCACCGGGCGGACCGGGCGGTGCTTGCGTGGGGCATTGGCGTAAGGGCAGGTTGGCGATGCTGTGTTGGGGCGTGGTGCCGCGCACAATATCCCATGCCCATTTCAGGCGGGCGCCGCGTTCGCGCAGATGCACGCGCCAGCCGCCACGCCAGCCCACGGCTTGGGCATCATAGCCCACGGCATCCATGCCTTGCCAGCGTGCCAAGGCCAATGCGCGCTGATTGTGAAACGGCTGCGACACCATACACAGGCGGCGTTGGCTGCGCGGGGTGTCGAAGGTGTCGGCATAGCGCACAATGCTGTCGAGCGTGCGCATACCGGCTTCGTCTTGCCAAATCACGCCAGCGGGAATGCCGGCGGCCACCAAGTCGGCCTGCATGGCGGCGGTTTCGCTCACTGCTTCGGTAAGCCCGTTGCCGCTCACCACAAAACGTTTGGTTTTGCCCGCCCGCCATAAATCGATGGCGGCTTGGATGCGGTATTGGTAATACACATTGTGGCCACCGCTGGCAAGGTATTTGGCGGTGCCCAGCAGCAGGGCGTCATCGCAGGCGGGCAAATCTCCGATGCGGCGGTAACGGTGGCGGCGGGTAATCAGTGCCACACCTATATCCGGCAGCGCCAGCAAAAGCAGCAACAGCAGAATACTGATTAAGAATGGTGTTATCACGGTATCAGACAGCCCGGTTTAAAAGCGGCGCTGCAGCTTGGTGGCAATCAAAATACTGGCGGCCAGCTCTTCAATCGATTTGTGGGTGGTGTTGGTGAAGGGGATATTGTGCTGGCGGAACATGCTTTCGGCTTCGTTTACCTCAAAGCGGCAATTTTCAATGCTGGCATAGCGCGAATCAGGGCGGCGCTCGGAGCGGATGTGGTGCAGCCGCTGCGGCTCGATGGTGAGGCCGTAGATTTTGTGCTTGAAAGGCTTGAGCATGCGGGGCAGGTTGGTGCTGTCCAAATCGTCGGGCGTGAGCGGGTAGTTGGCGGCGCGGATGCCGTATTGCAAGGCCAAATACAGACAGGTGGGGGTTTTGCCGCTGCGCGACACGCCCACCAGAATCACATCGGCTTTTTGCAGGTCTTTGTCGCTCACGCCGTCGTCGTGGCTGAGTGAAAAGTTTACCGCTTCCATGCGCGCATCATAGCGCTCGGTGTCTTGGATGCCGTGGGTGCGGCCGATTTGGTGGTTGGCGCGCAGCGATAATTCGGTTTCCAGCTCGCCGATAAAGGCATCAAAAAAACTTAAATGCAAACCGGCGCTGGTTTTAACGATTTTGCGGATGTCTTCATCCACAATGCTGGAAAAAATCAAAGGCCGCTCGGCAGCCTTGGCGGCCACTTGGTTTACCAAAGCCACGGTTTCGCGGGCTTTGGCTTCGGTGTCGACAAAAGGATAGGTGGCACGTTTGAATTCGATGCCGTCAAACTGATTGAGCAAGGCTTCACCCATGCTTTCGGCGGTGATGCCGGTGCGGTCGGAGATAAAAAAAGCGTGGCGGGAGGGTTGGTTCATGGCGGGCATTCCAAGAGGCAATAAGCACGATACGGCATCATACCGCAGTGCACTGTAAACCGTAAGGGCAGCCTGAAACTACAGCCTGTTACACAAATTTGACACGCTGCAATAAAGCATAAAATACCAATATATATAAAATATCAGCCATAAAATTTAAATAACAGCGGGTAATATTGGCAGCTATTGCGGTATTAAATCGTGTCGAAAACGGCTATTGGTATGATTTAAATAAGATAATGTACCAATAGGCTGCCTGAAAGTAGCTACTCTAAAAAAAGTGCCGGTGCGGCGGCGTGGTATTTTCCGCCTGCGGGTGGCTTTTGTGCAGAGCAAAAAGGCATGACAGTGGCGGGGTGAATCTTATAGAATACCGGCACATTTATTTAATCCTCTGGATGTGACAACATGGCTGGTAACAACGTAATCTGGTTTGAAAACCTGCGCATGACCGACGTGGAAAACGTGGGCGGCAAAAACGCTTCATTGGGCGAAATGATTAGCCAACTCACCGAAAAAGGCGTGCGCGTGCCGGGTGGCTTTGCCACCACCGCCGATGCCTATCGCCGCTTTTTGGCGCATGAAGGCTTGAGCGAGCGCATCAATGCGGCACTGGCCGCGCTGGATGTGGAAGATGTGGTGGAACTGGCGCGGGTGGGCAAGGAAATCCGCCAATGGGTTTTGGACACCCCGTTTCCGCCCGAGCTGGATGCCGACATTCAGGTAGCCTGGGAAAAAATGGTGGCCGATGCGGGCACCGAAAACATTTCTGTGGCGGTGCGCTCTTCGGCCACGGCAGAAGATTTGCCGGATGCTTCTTTTGCCGGCCAGCAAGAAACATTTTTGAATATCAATGGCTTGGATAATGTAAAAGAAGCGATGAAGCATGTATTCGCCTCTTTATACAACGACCGCGCCATTTCCTACCGCGTGCACAAAGGCTTTGCCCACGATGTGGTGGCCTTGTCTGCCGGGGTGCAGCGCATGGTGCGCTCCGACAGCGGCGCGGCCGGGGTGATGTTTACCATGGATACCGAATCCGGCTTTGACCAAGTGGTGTTCCTCACCGCTTCTTACGGCTTGGGCGAAACCGTGGTGCAAGGCGCAGTGAATCCAGACGAATTCTATGTGCACAAACCCACGCTCAAAGCAGGCAAACCGGCCATTTTGCGCAAAAACATGGGCTCCAAGCTCATTAAAATGATTTTCACCGCAGAAGCCGTGGCCGGTAAATCGGTGCAAACCGTGGATGTGGACGAAGCCGAGCGCAAGCAGTTCTCCATCAACGATGCAGAAATCACCGAGTTGGCGCAATATGCCCTGATTATCGAACAGCATTACGGCCGCCCGATGGACATCGAGTGGGGTCGCGACGGGGTGGACGGCAAGCTCTACATCCTGCAAGCGCGCCCGGAAACCGTAAAATCGCAAGAAGACCGCAGCAAAACCCTACGCCGCTACCGCATTGAGCAAAAATCCGCCGTGCTGGCCGAAGGCCGCGCCATCGGCCAAAAAGTAGGCCAAGGCAAAGTGCGCTTGATTAAAGACGCTTCCGAAATGGATGTGGTGCAGCCGGGCGATGTTTTGGTGACCGACATGACCGATCCCGATTGGGAGCCGGTGATGAAACGCGCCGCTGCTATTGTGACCAACCGCGGCGGGCGCACTTGCCATGCCGCCATTATTGCCCGCGAGCTGGGCATTCCGGCGGTGGTGGGCAGCGGCAATGCCACCGAAGTATTGCAAAACGGCCAAGAAGTCACCGTGTCTTGTGCCGAAGGCGATACCGGCCTGATTTACGAAGGCCTGCCCAAAGTGGAGGTGATTGATCTGGCGCTGGACAATATGCCCGAAGCCCCGGCCAAAATCATGATGAACGTGGGCAACCCCGAATTGGCGTTTTCGTTTTCCGGCCTGCCCAACGAAGGCATCGGCTTGGCGCGGATGGAATTCATCATCAACCGCCAAATCGGCATCCACCCCAAAGCCTTGTTGGAATTCGACCAGCAAGACAGCGAGCTGAAGCAAACCATCAGCGACCGCATCGCCGGCTATGCCTCACCGGTGGCGTTTTATGTGGACAAAATCGCCGAAGGCGTGTCTACCTTGGCCGCTTCGGTGTATCCGAAAAAAGTCATCGTGCGCATGTCTGACTTCAAATCCAACGAGTATGCCAACTTAATTGGTGGCAACCTCTACGAGCCGCACGAAGAAAACCCCATGCTCGGCTTCCGTGGCGCCGCCCGCTATGTGTCCGACGACTTCAAAGCCTGCTTTGCCTTGGAGTGCCAAGCGCTCAAACGCGTGCGCGACGATATGGGGCTCACCAATGTGGAAATCATGATTCCGTTTGTGCGCACCTTGGGTGAGGCGGAAGCGGTGGTGAATGCGCTGAAAGACAACGGCTTGGAGCGCGGCAAAAACGGCCTACGCCTGATTATGATGTGCGAGCTGCCCACCAACGCCGTGTTGGCCGAGCAGTTCCTCAAATACTTCGACGGTTTCTCCATCGGCTCCAACGACATGACCCAGCTCACCTTGGGGCTGGATCGCGACAGCGGCGGCCCGATTGCCAGCACCTTCGACGAGCGCGACCCGGCGGTAAAAGTGATGCTGCATCTGGCCATTCAAGCCTGCCGCAAGCTAAACAAATACGTGGGCATCTGCGGCCAAGGCCCTTCGGATCACCCCGACTTTGCCAAATGGCTGGTGGAAGAAGGCATCGAAACCATTTCGCTCAATCCGGATACGGTGATTGAAACGTGGATGTATTTGGCTAAAGAGCTGAAGAAATAAGCTGTTGAGTAATCAAAAAACCGCTGCCTGAAAAGCAGCGGTTTTTTTGTTATGGCTTGATTGGCAAGAAAGAGTACCAAGCCAAAAATAACCTTCAATTAAAATACGCAAAATGTAAAATACGCAAAATGCAACATAGGATGCGCCTTGGCGCATCGGCTTCTGCGATTTTAGGCTTGATGCGCCAAGGCGCATCCTATGCATCAATTGATTTGGATGAATTTTAAAATGGTTTATTTTTTATAAATGGTATAAATCATTTCATAATAAAGGCTGCCTGAAAAGCTTTTGTGAAGTCAAAACTTTTCAGGCAGCCTTTATGATAGCTGATTTAGTAATCCAAGATTAGTGATCCAGATAGAGGTAGTTTTTCCAGCTGTTCATGCGCAACAGAATTTTACGCATCATCGCCAAGTGATGGGCGTGTTCGGTGTAAACCGCCGCTTCCGCCGTGGTACCGAAAGGCAAGTGATAGCTGGATATATCCTCTTTTATTTTCAGCTGCACCATGGTGCGGGCCGAATTATCAATGAATTTTTGCGTATACAAAATACCGTTGGGCTGTACTTCGTGCTCACCGATGGTGGGCAACACGCCCACTACTTCAGCTTGGAATACTTTGCCCGGAATGGCAGGGAAAATCAGCTCCGCTTCATCGCCC
>RRZU010342191.1_pt1 | contig 15974 bp, 8 predicted proteins | sample 2165561 | NCBI WGS metagenome assembly RRZU01 (sample SAMN10456909, study PRJNA506462) | wastewater metagenome | isolation source: wastewater sludge | place: USA: Moscow, Idaho
ATAAGATTTTGCGAAACTCGATCTTTTTCGTCGAAATTGGTTAATTCATTGCCTATTTCAATGATGTATGAATACTTAGCCATCCAATCATCGAATGAGGAGAACTCCTCAATAATTTCTTCTTGTACGTCGTTGATACTTAACATTATGAGAGTATATTTTTTACTAGATTTATCGACTTCACTAAAACATCGACCTCCTCTTTTGTATTATAAAAAGAGAACGATGCTCTTACCGTTCCAGGTATTTTAAATTTATCGATGATGGGTTGAGCGCAATGGTGACCTGTACGAACAGCTACTCCTAACTTATCAAGAAGAGTCCCCATGTCAAATGAGTGAATGTCGTTAACTAAAAAAGAGAAGAGTGACGCACGCTCTTTAGCTCTACCAAAAAAGCGAATTCCTTCTATGGCAGAGAGTTGTGCATCAGCATACTTATACAATTCGGTTTCGTAAGCCATGATCTCATCAAAACCGATAGCATTAACATAATCAATTGCCGCAGCAAGACCAATGGCTGCAACATAATCGGGCGTTCCAGCTTCAAATTTAAGTGGAAGGTCGCCATAAACAGTTTTCTCAAAAGAGACCGTTTTTATCATATCCCCACCACCTTGATAGGGAGGCATGGCATCTAATAGATCGCGTTTGCCATAAAGTACACCAATACCGGTTGGGCCATACAATTTATGACCCGAGAATGCATAAAAATCGCAATCTAATGCCTTGACATCCACCTTGAAATGTTGAATTCCTTGAGCGCCATCAATCAAAACTTTAACGCCATATTGATGAGCAAGTGAGATGATATTAGCAATTGGATTTACAGTGCCTAATATATTACTCACCTGAGTAACTGAAAGCAATTTGGTTTTGGGAGTGATAAGTTGCTTTAAATCATCAAGACTTAACTCACCATTATCGTCGCAACGCCAAACCTTTAGAGTTGCTTTACGACGCTGAGTCATGAGTTGCCATGGAACGATATTAGAGTGGTGCTCCATTTCAGAGACAATAATCTCATCTCCTTCATTTACAAAAGCTTCGCCAAAAGAAAAGGCAACTAAATTGATCGAATCCGTTGTTCCTTTTGTAAAGATGGTCTCTTCGGTGGTTGAGTTAATAAATTGAGCTATTACGCCTCTACTCTTTTCGTAAAGTTCAGTAGTATAACCACTTAAATAGTGAACTCCTCGATGAATATTGCTATTATGCTTATAATAAACAGCATCCATAGCTTCAATAACTTGACGCGGCTTTTGAGTAGTAGCACCATTATCGAGATAGACAAGAGGCTTATTATGAACCTTTTGCGCTAATATTGGGAAATCCTCGCGTATTTTTAAAACATCAAAAGCCATTCAATCTATCTTTGGGTGGGCAAAAGTACTAATTATCTGTTTTTCCACAAACAACGCAAGAGCTACAACTATTAAGTTCTCCTCTAAAAGTGCGTTCAACCAGTTCGCGAATTTGCTCTTTAAGAGGAGCTACTCTTATCTTTTCAATAACCTCATAGGCAAAAGCATACATCAACAAGATTCGAGCCTCCTCCATGCCAACTCCTCGCGAACGAAGATAAAACATAGCATTATCGTCGAGCTGACCAATGGTAGCACCATGCGAACACTTCACATCATCGGCATAAATCTCTAATTGAGGTTTGGTGTTAATGCGAGCATCAGAGGTTAGCAGTAAGTTATTGTTTTTTTGAAATGCATTGGTCTTCTGGGCATCTTTAGCCACGTAAACACGGCCAGCAAAAACACCTGTAGAGCTATTGTCCATAACCCCTTTATAGAGTTCGTTGCTGTAACAATTAGGACTATTATGTGAGATACTCGTAAAGTTATCTACGTGTTGAGATTTATCGCAAAGGTAGAGACCAAACAAATTTGCCTCACTCTCCTCGCCATTTAGCTCAACCGTTGTATTGTTACGAGATAAACCAGTATGAAGATTAAGATGCGTGGTATATACCTTTGACTTTCCTAACTGATTAATTGCAAGAGTATTAATAGCTGTTGTTAGATTATGAAGATTTTGCACATTGTAAAAATCAAAGATTCCTTCTTCATCTACAACTACCTCAGTAACAGAATTAACCAAGTATCGATTTTCTGATAACGAATGGTCGCAATAAAGTAATTTTACCTCGGCACGCTTACCTACCAATACAAAGTTGCGTTGAAAAATGGAGGTATCTTGAGTAGAAGTATATACATTTACAACCTGAATTGGTTTTTCAACCACTACATTATCAGGAATATATATAAAGAAACCATCTTGCGCAAATGCACTATTAAGTGCAATATTGGCATCTTTAGCAGAACTAGCTATTTTGCCATAAAAGGGAGCAATCTTATCTTGTAGTTGTTTTGCACAGTTAGCAAAGCTTCCAACAATAACGCCCTTTGGAAGACCATTAATTTCTGAATTAGCCTCATCTAACCATCCATTAATGACATATACGTTATGAGTATCCATATTGGCAACCCCACAATGAAAGTGGTCGTTAGCCAACGAAAAAGCCTCCTTTTTTGTGAACGAATTATGATAAGTGTGAGCAAATGCGGGTAACAAATTGGTATATTTATAACTCTCGGTAAAGCGAGTTGGGATACCTAGGCGCATGAAATCATTGAACGCACTATCTCGCAACGCATTTACAGCATCTGATCCACTTTCATTTAACAGATCTCTTTTCACTTGAAAGAGCGATTGTAACTGCTCTTCAAATTTCTCAGATTGCCTTATATTACTCATTTACTTATCTTTAAATAGTATATAGAAACGTTTTGCTTAATCTTCAAACTCCTTTTTAATCCAATCGTAACCCTTCTCTTCAAGCTCTTGCACAAGCTCTTTACCCGCCGATTTTACGATACGTCCTTTATACAACACATGTACAAAATCAGGAACTATATAGTCAAGCAAACGTTGATAGTGAGTAATAACAATTGTAGAGTTTTCAGCTGTTTTGAGTTTGTTTACTCCATTAGCCACAATTCGTAGTGCATCGATATCAAGTCCAGAATCCGTCTCATCCAAAATAGCCAACTTTGGTTGAAGCATAGCCATTTGGAAAATTTCATTCTTCTTCTTCTCTCCACCCGAAAATCCTTCGTTAACCGAGCGATTCGTAAGATTTGAATCAATTTCAACTAAATTCTTTTTATCGCGCATCAACTTCAAAAAATCGCTTGCAGAAAGAGCTGGCTCGTTACGATATTTACGATGTTCGTTAACCGCCGTACGCATAAAATTGGTCATTGAAACGCCCGGAATCTCAACCGGATACTGAAAGCTCAAGAAGAGACCCTCTCTTGAACGATCTTCAGGCGAAAGCTCAAGAAGATCTTTACCATTAAAAAGAACCGAACCTTCGCAAACAGTAAATTTACTATTTCCAGCAAGCACCGAGGAGAGCGTACTTTTGCCTGAACCATTAGGCCCCATGATGGCATGCACCTCACCTGGTTTGATGGTAAGATTTATTCCTCGCAGAATCTCTTTATTCTCAATCTTAGCGTGTAAATCTCTAATTTCTAACATCTTCTATATCGCTTAATAAAATTCAAAACATTAACCAACACTACCCTCTAGACTAATTTGAAGTAGTTTTTGAGCCTCCACCGCAAACTCCATAGGAAGCTGATTTATAACATCTTTCACGTAACCATTAACGATCAATCCCACCGCATCTTCGGTAGAAATTCCACGTTGATTACAGTAAAATATCTGATCTTCGCCAATCTTAGAGGTAGTTGCCTCATGCTCCACCACGGCGCTACTATTATTTATTTCAAGATATGGGAAGGTATGAGCACCACATTTATCGCCCAACAACAGCGAGTCGCACTGCGAGAAGTTACGTGCATTATCGGCCTTTTTTGAGACGCGAACCAATCCTCTGTAACTATTTTGGCTAACGCCAGCTGAAATACCTTTTGAAACGATCAGGCTTCGTGTATTTTTGCCCAGATGAATCATCTTTGTTCCAGTGTCAGCCTGTTGATGATTATTGGTAACCGCAACAGAGTAAAACTCTCCAACCGAATGGTCGCCCATGAGCACACAACTCGGGTATTTCCAAGTAATTGCCGATCCTGTTTCAACCTGAGTCCAAGATATTTTAGAGTAATCACCTTTACAAATTCCTCGTTTGGTCACAAAGTTATAGATACCTCCTACACCATTTTTATCGCCCGGATACCAGTTTTGCACTGTCGAGTATTTAACCTCGGCGCGTTCGTGAGCAATAATCTCAACCACAGCGGCATGTAACTGATTTTCATCACGCATTGGAGCGGTACATCCCTCCAAATAACTCACATAACTATCGTCATCGGCCACAATAAGTGTACGTTCAAATTGTCCCGTATTTTTAGCATTTATTCTAAAGTAAGTTGACAGCTCCATAGGGCAACGAACTCCTTTAGGAATATAGACAAAAGATCCATCGGAAAATACAGCAGCATTAAGCGCCGCAAAGTAGTTATCAGCATATGAGACAACACTGCCCAAATATTTTTGAATAAGATCGGGAAATTCATGAACAGCTTCGCTAAAAGAGGAGAAGATGATGCCTTTTTCGGCCAACGTCTCTTTAAAAGTGGTTTTTACAGATACGCTATCAATTACAGCATCAACCGCTACACCAGAAAGAATCTTCTGCTCATCGAGAGGAATGCCTAATTTATCAAAAGTTGCTCTAAGTTCGGGGTCCACATCGTCCATGCTATCTAACGCCAACTTGTTTTTGGGAGCAGCGTAAAAGATAATCTCTTGATAATCAATCTCAGGAATATTTAAGTGAGCCCAGTCGGGCTTTGGCATAGTAAGCCAATGTGCATAAGCCTTTAATCGATAGTCGAGCATAAATTGAGGCTCATTCTTTTTTGCAGATATAAGGCGCACCACATCCTCGCTCAAACCCTTAGGAATAGACTCCGTATCGATATCGGAAGTAAAACCATACTTATAGTCGTTACCCGTTACTTCATCTAAAATATTATTTTCGTCAGCCATATTTTTCTACTCAATTGCAAAAAACAAACAAGAAAGAGCTACTTAAGTTCAAACTCAAATCAATCTTTATTGAGAATGAGTCTAAATATCTTGAGTGCAATTTATAATGATTAAAAATAAGAAAAAAGCTGTATAATCATTTTTAACAATAATTATACAAAAAAAGCGACTATCCACAGAGGAAAGTCGCTTTTTTATAAAATCTATAAGAATTAGTGTACTAACTCTTTGTATTGATCAGCAGAAAGAAGTGTATCAAGTTCGGCTACGTTAGCAACCTCTACTTTAATCATCCATCCTTCATTAAATGGATCTTTATTAACCAACTCAGGCTTATTCAAAAGTACTGGATTGATCTCAATAACTTTACCAGTTACAGGCATATACAAATCAGACACGGTTTTTACAGCTTCGATTGTTCCAAAAACTTCCTCTTTATTAAGAGTTTCGCCTTCTGTTTCAATCTCAACAAAAACGATATCTCCAAGTTCACCTTGTGCAAAATCGGTAATTCCAACGGTAGCAATGTTTCCGTTAACAATGATCCACTCGTGATCTTTTGTGTACTTTAAATTTGTAGGAATATTCATGGGTATATAAATTATTTATGCCACATGGAACAATCATGAAAGAACGCCTATCGTAAGCAAAGAACTCTCTTCATCATTGTTTCATCTGAAAAAGATTATTAATAAGATGACAAAAGTACAAAAAAGATTATTACTCGTATGTTGAAAAAATAAATAATTACTGAGAAAGAGAGAATCTAAAGCTCAAACCGTAATTACTATTTGTTATAGGATACGAAAGTGAGATATATGGCGTATTAACATTACGCTTATAATAGAGTTGGACATTAAATCTATTATTAATCATATAATCGGCCGTAAAGGTGAAAGCAGATATCTTCATGCCCGCTGTTAACTGATTAACCGATTCTTGAATTTTGCGAATTACAGAGGTATTATCTCTTTCTGAATAATCAACACGTAAGTTAATATCATTTGTTATTTTCGAGTTATTCAAAATTAATCCAAGCTTATCAAATCGATAACCTAAACCAACCGACCATTCATCGTTATAATTCTCTATTAATTGATTGTTAGCCATGCTTAGACTCATTATTCTGCCCTTTTTGAACTCCACTCGTGTAGTGATATTGTTAACCCAAGTAACATTAACTAAAATCAATGGACTAAACTGCTCATTAATTACAACTGTACCAATTTGATATTGAGAAACATAATTTCCCGCATTATCCGTTGAATTAGTTCCCAAGTTAGTGGTGTAGTTTCCTACATTATAGGTGCATCGATAGGCATGAGAAAGATCTACATTCTTTGCTACTTTACTAACAACTGGGATTCGGCCAATACCATCATAAGAGACTCTCCAGTTAGGCATGATTGTAGAGAGAGCAGGCATTGCGGATAGGAATATGGAATTTGGACTTATCCCTGAATAAGCGGACAAAAAAGATGGTATCAAAACATCCTGCGATAATGCACCATAGCCAGGGGCATAACCAGTTGAATCGGGTTGAGATGGACGATTATTCTCTTCGGCCAATCGATGCGAAATAACTGGTCGATTATCAAGAAACTCTTGAAAGGTTGAAGAGAAAAGTGTACCAGTGGTGCTAACCTTCTTGAAAGTGCTAAAAGCAATGAATGACATCGAAAATGTACCACTCTCACGGGTATTCATTGGACCAACAATCTGGTATTTATTGTCTGGAATTGTATCACGATAATACTCATTCAAGCTATAAGTTTCTCTCCTATCCGAAACCAACTCTATTTTAAATCCTCTAACAGGCTCAATATTTGTGCGGAAGGAGATATCCTTACTCTTCACCATTTGGTAAGGGGTATTAAACTTAACATCATTAGTAAGCCATTGATTTCCAGCGGCAACTTCGGCAAACTCCCGATCTTGCATACCCATAATAAAAGGCACTCCAGGAGCTGCTCCATTCATCCCCAGAAATCCACTCGTCTGTCTATAACCTGGCAGTACCGTTCCATTACTTTCCGAATAGGTTACAGCAAAACTCTTAATACTTGTCAACAGCAGAGCTGTTATATCGGTTGCTACTTGCAATGGTCCATCTTCATCACTTCCAGTAGCTGTAACCATTAATCGCGCATCTTTGGCATCTACTTCAGGTATGAACTCAGCCTTCATTGGAGAGATAACTTTAGTAGTTCCCTTAACGGGCTTACCAGTTTTATCAAATACTCTAACTGTAATTTCGTTATTCTTTAGCTTATGATTAATTGCAAATGGCGTTCCCGCAGTCAACGCAACCCCATTACGACTAAATCGCTTTGAATTGGCTGCTGCATTTTGATTCTGGGCAGTTTTAGGTTTAAAATCATATTTTTTCCAAATCTCCTTTAAATAGGTGCTTTTGTTATATAAAGTATTGAAATTCAGCTGACCATTAGCCTGAATAGTATTTGAGTTTTTGATGGTATTACCCATATTAATGGAAGCATCTCGAGTCAAAGGTGCTACTAACCAGTTATACATGCCGCCATAACGTAACGTGGCGCTTGTCCAATCTAAATAAGGTAACTTATTTATTGGAATAGTATAATTAAAATTAAAAGTGTGCTGATAAGCCGTTTTTCGTCCGTGGCTTAAGCTCGAGTAGATATCAGACATTCCAATTGTATTAGCGCCCTCCTCTTCTTGAATTCGAAGATTTGTTATCGCTTTAAAATCAAATTTAAGATTTTTGGTGATAGCGTATTTAAGATCAAAAAGACGATTGAAATAGAAATCCTTTTTATAAATAGGCTCAAATATCTGATTTGGATCACTCAAGTTTCTAAGCTTCTCTTCTCTATAATTTCGATCTGTCTCAAGCGTATAACTCACCTGATTAGGATAAGGATAGAGATTAAAGTCTTTAATCAATCTTAAAGACGGAGAGCTTAATGCCGAAGATTTACTAAATGGTTCAAACGCTTTAGGTCGGGTACTATAATTATAGGCTAGCATTCCACGATAATTCTGATCGGTAGAATATTCGGTATTTATATTCCGTTTCTCGGTTTCGTTGTATGAGTAAGTTGCCGACAAGTTTGAAGGATCATACACCTTTACAGACTCACTTTTAGGTTGCAATCTCACATTCGTGAAGTTAATACTGCGTCGAGTTGTTACATCTTGTGAAATCTGTTTAATCGAATCCTTCTCTGCTTTAGAATCTGCATTTTTGAGTGCTGTTGCTAATTCAATATCTGGATCAACAGGATAGTATTTAGGCGTTGCAACCGCTTGAGAGACGCTCGAATAAAAAGGTATTGACATTCGAGATGAAGGACCAAGTGTCTTCCCTAGTTCGAGAGACGAGGCCACATCGTATTGATAAAAATCTTGCTGACTTCGCTCAGAAACTCCCTTTTCTATACTTCCAAAACCAATAGTACTAGTTAAACCAGCTACTGAAACCGAACCAAATTCTGCTAGTTTTAGATTCATACGAGCATTGGCAGCCCAACCACCTTTTTCGTCAAAATCGGTTAATCGTAACTCGTTCATCCATATTTCAGCAGATTTAGCTTGAATGTTGGTAGCAGTTCTACGATTTCGTACCCCAATCATAATATTTTGCACATTAGAGAGACTCGGGCTTCCCATTATGACGATTGTATTGTTCACATTTTCGGGGTCTTCACGCCTAAATGGCTTGTTATAATCCACTAAGGAGCCAGATCTACGCAGATCATTACGTTCAAGTTTAACTTGTTGTAAACTCTCGAGATTTATATTAAACTCATTTTCAGTTGGCCAAACACTCGAAGGACTATTTTGGTAAAAAGGTGACACCTTCAAAGGGACTTCGTACTCGTAATAGTTATTTGTAAAGTCCGATCCAATACGGATGAACGCAACTAAATCCTTATCAGCAACTCCCCCATCGTCCTTTGCCTCGGCGTGAACATACATTTTAAGTCTCTTGTACTGACGAATATCCATATCCATGCTCTTATAAGCAGCTCTGGCATCGCCCACTTTAAGTTCATTTACACGTAACACGATAGATTGCTCGTTTAAAAGACGGAGTTGTGGATTAGCAGGATCTTGTGTTCGATCAACCCCAGGAGGCAAGACATAATTAATTGGCGATCGACCAGAGTTCTCTTCAATATTAACCGCCGATAAATCGAAAGAAGAGGTGGTATCAGCTGCAACTAAACCTTCTGAAAGGTCAGAGGTGAATCGTCTCCAATCGCCACGTACAAGATCGAGAGTTGCAAAACGAAGAATTGTAGTGTCGGGACAATCTTTGAGGAACATACGCATGAAACGCACCGACCTTAAATCTTTTATGTTATTGATAGACTGACGAGTAGGCGCATCCACAGGAATTCGCACTTGATACCACACAGCTGTTTTTTGTTGGTCGTTAGGCAAAGTAACTAAAGCCTCGCGTCTATCGGTTATATAATTCTGACCCACTTTTAACTGACTCGGGTCGAGACTCATTTTATATTGAAAATAACTTTCCGATTCACTTAGAGTATAATCTTTATTTAGATCTTCCTGATCGGGCATTGATGTTGCCGCTGTGGAGTAACTCTCAGGAGAGTATTCTGAAGATTTGGAGTTTCCATCAGGGTTATTAAAGAGTTTATATCGATCGAGGATAGATTTTTGAGACGCATCGTAATCACTACCTCTAAAATAGTGGTAATCATCCGACGATGGATCTGCCATCATTTGAGCCTTCAAATCGGCTGGTAATCCTGCTGGCAAACTATTCAAATAATTATCAAAAAAGGTTGACTCGGCCGACGAGTTAAGTCCATCAAAACCCACATCTTGCACAAAGCGAGAAGCGGGATCATTGTTAAATGCCGAAACCACATTTTGCTTAGTAGGCACAGCTCCCCAAGCCGTAGTATCGATTGCATTATCCTCACCAGGCACAGGTAATCCCTGCTCAAAAGCCTTGCGACCATCACGCAAAACATCCTCAGAAACAGTTCCTAGGTTTACATACAAATCACCACCTTTAAAACTAGCATCTCCAAACGTTGGATCCATTACCCAAAACTCGATATAGGAGATGTTTGCAGCTTCAAAATCATTTGTCTCTATTGAACGCATAATACCACCCCAACGGCCAATTGGATTTATGAAACGCCCTGTAGTTGGATCAATATTGTCTGTATCAAAGTTATATTGCCCCCTCTCGTCGGGATAATACGCTAAGTTTAACACCGAAAGATTTGAAGGTTGTCCATAAGCATTATTACGCTCAGGAAAAATCTCCTTCGTATCCACCTGTCTAACTCTATCGTCGCTAATAGCATCATCATTAATATGATCAGGACGTGTAGATCCTTTTGAATAAAAAAGCGGATCGATTACATACCAAGCCAAGCGTGCTCTGTTTTCACCAAAAGCAACATTTCCAATCCCACTTGCTTCAGGGAAAAGATCAGCCTGTCCTTGAGGTGTAGAGGCAATAGACCATGCCGTCCAGTTACGCAAATCGATAGAGGATTTGGTTCCTTCAAAATCGTCGATATAAGATTGCCCTGTTTTACCAACCGCCGAATTATGACCTGGCACTAGTTGAGCAAACTCTCCTTCAACTGTTAGCGATGATTTCTCTTTTAGATTCCACCAAGGAGCTTTATTAAGAAAATTCGTAAGTGCCTCACTATCGGTATTGTAAGTACCATTAAATCCCCAAATAGTATTTGATATTGGCTCACTTCCATAAGTAACCTTGGTTGTAAGTGGGCGTTCATTAAGATTCATAATGGTTGCACCAATATTCAACTTTGGATTGAATTTATAGTCGAAATGAGCACCCATTAAGGTTTTAGTCTGCAAATTAAAGAGCGATCGACTCTCGAGCGAAACTTGAATAGGTGTGCCTGACTCAAGTAACCCTTTATTGATAATTTTAACCCTACCCAAAGTGTAATCAACTGTGTAATCAACATTTTCAACAAGTCGAATACCGCCCGCAGAAACCGTTACACCACCTTGAGGAATATCCATAGCGTTAAGAGAGATATCTGAACCTCCACTTGATTTATACTTTCCATAAAGTACAAATTTATCCTTAGCAGCCAACTCGCCTGCGGTGGTTAATGTGCTATCGTAGAGCTCTTGAAAAACATATTTCTTTGCAATTGATGCATCGTTAATCGTATCACTCAAATGGCTACCAAAAGGTTCGAGCACTGGGAAAATAATGCGTCCATTAGATGGATAGATGGTTAAACTAGGGACAAAGTCAAACACCCCATCACCTGTACTTGTGGGCTCATTTTGCTGGTTAAGGTTATCTAAATTCATCAACTTTAAAAGTCGTTCATTTTTCACCCCTGCTCCACCTTCAGGCAGATAATTTATATATCCTCCAGTAGAATCGCTTAAAAGTCCAATATTAAGTCTAAAATCGTCGCTATTTACTTGAAAAGCACCAATCGAGTAAATGTTCTTCATCATCAACTGCCAAGTTGTCTTGAAATCAGGAGAGAGATTGGTTCCTTTAATCAATTTTAAATAGAGGTTTTTTGGAGCTTCAATACCATCGGTACTTAGATCTCCAACCTTATAAATTGTGCCATTGTAACTATATTCATAAGCGACCGCTAATATCTCATCGTTGTTTAAGGAGCTATTTAAGGAGATGAAGCCTAAGGTTTCGCTAAGGGTATATTCAGATGGATTTAATCTGCGTGCGTTTTCAATTTTCTCGTAATCTTTAGCAGTACTAAACCCAGGAGTGGTAAAAAATGAGTTATTAAAAACAGTTGAGACCTCGCTTAAGTTGCGAGCAGCCTTCCAAGTGTTATCCATCTCAGAGTAGATGTTGTTAGCATCATTAGATGGTGGGACAGAGGGATAGTCTGTCCACATAGAATTTGTACTAAATGAATGTTCTCCTAAATCGGTAAAAGCAACAGCATTTCGAGAGTTCTCGTTTTGACCAGTTTTATTGGTCACCCACACTTCAACCTTCTGTACCACAAAGGGAGAGGTCGTAACAGGTAAGTTATAGAGCGATGTTTCAAATTGTTTGCGAAACTCTAATGACAAGAAGAAGTGTCTATTTTTGTCATATTCAGACGCTTTCACTTTAAACTCCTGCTCTTGTGCGCCACCCTGAACATTTAGAACTTGCGTTTCACCTTTTTGCTGCGAAAAGAGAGTAACCACATTTAACTTTCCAAATTGGAGTTCGGTTTTAATACCGAATAAACTCTGACTACCAGTTATTAACGTTCCGGGAAGAGGCATGGTAACATTACCAAACTCAATTTTTCGAATGATATCATCCTCTTTACCAGCATACTCGAGCTTAGTCTCATTTTCAAAATCAAAACTAGCCTCGGTATTATAGTTGAGCCCCATTTTAAGTTTGTCGCCAATGGCAGCCTGCACATTTACTTGTATCTTCTGTTGGAAATCGAATGTGGTTGTTTTTCGCAACTCCTCTTGAAGTGTAGGATTATCAATCCTTGTGTGCTTCATCCCGATAGTTAGCTCGGCCGTTCCTTGAGGTTTTATAGATACGGTATTGGATCCAAAAATAGATTCAAATCCATCCCCACCCACTTTCCATGCATTACTCAACCAATTACGCCCAGCACCAGAAGTAGAGTTTCCTGCATCGCTTTGAACTTTATCTCTATAATAGCTATTCATCGACTTTCGAGTATCGGTATTCATATACTCTTGAAGCGACATTGTGTAAGGTAATCGAACATCTACCCCACCAATTTTGCGATAAATAGTAACCTGATTGGTGTTTGGATCGTATTCTGTTCGATACTCGGCATTATCAGGATCTTCTAAATCCATGGCGCCATTTTCAAACTTTTGCTCGTATGGAGTGTTGCTCTGATCTTTAATCGGGAATTTAATTGAGCCATCATCCTCTGGCTCTTCAAGATCAATGGAATCGGGCTCTTGAGAATAAAAATCTTCTAACGATAATAGATCTGCCTCCACCATAAGGTGCGAGGTTGCCCCTCCAATAGAAACCAATCCTATGAAGAGAGATACAATTAAAAATGATCGCAAAAGCCTCGACAAAACTCTTTAAATATTCTTTAAATTTATAATAATGGAAGTGCCTTTTTAATAATCGCTTCCACTTTTAACTCAGGATTTTCGGCAACTAATTTATCAATAACCTTTTGACTTGCTCCTTTAACAAAGCCTAACATCACCAAAGCAGATAACGCTTCTTCGCGAATTGTATTGTTTTGCAAGAAAAGATTTTTTGGATCGATAGCTCGTTTATCTATCTTATCCTTCAGCTCAACTATGATTCGCTGTGCCGTTTTAAGTCCAATTCCTTTAATTCCTTTGAGCGTATTTACATTATCACTCGCTATAGCAGCAGTAATTTCTTCAACACTCAACGAAGATAGCATCATCCGAGCCGTATTAGCACCAACGCCCGAAACGGAAATTAACAACTTAAATAACTCACGCTCATCTTTATCAAAAAAACCATAAAAGATAAAGGCATCTTCACGGATATTTTCATGAATATAGAGTTTAACCTCTGGTAATTGCTGAATTTTTGTAAAAGTAACAAGAGAGATATTAATCATATAGCCAATACCACCGCACTCAATAACCGCATGAGCCGGACTAACTTCTGCTACTTTACCTGAAATATACTCGTACATAGTCTCTTATTTATTGAGCGTTTAAATCACCCCACCCTTGCGCCTTTAACTCCACCTCTTGGCCCGAAGCTGTTACCAACAAAAACTCATCGGGTTGCGATGTGGTATGACCAATAATATAGATTGGAATATCTGTCTGCTTCGAGAACTTCTCAAAATCAGATGCTGGAATGGTAAACATGAATTCATAATCATCGCCACCATTCAGTGCTGCCACCGTTGGATTGATACCCATCTCCTCAGCAGTTAAAGAGGTAGTGTGATCGATTGGAAGTTTATCTTCATAAATTTTGCACCCTACTCCACTTGCTAGACAAATTTGGCGAATATCGCTAGCAACGCCATCACTCACATCAATTAATGACGTTGGCTTCACCTCTAACTCCTTCAAATAACCGAACAACCCTGTAGGCAATGATGGTTTTAACTGACGCTCAAGCAGATATTCACGGCCAGAAAAGTCAGGAGTTGAGACTTTAGTAGCTTCAAAAACATGTTTCTCGCGCTCCAAAAGCTGTAAACCCATATATGCACCACCCAAATCGCCCGTAATACAAATAAGGTTATCCGCTTTTGCACCACTACGATAAACAACCTCGTCCTCTTTAGCACTTCCAACAGCTGAGATACCAATTGTTAAACCAGTAAGTGCCGTAGTTGTGTCGCCACCAATGATGGTAATATTATATTCTGAACACGCTAATTTGAAACCATCATATAACTCATCAATCAACTCCAACTTCATTTTAGAACTTAATCCCAACGAAATGGTAATATATACAGGTGTTCCGTTCATGGCATAAATATCTGCAATTGTCGCAACAACGCACTTATATCCAACATGTTTGAGAGGGAAATAGGTTAAATCGAAATGGATTCCCTCTAAAAAGAGATCCGACGATACCAACTGAACTCCATTGCCACACTTAATAACAGCCGCATCATCTCCAACACCCTTTAGTAAATCGCCATTGCTCTTGTCAACCGACTCAGTTACTCTACTAATTAGACCAAACTCTCCTAATTGCGAAAGATTTGATATTTTATTCTCATCCATGTATCGTCAAAATTTTTTGAACCCAAAAGTAATACATTTGAGCTAATGAACTAGTGCTAAAAAGATTACATTTTAAATATTTTTAAGGCTTTAAGCACTTTTTTTCTGATATATAGTTTTAAAAACCTACCTTTGCACCATAATTCCTCGAAAACAAAGCTCTTACAGCAAAAGAAACTCGCAATTTAAACACCGCAAACTAAGGCCAACTCCGCTTTTAATAATGGAAAGCCAATTAAAAATTCTACCTTTACTAGCACATTTTTCTAACAAGATTCAACGCTCAGTCCACTATTTTTGAGCATTTTAAACAATATTTATAATGAGAAAAGAGAAAAACTTCATTCCAAAACCAAAAGTTAGCTCTCAAGCAAAACCACACGGTAAAAACCACGAGAAGCCTCAAAATAAAGCGAACGAGACCGAGAGCGACAAGGCAAAGGTGATGAAGAAAAAAGATATGAAACTTCGCATCAGAGAGCTTTTTGAACGTGAAAACAAAACACTCAACTACAAACAAGTTGCTGATTTCATTGATGTTAAACGACGTGCTGGCAAGCAAGCAGTTATGATTGTACTTAACGAGCTTGCAGCCGAAGGTTATTTGAGCGAAGTGGTTTTAGGCCGTTTTCGTAAGATGAACCGCCTCTCTTATGTGAACGGAACGGTTGATTTAACAGCCTCGGGCTCAGCCTACATTATTCCAGACGATGGTGGACAAGATATATTTATTGCCCAATCCAATTTAATGAACGCCATCAATGGTGATAGGGTAAAAGTACACACCTTCGCAGCCAAAGCTGGGCGTCGTCCAGAGGGAGAGGTTGTCGAAATCACCGAACGCAAGCGTGATTCATTTGTGGGCTTCATCGAAATGTCAAAAACCTACGCCTTTGTGGTAGTTGATAAACGTATTTTACCAACCGATATCTTCATCCCGATTAATAAACTCAACGGCGCAAAAAACAAACAAAAAGTGGTTGCCCGAATTACCGAATGGCCTCAAGCAGGAAAACCAGTTGGCGAAATCATTGATGTTTTAGGTGACATTGGAGATAATAATGCCGAGATGCACGCCATCTTAGCTGAATTTGGATTGCCTTATAAATATCCACAAAACGTACACGACTACGCCGAAAAGATTGATGCTGGAATAACACCTGAGGAGATTGCCAAACGCAAAGATTACCGCAACATCTGCAC
>RRZU011947498.1_pt1 | contig 15974 bp, 14 predicted proteins | sample 2165561 | NCBI WGS metagenome assembly RRZU01 (sample SAMN10456909, study PRJNA506462) | wastewater metagenome | isolation source: wastewater sludge | place: USA: Moscow, Idaho
CCAGATCGGCAGGATCGTGGCGAGCGTTCCGACCGGGTCGCTGACGATGCCGGCCTTCAGGTCGGCGTTCGAGCCGGCCAGCAGCAGGCCATAGATCACCAGCACTACCGGGGCGACGGCGCCGCCGACCGTGTTCCAGAACACGATCGCCCCGCCTGAGGCGTCGCGCGACTGGTAGCGCGACCAGTCGGCGGCGATGTTGATCCAGCCCAGACCGAAGCCGGTCATCACCATCACCAGCGCCCCGATCACGGCCTGCGTCGAACCCGCCGGAATGGCCTGGATCGCCGCCCAGTCGATCTTGCCGACCGTGAGCAGGATGTACACGATCGTCATCGCCCCGGTGACCCAGGTCAGGATCGACTGCAGCTTCATGATCGTGTGGTAGCCCGCCACCGACGCCAGCACGATCAGCGTCGCGATCACGGCGCAGGCGATGATTTTGGTGAGGGTGCCGCCGTCCCAGCCGAGCTGGGTGAAGACCGTCGCCGTGGCGAGGGTGGCCATGATGGCGAGGAATGTCTCCCAGCCGATCGACACCAGCCACGACACGACGCCGGGCACCTTCTGGCCGGTCACGCCGAACGCCGCACGAGACAGGATCATCGTCGGCACCGACCCGCGCTTGCCGGCGATCGCGATCACGCCGCACAGCAGGAACGACAGGCTGATGCCGACGACCGCCACGAGCACGCCCTGCCAGAAGGATACCCCGAAGTCGAGGACGAACGCCGCGTAGCTGATGCCGAACACCGACACGTTCGCCGCGAACCACGGCCAGAACAGGTCGGACGGCTTACCGGTGCGCTCGGCCTCGGTGATGATGTCGATGCCGTTGGTCTCGACGAGACGCCGACGCGAGGCGTCGTCGAAGGCGTCCGGACGCCGTGCCGGCGGAGTCTGCGTGCTCATAAGGTGCACTGTTCCCCCCGGACGCCCCCGCTGCCAGCATTTCCGCGACGTCAGCCCGCGACCCCCTCGACCCAACCGCCGTGCCGCCCGCAGCGTCCGACCGGCTCGCCGTCGAGGGCGACCACGAAGTGGGGACGCCGCTCCGGCTCCCACTCGGCCGTGCGCTCGCGCACGTCCGGCAGCACCGACGCGCCTTCGAGCGAAATCCAGCGGACGCCAGCGTCCGCGAGCCGCGCGACGAGGGTCGCGCGGGCGTCCCGCTCGAGGTAGGCCAGCGCTGCAGCGTTCTGGACGACGGGCGTCGCCCCGTCCGGGACGCCGGCCAGCAGCTCGTCGAGACCGGCCAGCATGTCGCCGCGGATCACCGTGACGGGGTCGGCGGCGACGGCGTCCAACGCGAGGGTGAGCCGGGCCTCGCGTTCGATCTCGTCGGGCCAGACGAGGGCGCGCAGCCAGGCTGCGGTGGCGGGGTCGACGGCGTCCAGGGGGGAGAGGTCGAGGCCGCGGCGATGGGCGACGCGCAGGTCGGCGGGGTCGCCGGGGAGGCGTCCGGTCACCTCGCAGCGCAGCACGGGCGACTCCGGCCCAGCGAGCGGACCGTCGGCGAACAACTCGGCGTCGCCCTCGTACCGGTAGCGATAGCGGTCGGGCGCGAGCAGCAGGCCTGCCGACGCCCCCAGCTCCAGCAGCGCGACCGGCTGGGGCAGCGACGCGAGCCGCGGTGCGGTCACGGCACAGCGTCCGGGTTCGGTGGTCTGCGTCTCGTGGGTCAGCACGAGCTCGCGCAGTGCCGGCCAGTATTCGGCGAACCAGTCCTCGAAGTCGGCGTCGGGGTCGGTGGGGCCGTCGAGCAGCCGGATCGCGCCGAGCAGCAGGTTCGGCTGGCGCTTGCCGCCCGGCAGTGTGTCGAGGCGTCCGAGCACGGACGGGGTCTGCGCGATCCAGGCGCACAGCCGCTGCCAGGTCGGCGAGGTCGCGCCGGCCTCGACCGCGAAGCTGCGGTACAGCTCGTCGATGCCGCGCGTGGCGTGGGTGTGACGGTCCTGCACGGTGGACTCCTCCCGTTCGTCGGCACGCTACCCGGCGACGGGTGTCGCCCACAGGCAGGACGGCGACCTGGCACCCTGCGCCGTTACCCTTGCGGGCATGACCACACCCACCCGCCTGAAGGCCCTGGCCGCCTCGGCCCTTGTCGTTTCCGTCTTCGCAGCCGCCTGCAGCTCGCCCGCAGCGAGCCCGACCACAGCGGGCACCGTCGGCACCCAGAACCAGACGTCACCGTCGGCCGCCCCGTCCGACCCGGCCACCTCGGCAAGCACGGCCCCGGACAACACCGGCACCCCGTCGGCGCAGGATCTGTGGACCAAGGCCCGCACCAGCGCGCTGGCTGCCAAGAGCGGCCACATGAAGGGCTTCCAGAGCAACTCCGGCCAGAAGCTGACCATCGACCTGGCCGGCACCACCGACGGCACGAACCAGCAGATCACCATGACCGGTGCGGACGCCGCCGGCTCAACCATTCGCGGCACCATGACGCTGCTCACGGTGGGTGGCGCCTACTACGTGAAGGGCGACCAGACGTTCTGGACCAAGCAGGGCGGCCTCACCCCGGCCCAGTTCAAGATGCTGAACGGCAAGTACATCAAGGCCCCGGCAGCCAGCGGCAAGGCGTTCGGCAGCTTCACACTGAAGATGATGCTCGACGCCGCATTCAAGGTCGAGAACCTGAGCACCCTCGAGAACCTGACCACCAAGGTCGAGAAGACCACCCACGCGGGCGTCCCGGCGTACAAGATCACGCCGAAGTCGTCGGACGGAACGACCATCATCGTGACCGCCGACGACAACGCCCACCTGCTGCAGATCGCGACGACCTACGACAACGCTCCGTTGCAGTACGAGTTCAGCCAGTGGAACGCCGTCCCCGTGGTGAAGGCGCCGCCGGCGAACCAGATCGTCAAGCAGTGACGTCCGCGTCCGGTGTCGGTTTCTGACGAGGCACTGACCGGACGCTGACCAGCGGCGACACACCGCGTCCAAGGAGCCCAACTCTCACGCACAGCGCGAGAGTTGGGCTCTTCTGTGCTCGAAATCAGCTCGCCAGGCGGGCAAATGTGGCTGAGATGCTGGCGTCGGTGAAACGTGTGTCCCTAGTGTGTGCCGGTACCGCCCGCGAGGGCCCGGCCGACACAAGGAGCCCACATGACCGCTCAAGGGGTCGTCGACTTCATCAACGACAACCTGACCTGGATCCTGATCGCCTTCCTGCTCGTCGCAGGGCTCTACTTCACGGTGGTGACACGCGGCGTCCAGTTCCGGCTGTTCGGGACCATGTGGAAGGTCATCTTCAACTCCCGCTCGAACGCCCAGGGCGGCATCTCGTCGTTCCAGGCGTTCGCGATCTCGCTCGCCTCGCGAGTCGGCACCGGCAACATCGTCGGCGTCGCGATCGCCCTCACGCTCGGCGGGCCGGGCGCCGTGTTCTGGATGTGGGTGATGGCTCTGCTCGGCATGGCGACCGCGTTCACCGAGGCGACGCTGGCCCAGCTCTACAAGGTTCCCCACAAGGAGGACGGGACGTTCCGCGGCGGCCCGGCCTACTACATTCAGTCGGGCCTGAAGTCGCGCCCGTTCGGCATCGTCTTCGCCGTCTGCCTGATCTTCACGTTCGGCTTCGCGTTCAACATGGTGCAGGCCAACACGATCTCGGGCATCTTCCAGAGCACGTGGAGCATTCCGCCGCTGTGGACCGCCATCGGCCTCGCGATCATCACGGCCGCCATCGTCTTCGGCGGTGTGAAGTCGGTGGCTCGAGTCGCCGAGTGGATGGCCCCGATCATGGCCGGAATCTACGTGCTGCTCGCGGTGATCGTGATTGCGGGGCGCCTCCCCGAGGTGCCCGGCGCGCTGTGGAGCATCATCGCGGGCGCCTTCGGCCTGAACCAGGCTCTCGCCGGCACGGCCGGCGGCATCATCGCCGCGATGCTCAACGGCGTGAAGCGCGGCATGTTCTCGAATGAGGCCGGCATGGGATCGGCGCCGAACGCCGCCGCGACCGCCACCACCAACCACCCGGCTCACCAGGGCCTCATCCAGTCGGCCGGCGTTTTCGTCGACACGATCATGGTCTGCACCGCCACCGCCGTCATCATTCTTCTCGCCGGGCCGTCGGTGTACACCCCGGGTGTGACGACGCGCGACTCGGCGGCGTCGCTGACCCAGAGCGCCCTCATCTCGGAGGTCGGCGCGTGGGCCGGACCGGTGATGGCGATCCTCGTGTTCGTGTTCGCCTATTCGTCGGTGCTGGGCAACTACACCTACGCCGAGGGCAACCAGGACTTCATCGGCGGCGGCCACAAGGGCAACCTCGCGATGCGCACCCTCGTCGTGATCGCCACCTTCTGGGGTGCCATTCAGGAGCTCGGCTTCGTCTGGTCGCTCGCCGACGTCGCCATGTCGGTGATGGCCGTGATCAACCTGACCGCGCTGTTCCTGCTGGCGAAGAAGGCACTGGGTGTGCTGAAGGACTTCGAGTCGCAGAAGGGGGTCCCGGTCATGGATCGCACCTTTGACGTGGAGGACAACCCGTACGTCACCGACACCGTCCCCGGCGACGTGTGGCACACCAACGACCGCGAGGCCCGACTGGCCGGCAACGGCTGAGGCTCGGTCCCGAGCCAAACGGAAGGCCCGGACGCCGCGCGCGGCGTCCGGGCCTTCCGGCGTCCTGGTTCTTGAGTCGTCCTTCTTGAGTCCTATTTCTTGAACTGCTCGAGTTTGGCCGTGTCGCCGTTGGCGATGGCGTCGAACATCTCTTTGGCGCGCTTCTCGTTCCACAGAACAGCCGAACCGGCGGATGTGTGCGCCGCGGAGTTGGCGATCGGAACCGTCAGGGTCAGACCGTCGCCGCCGGCGATGCCCATGAACCCGAAGCCGAGGCGGGCCAGGTCGACGACGCCGGTGTCGTTGCCGGTCGTCAGCGAGGACGCCCCTGCGTGCGTCACTGACCAGTAGCGGACCGGGTTGATCACCGTCATCGGTGTCGCGAGCTTCTTCGCCAGGGCGGCGAGCATCTGCCGCTGCCGCTCGACGCGACCGAGGTCACCGCGCGGATCGGCCTTGCGCATGCGCACGTAGCCGAGTGCGGTCACGCCGTCCATCGTCTGGCAGCCGGCGGGCACGTCGAGGTGGGAGTCCTTGTCCTTGATCGGCTCCTTGAGGCACATCTCGATGCCGCCGACGGCGTCGATCATGTTCACGAAGCCGCCGAAGCCGATCTCGGCGTAGCCGTCGACCCGCAGTCCGGTCGACTGCTCGATGGTCTCGGTCAGCAACTTCGGGCCGCCGATCGCGTAGGCCGCGTTGACCTTGTTCTTCTTGTGGCCCGGGATCTCGACGAACGAGTCGCGCGGCACCGAGATCAGCGCCGGCTTCCCGGACGGGGGGATGTACAGCAGCATGATCGTGTCGGTGCGCTGCCCCTCGGTCGACCCGGTGCCCAGCTTCGACCGCTCCTCCGGGGTGAGACCTTCGCGCGAATCCGAGCCCGCGAGCAGGAACAGTTGGCCCGGCTGGTCGGACGGCCGCGCGCCGGCCGGGGCGGCGTCCACCTTCTTCATGCCGGACGCCGCCACCACCGGCACGCCGATCAGGTAGGCCAGCATCGCCACCACGACGAGCCCGAGGATCGTGAGGATCCGGGGGCGCTTGCGACGCGGACGCCGTGCGCCAGCCACCGGCGTAGGCGTCGGCGGGGCCGGCTGCTGCGGACGCGGGGTGCCCTGAGGCGCGCGGGCGTACTGCTGCGTCGGCTGGGGCCGCTGCTGAGGTTCGGGACGCTGGGTGGGGGAAGGCTGTCGACGGGGGGTGTCGCGGTACTCGGCACGCGCTCCGGACGCGGGGTCGACCGAGCCGCCCGCGGGGTTTCGGGGCGCCTGCCCGGGTTCTGTGTACTGCCCGCGACGGTATAGCCAGTCGAGATCGTCGTCGTCGCTCACGCCTACTACCGTAACCCGCCGCGGGCGCGCGTCCATGCGACCGCCGTCCCGACTCGCGGGGACCAAGGTGTGAAAAAGTCGTGCTCATGATCAAGCACATCGTGGGGTGGAACTTCGCCGACGAGGCCGAGGGGCGCTCGAAGAACGACAACATCGCCGAGGTGAAGCGTCGGCTCGACGCGCTTCCCGCGCTGATGGAGGGGCTGCTCGCGTTCGAGGTGACGGCTGCCCAGCCCGAGCTCGAGGCGTCGTTCGACCTGCTGCTGTACTCGGAATTCACCGACGTCGACGCGCTGCAGGCGTACGCGACGCATCCCGAGCACGTGGCCGTCGCCCAGCTCATCGGCGCTGTGCGCAGCGGCCGGGCGGCGTTCGACTACGACCCGGAGGGGCTCCTTCCCTGATATGTGCGACGGGTCCTGGGCTGTGGCGGCTGGGTTGGCAGCGGCGCGGAACGGGGGCGCTCGTCGCGGTGACACGCCGGGTTGCCGGGTTGCCATACTGAATTTTTGCTGAGAGACGCTGCGTGGAACACTCAGTTTGTGCACATTTCCCGTCTCGGAACTCTTGGCCTCTCGCTTGCCGCGCTGACGGCGTCCACCGTTGGCCTGGTCACGCTGCAGCAGCAGCCCCGCGCCATCACCAGCGAGGCGATCGCACCCCTGGCCCGCGACGTGGTGCAGCTCGACCGCAGCACCGACCGCACCTCGGACTCTGCGGCCATCACCGGACGCCAGGCCAGCCTGAACGACCAGGCCACCACGATCCGCATGAGCGCCGCCGAGATCTCGCTGTCGAGCACCGCCAAGGCCGCCGCCGACGCCGAGGCGAAGCGCTCCGCCCAGGCGGCTGCGAAGGCGAAGGCGGCGTCCGACGGCTACACGCTCGGAACGACGGCGCCCAAGGAGATCGCCCGCCAGATGGCGCTGAGCAAGTACGGCTGGGGCGCCGACCAGTTCGAGTGCTACAACAACATCATCATGCGCGAGAGCGAGTGGGTCGTCACCGCCGACAACCCCACCTCCAGCGCGTACGGCATCCCGCAGGCCCTGCCGGGCAAGCGGATGGCGTCCGAAGGCGCCGACTGGCAGACCAACCCCGTCACCCAGATCAAGTGGGGCCTGAAGTACGTGAAGGAGCGCTTCGGGACGCCGTGCCAGGCCTGGGCGTTCAAGCGGGCCAACGGCTGGTACTGAGCTGATCTGCTGGCGCGGTTGAACTGCCGGCGCTGGGCTGAGCTGCCGGCGCGGGGCTGAGCTGCCGGCGCTGGGCTGAGCTGCCGAGAGGGGCTGAGCTGCCGAGAGGGGCCGTTCAAATGCGTGTCAGAACACCCCTTCCGTCGGACCCTTTCCGCCACCCTCCCCGACGCCGTCAAGCCCCACCTCGCCGACGCCCCGCCGAAGGGCAGAGGCTCTACTCCTTCTCGCCCTCAAACGGCTGCAGTGACGCCTCTGCTGACAGGTCCACGGCCTCGGGCACGGCGGTGATCACGGTCGACTGGCGCCGGCTGACGAAGTTCTCGACCCACTCGGCCAGTCCGCTCAGCCCGAAGTTGATCACGATGAAAATCACGGCGATCACGAGGTAGGCGACGATCACGTTGCCGAAGTTTGCGGCCAACCGGTCGGCCGACTGCAGCAGTTCGGGGTAGATGATGATGTAGCCGAGCGCCGTGTCCTTCAGCACCACGATCAACTGGCTGATCAGGGCCGGCAGCATCGCGCGGATCGCCTGCGGCAGCAGCACCAGGTTGAGCGTCTGGCCGCGGGTCAGGCCGATGGCGAGGCCCGCTTCGGCCTGTCCGCGCGGCAGCGAGTGGACGCCAGAGCGCACGAGTTCGGCGATGACCGACGCGTTGTACAGCGTCAGCCCCATCACGACGCCCCAGAACGACGCGGTCGGCCCGGTCAGGATCCCCGAGAACACGAACAGGTAGTACGCGAACAGCATCATCATCAGGACCGGCACCGACCGGAAGAACTCCACCAGGATGCCGGCCACCAGCGAGACGGCCCGCGACTGCGAGAGGCGTCCGACACCGAGGATCAGCCCCAGCACGCCCGAGAACACCACCGACACCGCGGCCGAGGTCACGGTCGCGATCAGTCCGGGAACGATGTAGGCCGTCCACGTCGACGGACGCAGGAACGGCGCCCACTTGTCCGGCGTCAACTCTGGCCACAGCCCCCAGATGAACAGCCCCAGCAGGGCGAAGATCAACGCTCCGCCGACGATGGCGAGCATCCGGTGCCGGGCCCGCGCCTTCGGGCCGGGAAGGTCGAAAAGAACCGACTGCACGCTCATCGGGCCACCGCCAGCTTCTTCGACCACCAGGTGAAGAACAGCCCCAGCGGAAGCGTCAGCACGATGAAGCCGAATGCCATCACCGCGAAAATGATGTAGATGAGGTTGGCGTACTCTTCGATCATGCCCTTCATCATGTAGGCCGCCTCGGCGACGCCGATCGTGGCGCAGACCGTCGTGTTCTTGCACAGAGCGATGAGGGTGTTGCCCAGCGGTGCGATCGATCCGCGGAACGCCTGCGGAAGGATCACTTCGCGCAGCGACTGGCCGAAATCGAGCCCGATCGCGCGGGCGGCCTCGGCCTGACCGAGCGGCACCGTGTTGACCCCCGACCGCAGCGCTTCCGCGACCAGGCTGGAGTGATACACCGCGATACCGACGATGCCCCACAAGAAGTTCTGCACCGACGACGGTTGCCCGGGGGCGAGCGGCAGATTCAGCTTCACGTAGATGCCGAACGCGAAGAAGAACACGATCAGAGTGAGCGGGGTGTTGAGAACAATGTTGGTCCACGCCGTGGCGGCCCACCGCAGAATGCCGACCGGCGAGATGCGCATCACGGTGATGATCGTGCCGATCACCAAGGCGCCCAGCGCCCCCCAGAACGTGAGCTGGATCGTCAGCCAGAACGCGCCCAGCACGTCATAGTTCTCGAACATTTTGCTGAGGTTGTTCATGCGATCCTCCTTTCGGCGGGGTCAGAGGGCGGACGCGGCGTCCGGGAAAGCGGTCCGGGTGCGGCTCCGGCGGTCAAGCTGCCCGGGAAAACGGCCCGGTGCGGCGTCCGGCAGTCAAAGCTGCGGGACGCGGCGTCCGGGTGTCGCGCCGGGCGGGAGAGGCCCCGCCCGGCGCGGACGCATCAGGAGCAGGTGTCCATCTTCGGCGGGTTGGTGGTGGCGTCGGGCTTGAAGCCGGAGACGCCGACCGTCTTGTCGAGCGCCTTCTGCCACTCCCCGCTGCTGATCATCTTCTCGATGGCGGTGTTGACCTTCTTGCAGGTCTCGACGTCGCCCTTCTTCAGGCCGACGCCGTAGCGCTCGGTCGTGAACGGCTTGCCGACGACCTTCAGCTTGCCGGCGAACTGCGGCTGGGCGGCGAAGCCGGCGAGGATCACGTTGTCGGTCGTGACGGCCTCGACAGCGCCCGACTCCAGGGCGCTGACGCACTTGGAGTAGGAGTCGTACTCCTGCAGGTCGACGGTCTTGGCGTACTGGTCCTTGATCTTCTTGGCTGGTGTCGAACCGGTGACCGAACAGAGCTTCTTGCCGGCGAGCGACTCCGGGCCGGTGATGGCGGTGTCGGACGACTTCACCAGCAGGTCCTGACCGGCGATGAAGTACGGCCCGGCGAAGCTGACCTTCTCCTTGCGGGCGTCGGTGATCGAATACGTCGCGAAGATCAGCTTCACCTGATCGGCCTGGATCATGCTTTCGCGCTGGGCAGACTTCGACTCGACGAACTTCACCTTGTCACCCTCGAAGCCGAGTTCCTTCGCGACGTACTTCGCGACTTCGACGTCGAAGCCGGTGTACGTGTTGCCCTCCTGCAGGCCGAGGCCGGGCTGGTCGAACTTGATACCGATGGTGATGCTGTCGGACGCGCCGGGCGTGGCGTTGCCGCCGACGCAGCCGGAAGCGGCCAGCGCGAGCGCTGCCGCACCAGCGGCGAGCGTCCAGATCTTGCGGGACATGTGGTTCCTCCTGGTCGTGGGACTGGTCGTGGTCTGGGTGTGGGAATCAGTGGGTGAGGATCTTCGACAGGAAGTCCTTGGCCCGGTTCGACTTCGGATTGGTGAAGAACTCCTCGGGGGTGGCCTCCTCGACGATTTGTCCGTCGGCCATGAAGACCACCCGATCGGCCGCTTTGCGGGCGAAACCCATCTCGTGGGTGACGACGATCATCGTCATGCCCTGTTTGGCGAGGCCGACCATGACGTCGAGCACCTCGTTGACCATCTCGGGGTCGAGCGCGGAGGTGGGTTCATCGAACAGCATCACGCTCGGATCCATCGCCAACGCCCGCGCGATCGCGACGCGCTGCTGCTGGCCGCCAGAGAGCTGGGCCGGGTACTTGTTGGCCTGGTTGGCCACGCCGACCCGCTCAAGCACCTCCATGCCGCGCTTCTTCGCGTCGGCCGACCCGATCTTGCGCACCTTGGTCGGGCCCAGGGTCACGTTCTCGAGAATGGTCTTGTGGGCGAACAGGTTGAACGACTGGAAGACCATGCCCACGTTCGCACGCAGTTGCGCGAGGCCGCGTCCTTCTTCGGGCAGGGGCTGCCCCTCGATCCGGATGGTGCCCGAGTTGATCGTCTCGAGCCGGTTGATCGTACGACACAAGGTCGACTTGCCCGAGCCCGACGGGCCGATCACCACGACCACCTCGCCCTTGCGCACCGACAGGTTGATGTCGTTGAGCACGTGCAGGTCGCCGAAGTACTTCTCAACCCCGACCATGTCGACCACAGGCACGTCATTGGCGCCTGCAGGCGCATCTGGGCGTTCCGTCATGTGCGCACACTAGCGACCCGCCTGCTCAATGTCCCGCACGTTGAGCACACGGAAATCTGACCGAAACGTCGCGGATCGATCCGCCGACTACCCTGCACCACGTGACCGTCTTCGAACCGCAGCCGCGGCGTCCCATCTCACCGTGGGCCCTCGCCCCGGCGACGTTCGCGCTCATCGCCGTCAACGCCGCCGTTTTTCTGGCCGTCACCCTGACCGGCGGGTTCAGGGGTTCGGTCTACTCGTGGTTCGCCCTCGAGCGGACGCCGCGCTGCGTCACCGCGTCCGAGGTGCTCGCCTCGCTGACGCCAACCCCGTGCGCCTCGCTGAACGGGGTGTGGTACCCGGGCGTCGACGAGGGCGCATGGTGGCGGCTCATCACCTCGGCGTTCACCCACGTCGATCTGGCCCACATCGGCTTCAACATGCTCGCCCTCTACTTCCTCGGCACCCAGTTCGAGCGGGGGCTGGGGCGCGCCAAGTACCTGGCGGTCTACATGGTCTCGGCCCTGGTGGGGTCGTTCGTCGTGTGGTGGCTGTCGCCACCCGACACGTCGACGGTCGGCGCGTCGGGCGCGATCTACGGGCTGCTCGGCGTGCTGCTGGTGTACGCCCTGCGCGGCCGCACGGCGCTGCAGCCGGTGCTGATGTGGCTCGGCCTCAACGCGGTGATGAGCGTGCTGTGGGCCAACATCTCGTGGCAGGGCCACCTGGGCGGCTTCATCGGCGGTTTCGCGATGGGCTGGGTGCTGGTTCCCGGACGCCCCCGCGTCACCAGGCCAGGCGAATGGGGTCCGGCGAGCGGACCTCCCAGCACTCCCCCACCTGCGTGACGGACGCCGCGCCGGCGTCCGGACGCGGCCCGCGGAAACGCACCACGCCCGACCCGTCGGGCTGGTGACCCGGTCCGAACTCGACGCCTGCGGCGTCCGCCCGGACGATCTCGGCGTCCGCCCACTCGACTGTTCCGCCGGTCACCCGCAAACCCAGCGGCAGCATCAGCCCCGTGCGTGGCGGCAGATGCAGGACGCCGAGGGCGGCGTCCTCGAATCCGAGGGTCACCTCGGGGGTGTGGCCGGTGATGTTGAGCACGTGCAGCAGCCGTTGACCGTCGTCGCCGGCCGTCGTCATGGCGAACACGCCGGGCACCGACGCCGACACCGACAGCGCCGCGCGGGCGCCGAGCCGACGCACCGTCCGGCCGAAAAGCTCCAGGCTGCTCGGCAGTTCCGCCGCGAACCAGACCGCCCGCCCGGCCCCGGCCGCGGCGTGCACACCGCACACCAACCCGTCGTGGTCGGCGAGCACCACGTCGGCGTCCGGAGCGTGGAGCTCTCCCGGTTGGGCTGGCCCCATCCTGCCCCACCTGGACCGAGTTGGGCGCCTACGGGACGCGGCGTCCCGACGAACACTGTTCACGCAACGTTCGTCCCGATGCCTCCCGCACGCCCCCTACCGCACGGTCGCCGTCGCCAGCATGGGCGAGGCACTCACCACTTCCAGGAAGGCTTTGCCATGAAGAACAACCGACGTCTGCTCACGGTCACCGGCGCCGCCGCGACCCTCGCCCTCGGTGCGACCCTGGCCGCCAGCGCCGCGTCCTACGCCCCCACCCTCGATCGCGCCGCCACCGGCGACCTCAGCGAATACGGCGGTGCGACGCGCCTCGACGGTGATCAGACCAGCACGATCAAGGCTGCGATCCAGAAGCCGGGCGCGAAGAACGTCATCCTCATCATCGGCGACGGCATGGGCGACTCCGAGATCACCATCGGCCGCAACTACCTCGTCGGCGCCGGCGGCGCCCTCGGCGGCCTCGACGCCCTGCCGCTGACCGGTCAGATGACCCACTACTCGCTCAAGAAGGACGGAAAGACCGACTACACCCCCGACTCGGCCGCCACCGGCACCGAGTGGGCGACCGGCGTGAAGACCTACGACAACGCCATCTCGGTGGACATCCACGAGAAGCCGTACCAGACCATCCTGCAGTACGCGAAGCAGTCCGGTCGGGCCACCGGCAACGTCACCACCTCCGAGATCCAGGACGCCACCCCGGCCGTCCAGCTGGCCCACATCCGCCAGCGCAGCGGCTACGGCCCGGTCGCCACCTCGGCCAAGTGCGCCTCGTTCGCCAAGGAGAACGGTGGCCTCGGCTCCATCTCCGAGCAGCTCCTCGACACCCGCCCCGACGTCACCTTGGGTGGCGGCTCGGCCACCTTCGCCGAGAAGGCCACGGCCGGCAAGTGGGCAGGTAAGACGCTCGAACAGCAGGCCAAGGAGCGCGGCTTCCACTACATCACCGCGAAGTCCGACCTCGCCGGGGTGAGTGCCGCGAACCAGAAGAAGCCGCTGCTGGGCCTGTTCAGCGCCGGCAACATGCCGGTCAAGTTCGCGCCGCTGCTGGCCACCGCCGACGGCGCCACCAAGGCGGCGGCTTCCTGCAAGGCCAACCCCGACTTCAGCAGCGTCCCGGCTCTCGGCACGATGACCACCAAGGCCATCGACCTGCTCACCAAGAACGACAGCGGCAAGAAGAGCGGCTTCTTCCTGCAGGTCGAGTCGGCGTCCATCGACAAGAAGGACCACGCCGCTGACGCCTGCGGCCAGATCGGCGAGACCGACCAGATCAACGACGCCATCAAGGCGGCGCTGAAGTTCGCCAAGAAGGACGGCAACACCCTGGTCATCGTGACCGCCGACCACGCCCACACCAGCCAGATCGTGGACGGCGCCACCCCCGGCCTGACCGCCAAGGTGCTCACCACCGAGGGCTCCGAGATGCTCATCGCGTACGGCACCGCCCCCTTCGGCGGCTCGCAGCAGCACACCGGATCCCAGGTCCGCGTCGCGGGTTACGGCCCGGGCGCCGCCAACGTGGTGGGCCTCATCGACCAGACCGACCTGCACTTCATCATGAAGGACGGAATGGACGCCTACCGCGGCAAGAAGAACACCAAGAAGTAGCACCACCCCGGATGACCCTGTCCGTCGGCATTCGACGGGCAGGGTCATCTGCCATTCGCCCGACGTCACCGCGACGCGGCCGCGAGTAGTGCGGCCGCGTCGCCGGCGTCCGAGAACACCACCGTGACCAGGTCGGCGCCCTCGCGCACCGCCCACCGCGGATCGCTCGCCAGCGCCGACCTCAACGGTGCGACGGCGTCCACGGGCAGCGTGATGCGCGGGCGCGCACCCGCCAGCATCCGGACGCCGCCCGCCCCGCCCGGGCGGCCGGCGGCGAGTGCCTGCGCGACACCCAGAACCGTGGCGCGGCGTCCGTCGGCCGTGCCGAGCACGGCCGGGAAGCCCAACTCGGGGTCGCTCCCCCACCCCAGTCCGGACGCCCCACTCACCCGGGCGGGTAGCTCCAGCAGGCGCGTGGTCGCCGCCGGATCACCCCCGGCCGACCCGACCGCCACCGCCAACAGCGCCCCGTCCGAGGGCCGCACCGCCACCAGACCACGCGCCGACGGGCCGGCCAGGGCGGCGTCCGCACGTTCCTGCAGTTCGGTGGCCATCGTCAGTGTCAGGGGGGCGCTGTCCTGCGCCGGCTGCCGCAGCAGCACCGCCGCCGCCCGCCCGCGCGCATCGACGGTCTCAACCGAGAAGCCGGTCACGCCGCGCAGCCGGGCGTCCTGGGTGCGCTGCAGCCCGCTCAACCCGACCACGTCGCCCGGCCTGATCTGGCCGCGGGACTCCTCGATGATCTCCGCCGTCGCCTCCCCGACGATGCCGAGCACCGAGCGGGCGAACCGCGGCGTCCGGGCCAGCATGCGCTGCTCGTGGAACCCCCGCACGCCCGCCACCTCCTTCGCGGACACCAACCGTGCGCGCTGCGCCGCATCCCCGGTGCGCAGAAATGCCGCCTCGACGAATGCCCGCGGCGTCGCCGCCCGGACCCGGGCCACCAGCGGCCCCGGCTCCATGCCGAGAATCCCCGCGAGCTCCCCCGCGGACGCCTCTGCCGTGGCCGCGTCCACCAGCGACTTGTCGATGCCGACCCGTTCGCCCGCCTGACGAAACACCAGCGGACGCCCGTCCTCACCCCGCAGTTCACCCCGCTGGGCGGCCAGGCGCCGGGCGACGAGCCGTTCGCCGGCGTCCAGTTCGCCGTGCACGACCCGCCGATCCCACACCGCCCGCCACACGCCCCCGTCGCCCTCGCGCACCAGACGCACCGTCGTCGTGTACGTCCAGGGCGCCTTGCCGGCGTGCACGACCCAGTCCCAGCCCAACACCGCCGACGCCACCCCGGCGTCGCCCACCATCACCTGCCGCACGCTCACCGCCGGACGCAGCGGACGCATGCCGCGCAGCAGTTCGTCGTACTCCTGCTGCACCTGCCCAGCGGAACCCGTGAACAGCCCGTCGGGCACCTCGCCCGACTCGAGGGCGGCCCGCACCGCGGAGGCCGCACGTTCGGCGTCCACCCCGGGACGCGGCCGCAACACCGCCCAAGCCCACAGGCACCCGGCCGCGACCACCGCCAGGGCGAGGGCGACGACCAGGACGCGGCGGCGGTTCAGCGCAGGTCACTCCCCAGGCGCCCGTAGTGCTGCAGGAGGCTCGGCATGCCGTAGCGCATGGTCTCGTAGACGGCCTGGTCGGCCTCGGACACGACGATGCGTGTCTCTTCGGCCTCGCCGCGCAACAGCTCGTACCCGGCCGGCAGCGAGTCGACCACGCCGAGCGCCTTCGCCCCGAGGATCGCGGCGCCGAGCCCCGACCCCTCCGCGGCGCCGGTCACGATCAGCGGCCGGTTCAGGACGCCGGCGACGACGTCGCGCCACAGCGCGGAGCGGAACACACCGCCGGTGGCCCGAACCTCCTCGACCCTGGCGATGGTGCGCAGCCGCCGCAGGATCGTCCACAGTTGGAACGCGACCCCCTCGACCCCGGCCCGGAGGAAGTGCGCCGGTGTGTGCGGACGCCGCACGTGCAGGAACGCGCCGCGGATCTCGGCGTCCCACAGCGACGCCCGCTCCGAGACGAGGTAGGGGATCATCCGCAGCCCGTCGGAGCCGGCCGGGATCGCCTCGGCCATCCGGCACGCCTCGGCGTCGTCGGCGCCCTCGCCGAATGTCTCGGTGAGCCACCGTTGCACCATGCCGCCGTTGCTGACCGCGCCACCGGCCACCCACACGTCGCGGGTCAGCGCGTAGCAGAACAGCCCCGACGTCACCGCCGGGTTGCGCACCACCATGCGCAGCGCGCCGCTGGTGCCGATCGACAGGCCGGCCTTGCCGGGTTC
>RRZU012293183.1_pt1 | contig 15970 bp, 12 predicted proteins | sample 2165561 | NCBI WGS metagenome assembly RRZU01 (sample SAMN10456909, study PRJNA506462) | wastewater metagenome | isolation source: wastewater sludge | place: USA: Moscow, Idaho
AGAGACAAAAACGAGATCGGTTGGAAAGAGCGCGTGCTAAGGGCTATCAGGCTGGTATCGCAGGACGTTCCAAAGAGGGGTGTCCTTATCAATGCATCGATGCCAGAGGATACTGGCTGGGTGGTTGGCGCGACGCGATGGATGATCGCGGCGTTGGTGTAATGTCTGCTAAATAATTCGGATTATATTGAAAAAGGCCCTAACGGGCCTTTTTCATTTTATACATTCATCGTACTTAGAAAGAGGAGGTGTCTGTGAACAGACCAACCTTCAGATCAGAAGCACTGTAGATTGGGCGGCCGTCAACTTCAACAACCCCATCCGCAATCCCCATGATCAGCTTGCGCCAAATCAATCGCTTCATTTGGATCTTGTAGGTGACTTTCTTGGCCGTGGGAACGATTTGCCCGGTGAACTTCACTTCACCAACGCCCAGCGCGCGCCCCTTGCCTGGACCACCTTTCCAGCCGAGGAAGAAGCCAACCAGCTGCCACATAGCATCCAGACCGAGACAACCTGGCATGACAGGGTCTCCAGGGAAATGGCAGTCGAAAAACCAGAGATCCGGAGTGATATCCAGCTCGGCAATGATTTCGCCCTTATCAAATTGACCACCGATGGCGCTGATTTTGGCAATACGATCCATCATCAACATGTTCGGTGCTGGCAGTTGACTATTGCCCGGGCCAAACAATTCGCCGCGGCTGCAGGCCAATAATTCTTCGCGAGTAAACGCATTTTTGCCCTGGTCACACAAAGAGAGTGGCAGCTCAACTACGGAATTGGTATCCAACACGCTTGTTTATCCTATGTGATTAACACTGCCTCTAATTTAGCGAACAGGTGTGCGCTAAACAACTCCGATCACTTGCCCAATGCGTCGAAATAGGTGAAATAACAAGCCTCGACGCTGCTGTGTTCCATTCAACTCGTCTAGGCGCGTGCGAATACGTCCGTAGAGGGTCTCTTCGTCATCAATGTCGCCCGCTTCACAGCCAGTAAGCAATTGGATCGCCTCATCTACATGACTAACCGGATAGATATGAAACTCCCCCTTACTGACCGCTTCAATTACTTCATCGGACAGAACCAATTGCAGTTGGTTACTGGCAGGAATGATGACCCCTTGTTTACCGGTAATCCCATGAATGCGACAGATACGGAAAAAACCCTCGATTTTTTCATTTAAGCCACCAACCGGCTGCACATTGCCGAATTGGTCAACGGCACCGGTAACAGCAAGATGCTGAAATATCGGCTGTTGAGCCAAGGCGGACAATAAGGCACAGAGGCCCGTTAGTGACGCGCTATCCCCATCGATTTCATGATAGGACTGTTCAAAGACTAGGTTTGCCGACAGAGGGGAAGGAGTATCCGCACCAAACTGCGTTGAAAGATAACCATGGATAATCATCATTGCCTTGGCATGAATATGTCCAGCCAGTTCAGCCTTGCGCTCGATGTCAACGACATCCCCATCTCCCATGTGTACTGTGGCCGTGAGTCGTACTGGCTCGCCGAAGTCGTACGGGTGGCCCATGATCTCGATCACGGAAAGCCCATTGATCTGACCAACAGCTTCACCATCGGTTTGCAACAAGATCTGACCATCTATGACACCCTGATCCGACTGCTCGACAATGTAGTTCAAGCGGTATTCCTGTTCCGCCAACGCAGTCTGGACATGCCTAGCCGATATAAGAGTCTCCTGCTCTTCTCTTGCCACACTATCGGCCAATCGCATCAATGCTCCTAATTGGGTTTCCGCGATGGAGAGTATTTGCTGATGTTCGCACAAGCGGCAGGCAAAACGGCTCAGCAACTGGATCGAGTCCGCATCAAAGTCGAGCAATTCATCACTCTGCCGTATGCCACTAAGCAGACCGAGAAACAGCTCAAAACCGTCATCGAGGAGCAGCTCCGAGACCAGATCGGTGCGCAAAAAGATCCGCTCGGCAATCTCGCGGTCCAGCAAACTAAAATCTGCAGCCGTCAATCGATCGCCGACCAGGATCAATTTGACATTCAAGGGGGAGGGCTCTGGAACAAAGAGTGGTGTTGCTGTCGCCGTATCCGCCGCAGCACTCCAATCAAGAAATCCTGTTTCCAGTGCATTACGCAATTTGAACCATAATTCCGGCTGATCCATCAACTCTTCGAGGGGCAGGATCAGAAAACCGCCATTCGCCTCACGCACCAGCCCCGCTTCGAGCAAATGGTGGTGACTATAGATGGTGCCCTGTTCAGTCTGGTAATTGACGGCGCCAAATAGATTGGTCCAATTCAGATCCCGGCCATAAATCACCGGAGGTGTCTCCGTCTCGTGGTGGATCAGGAGGTTGATCAATACTGGATGGGTAAAAGTACCGCCTTGAGCAACATGTATCGCCAGTTGACTCAAGTAACTGGCAATCTTTTCATCGTGATCTTGTTTGCGCAGCACTTTGCTGACAACCGCTTCGGCATCCAGATGCAAATTCAGCAACCGCAACAACTCACCGACTAACTCACAGAACTCAATGCCTGTTCCCGGTTTCAACTTCAACCACAGAGGCCGATACGGGTTCAGCAGATTTTCGGCATAGCAGAGATCAAACAGCTGAGTGTTATCCGGAGAACAGTCGTCAATCAAATCCATTACTGTCTGTTCATAATCAACCCCGGGAAAGCCATTGAGCAGTAGCGTTTGACAACCGCGACGCATGCTAATCAATCGACCTATGGCTGAGGCTGCTCGGGGCTGAGCCTCTGCAAAACGCAGAGGTTCAATTTGCGACAAGCATTCAACGGAGAGGGTCGGGAAATGTGGCAGCAAACTTTCTGACTTTAATTCAATCACTTATTCGATCTACGACAGTATGCATATAGCGCCAATTATAACCTAAGCACCAAGGCGAGGGCAGAGGCGATAGTCACCAGTTCGGTGAAAACCCAAGCCAATCGGCGCAATGTAACAATATTCCATTTCTGTAACTGGAATACGTTTTCACGCCCGTAATTGCTTGCATCATAGACTGAATCGTTACACAAAAGCGCCATAAGTCGCTCAGGGTGTAATTTAATTACAGGCGCAGTGATATTTACCTGGACATTTGTGTGACACAGATCAACAATACTCAGGTATTGCTCATGACCCTTCTGGATTTCATCAACACGGACTTTATATCTCCATACGGATTGGAGGAGAGCAAATGATGCGTTTGCAGGAAATCAAGAGATCGCTATTGCAGCAACGAGAATTGAACAAAGCCCGTCGAATCGTACAGCGTGCATTCGGTACGCGACGAGGCTCTTACCACTATGAATATCTGGATTGATACCATTTCCTTTATGTTGTTGTTTTCCTGAGATGTTCGGCCTTAACCCCTTAGGTCGATGCATCAAAGGGTCTTGTTGTGACTGTTTGCAGTCCGTTTTTAAGGCAACCCGACCGGTTGCCTTTTTTTATTCCTCTCGTCTAGTCCACCATGTCACCATCTGTTACAAGCAAGCGACTAGTCACCCAACTCCTGGCTGTGTAGCATGACAGCTCTAGAACTGCTTGGGGGATAAATGGAATTTGAATTAACAACCCTGCTAGTGCTTGCACTCAGTGCCCTAGTGGCTGGATTCATTGATGCGATTGCCGGTGGTGGAGGGTTAATCACCTTGCCTGTGCTGCTGGCTGCCGGCTTACCACCGGCGCAAGCACTGGGAACCAATAAATTGCAGAGCAGCTTCGGCAGTTTTTCGGCGACATGGTATTTTGCTCGACGAGGCTATATTGATTTCAAAGCCGCGAAGTGGGCCATTCTTCTCACCTTTGTTGGTAGTGCCCTCGGGACCATCCTGGTTCAGCAACTCGATGCTGGTGCCCTGAACCGCCTATTACCATTTCTACTCATAGGTTTTGCTCTTTACTTTTTACTCTCTCCCCGAGTAGGCGATACGGACTCTAATCGCCGCCTGAGCATCCATTGGTTTGCTTTATCTATAGGTCTGGGTGTGGGGTTCTATGATGGTTTCTTTGGCCCGGGAACCGGTTCTTTCTTTGCCATTGCATTTGTCGCCCTGGCTGGCTTCAATCTGGCCAAAGCGACCGCACATAGTAAATTACTGAATTTTACATCTAACCTGGCCGCTCTCATTTTTTTCGCCATTGGCGGTAAATTAGTCTGGAGTGCGGGCTTGTGCATGGCTGTCGGTCAATTTATTGGTGCTCGTCTCGGCTCTAAGATGGTCATCAAACAAGGTGGCAAGCTGATCCGCCCTCTCATCGTGATTATGTCGCTGGCGATGTCCGCAAAATTGCTGCTGCAGCAGTATGGTGGCTAAAGTTGGCGATCGCATTGTCATTCAACCATCTTGAGTCCGTCATCAAAACGAAATGACAACAACGCATGATCTTCAACAAATACAGTTGGAGTAGAAACCATGCGCGTTAAGAAACGACAATCCCGATCCCGCCATCTCTGGTTCTCGGTTTGGACACAAGAACCGGTAATGCAAGCAAAGCATGAATCATTTGTGGTGAATTGAACTACCACCACCGAGTAAAACTGTTATTCCACGCCTGGTAATTTTTTCGGGGCTTTGCCACGATGAAAGAAAAACCGGGGGTGGGGTATGTACCTGGAACATATTGAAATCTCGGGATTTCGAGGAATCAATCAACTAGCGATTAAACTCCAGCAGACAACCGCATTAATCGGTGAAAATGCCTGGGGTAAAACCAGTCTGCTGCGGGCATTGTGGTGTTTACTTGGGCAAGGCGTTGTGCCGTACCAATTTGAGGCCGACGATTTCTATCGCAGTGAGATAACTGATCCAACAGCCCCCCGTCATCTTCAAATAGTTCTGACCTTCTGCGAGTATCGAGCCGACATGTGCCACCATTCGGCACGACTCGCGCGCCTCAAACCTGTCTGGTGTCGCAGTAAAGATGGACTACATCGAATCCACTATCGTGCGTGCGCCGAATATCCGCCACAGGGAGCAGTGGTATCTGAGCACATTTTTTTAGACGCACAGGGACATCCACTAACTCTTGCCGATCCACACGCCATGATTCACCTGCTGATGCTGATGAATCCAGTCCTGCGCTTGAGAGATTCTCGTTCTACACGTTATGGCGGTGATAACTTTAATGACCAGTGGGAAAATCAACTCGCTCAAGTCTCCCAACAGTTGTTAGATGAGGATGGCATCGGAATCGATGAGCCCATGCTGCAACAAGGTATGACCGCCGTTCGCAGTCTGATGGATCACTATTTAAGTCATGTTCCACCCATCCGCGCAAAACCGCGTAACGCTCGGGAGATCGTATCCAAACCAACCAGTCTGCGGGGGTTGGGGTCGTTGCAGGAGCTGATGCGCAGCGCCAATGGCCATGCGGTTGAACTGGCGATGGCAGGTCTGGGCGGTGCACTCTTGGCAGCTCGAGGTGATCGAGAAATTGAGGTGGGGGCTCGCCCTATCTTGATCCTGGAGGACCCGGAGAGTCGTCTGCACCCAACCATGCTGGCACTAGCGTGGGGCTTGTTAGAACAGCTTCCAGGGCAGAAGATCTTGACGACTAACTCCGGCGATCTGTTGACCTCAATTCCGCTGGGGCAAATTCGGCGCCTGGTGCGACATGATCAGACAACTGTGGCATTTAGTTTGCGCGACGAACAGATGAGCGCAGAAGAGTTGCGGCGTATCGCATTCCATGTGCGGATCAATCGCCCAATGTCGTTGTTTGCTCGCTGTTGGTTGCTCGTCGAAGGAGAAACAGAGATCTGGTTATTATCGGAGCTGGCTTCGATCTGCGGGTACAGTCTGCGCGGTGAAGGTGTTCGAGTCATCGAGTTTGCCCAATGTGGGGCCGTACCATTGATAAAGGCTGCTCGCGATCTGGGGATTGAGTGGCATCTATTGGCCGATGGCGATCAGGCGGGGTGTAAATATGCCGCTAATGTCCGTAGCCAACTCAAGGGAGATAGGGAGAGTGAACGACTTACCCTGCTTCCAGCCAAAGATATAGAGCATTTCCTCTTTCACCACGGATTTGAGTCTGTCTATCGCCATGAGGCCGGTATTCCGCAGCACCAGATGTTACCGCCAGGCAAGGTGATTGAACGAGCAGTGAGCCGACGTAGCAAGCCCGGATTGGCGCTTGCCGTCGTTGAAGCGGCCGAAAAAGCAGGGATAGAGCAGATGCCTCATCTGCTGCGTCAGATGTTTACCCGAGTGATAGCCCTGGCTCGTCGCCAGGGCTAATAGTGACAGAGTCAGGTCGTTCGCTGGTGAAATCCACCACAGACGAAAAGACACGCCGAGCGCGGTGCAACAAGATAGTTATCTTTGACGATGGAGAGTGGTTCTCCTAAAGGAACTATGTCCTGGGGTGAGGGGAGTGCCGTATCCAGAATTCGACACCAGTTCCCTTCAATATCTTGCGGCGGTAATGGCAATGCAAAAGACAGCGGCGCCCAATAGGCATTGAAAATCACATAGATGGCAACTTTGACATCCAGTGAGATAGCCGACATGGCCAGCGCATGCGACTGCTTACCCCAGTCGGGTGAATATGCCTGCACTCCGTGCCAGCAGATTTCCGAGCGGTGTAATACCTCCGCCAGTGAGACCATCATACCTTCATGGCAGGAGCGGCTAAACAGGTACTTCCGATATTGGATGAGCGCCATGACATAGCGATGCATCTCTGACGAGCGTTCGTTGTCACGCCAATTCATCCAGCTCAGTGGGTTATTCTGACAATAGGCATTGTTGTTGCCGAACTGAGTGCGAAGCTTCTCGTCGCCCATCAAGATCATCGGCGTTCCGATGGATAGCATGGTTGCCGTCAACAAATTCTTGCACTGTTGCATTCGCAACCGGTTGATCTCGTGATCCTCGGTTTCGCCCTCAGTTCCGTGATTCCAACTGTAATTGTCAGACATGCCATCGCGATTATTCTCTCCATTGGCCTCATTGTGCTTCTGGTTATAACTGACCAGATCCCACAAGGTGAACCCATCATGGCAGGTCACAAAGTTGATACTTTTCTCGGGGTCGGAATGGGTAAACTGATAAATATCAGGGCTACCTGTCATGCGACTGGCAAATGAGCTTATGGTCTGAGCATCCGACTTGATGAAACGACGCACATCATCCCGGAATTGCCCATTCCATTCCCGCCACCGCGAGCCAGCCAACGAACCGACTTGGTATAGTCCTCCAGCATCCCAGGCCTCGGCAATCATCTTGCAATCGGCAAGAACCGGATCGGTATCAATAGCCAGCAGGGTGGGCGGATATACCAGCGGATTTCCATCTTCGTCACGAGATAGTATCGATGCGAGATCAAAGCGGAAACCGTCCACATGCATGTGTTCACGCCAATAACGCAAACTATCGATGATCAGATGTTTAGTGACGGCGTGGGAACCATTCAGAGTGTTACCGCAACCTGAGTAATTGGTATTCCGGCGCGTTTTTGGATCGAGGATGTAGTAAGCCTCATGGTCGATGCCACGAAAGCAGAAAATAGGGCCATCATCGCCGCCTTCAGCCGTATGGTTATAGACCACATCCAGAATGACTTCGATCCCGGCCCGGTGAAGAGCCTTAACCATGTCTCGAAACTCATTGACCGCACCTTTAGTACCGAGATTACTGGAATAACCGGTATGCGGCGCGAAAAAAGACATTGGGCTATAGCCCCAATAGTTATCTTTGCCTGAGGGTGCATCCTGCGGATCAAATTGAAAAACCGGCAATAATTCAACCGCTGTGATACCCAGAGACTGCAGGTAGGGGATCTTATCAATCAGCCCGGCATAGGTACCCCGTTTTTGGGCTGAAACACCAGAAGAGGGATCCTTTGTGAATCCGCCAACGTGCATCTCATAGATAATGGAGCGGGACATTGGATGTTGAGGTGATCGATCGCCAGCCCAATCGTAGTTGAGCATATCCACTACGACGCTCTTGGCACAACAATGCAGGTTGGAGCCTGGGCGAGCTGCTGCCCAACGGTCATAATTAGGCCCAAGAGAAACCTCCTGACTATATGGATCCAACAACACCTTTTCTGGATCGAAGTGTGTTCCCTCATAGGGACGCCACGGGCCATTGATTCGCCAGCCATACAACTGACCATCACCAATATTGTCGACAAACAGATGCCAGTAATAGGCTGTGCGGTTTTCTAATGGAGAGAGGCGAATGACAGTCGGATCATCATCGGTTTCAGATGCAAACAGCAGTAATTCAACCCGGCTGGCCAGACGAGCCCAGAGCGCGAAATTTACACCAGAACCTTCGATGGTGGCACCCAGCTTTCGGCAGTGTCCTTTATTGACCTTCATAGTATCCCCAGCAAAAATCTGATACTTATAACCACTGTGTGAGTGAACAGTGCTCAACCGATTAAGTTCTGTTCAGCTCGAACACCAAAGACAATTGCTCTACAAACTTACTCAATCGCGAAATAAATTTGACACAGCTCCAATTTCTGATAATATCCACCCTATTGACGCGGGGTGGAGCAGCATGGTAGCTCGTCGGGCTCATAACCCGAAGGTCGTAGGTTCAAATCCTGCCCCCGCAACCAATTTCAAGGCCCCTGACCACATCAGGGGCCTTTTTATTTCTCATCTATTCCCATTCAGTATGGCGTATAGCCAAACAACTAAAAGCCTTTAACTACTATGCTTGTCGGTTTGATTTGAAAACAGAACCTTCGCCACATCCTTGAAATTATTGGCAAAGGTAAAGTTGATTCCAGCCCGAATGTAATCTGGCAACTCTTGAACATCACCCTGATTGGCATTCGGCACGATCAGGTGATGTAACCCCTGCCGCTTGGCTGCAATGACTTTCTCTCGAACACCACCAATGGCGAGGATCTGTCCCGTCAATGTCAATTCTCCCGTCATCGCAAATCCCTTACAGGGTGCTCGATTCAGAGCCAGTGAGAGGAGCGCGCTCGCCATTGTGATACCCGCGCTCGGACCATCTTTGGGTGTGGCCCCTTCAGGAACGTGCAGATGAAGGCTGGCTTGATCAAAAAAATGAGGGTCCGCGTCAAGTTGTTTTAGATTGGCACAGATATAGCTGTAAGCCAGTTCGGCTGATTCTTTCATGACATCACCCAACTGTCCGGTGAGCTTCAGACTCCGGCCCGATTGGTTGATGACGCTAGCTTCAACCGACAGAGTCGCGCCTCCCATCGCAGTCCAGGCCAAGCCAGTGACTATGCCAATACCGGAGAGAGCAGGTTCCAAGCGAAACAGCGTCGTTCCTAAATATGCTTCAATATCGCCAGCCTTAATTCGGACCTGCGTGATCTTTTGTGTGATCAGCGTAACGACTGCTTTACGAATGATTCGGGCCAGCTGTTTTTCTAGGCTACGCACGCCAGACTCCCGTGCGTAATTTTCGATAATGCGCCGGATGGCTCCATCGGTAATTTGCAGCTGTTTTTTGCTGACGCCAGCTCTTTCCAGTTGCCGAGGCCAGAGATGATGGCGTGCAATCGCCATCTTTTCCTCCGCCAGATAGCCAGACAACCGGATCATGTCCATACGATCAAGCAAAGGGGCAGGGATCGAATCCAGCGTGTTTGCAGTACAGATGAAGAGGCATTTGGAGAGATCCAGACGTAAATCTAGATAGTGATCCAGAAAGTTATGATTCTGCTCCGGATCGAGTGTTTCCAGTAATGCCGAGGCCGGATCACCCTGATGACTAGAGCCCAATTTATCGATCTCGTCGAGCATGATCACCGGATTCATAACTTTGGACTCTTTTAGTGCCTGCACTAGTTTGCCAGGCATAGCACCGATATAGGTCCGGCGATGCCCCTTGATCTCGGCCTCATCCCGCATCCCCCCGACACTGAACCGATAGAATGGACGGCCAAGAGTGCGAGCAATCGAATGACCGATCGAGGTCTTACCCACACCAGGCGGGCCAATCAACAACATGATGGCGCCACTGATATCATGCTTGAAAACACCGACCGCCAGAAACTCGATGATTCTCTCCTTCACATCATCAAGCCCATCATGATCCGCATCCAGAATTTTCCGCGCCTGTTTGATATCCAGCTTGTCCTGATGGTAGAAACCCCAGGGGACCTGGCTTATCCAGTCCAGATAGTTTCGTGTAACGGCGTACTCGGGGGAGCCAGTTTCCAGGATTTTTAACTTGTCCATCTCCTCATCGAAGCGTTGCTGCACCATAGGTGGAACGGTTTTTTCAGCCATCCGCTTACGGAATGTTTCAATTTCAGCCGTCTTGTCGTCCTTCTCTAATCCCAGCTCTCGCTGAATGACTTTGAGTTGTTCCCGCAGAAAAAACTCTCGCTGCCGCTCATTAATACTGCGATTGACTTCATCGCGGATCTGATTATGCAGCTTGGCTACTTCGATCTCCTTTTTGACGAGTGACAGCGATTTTTGTAGCCGTTCATAGACCAAGGGGGTATCGAGGATCTCTTGCAACTCATCACCACTGGCTGTGGTAATTGCGGCTGCACAATCGGCTAATGGGGAGGGGTCGTTGGGATTGAACCGATCCAGATACTGTTTTAACTCTTCACTGTAAAGCGGGTTGATCGGCAGTAATTCCTTAATGGCCGAAATCAATGCCATGGCATAAGCCTTTATCTCGGTATCACTACGACTATCTGCCACCTTTGCCGCCGGATATCGCACCTCGACCAAATAAGGGGGTTTATGGCTCAGCCAGTTGACGATCTCGACGCGTTCTATCCCTTCGGCGACAAATTGCAATTCTCCATTCCCGGAACTGGCATGCAATATTCTGACGGCGCAACCAGTGTTCGGAGTAATTTCTGGGAGCGGTTTCTCCGGATCGCGTTCTTTTTCATCGCTGATCCGAAAAAGAGCAACCATTTTATGCGGCGTATTGGCTACACGCTCGATCGTCTTTTGCCAAGGATCTGCTTGAATTTGCACAGGAAGAATTTGCGCGGGCAAGAAGGGTCGCCCGAAGATGGGAATAACATAGAGCTGATTGGGTCGATCTTGTCCTGGCAATATCAGACCGGTTGAATTATCCCCTGCGGGGGTTGTACCGTCATTGCTCATCCTGGTCACCATAAAAAATGTCTCAGTGATAAGATGAAAGCGTGCCCGAAAGTACCGATATACTCTCTACAACAGCTTTTTGTTGAGTGTAGAACGAATCAATGGGAGCCGACAGCAGATGGTTCACAGAATAGGTACCACATGGCTATGGTTAAGTTGCCTTTTGGGTTGCAGTACCAACAACTCACAGGCTTTAGTCACCCCCGGCGACGAAACGATCTGGCTGGGTGATTCATTACCTTACGTCTCATCATTACCAGCTCGTTGTGAAACTCGAGTTGCTATGAATGGCAACCAGATTGCGTCAAGCCGCCCTCTTGGTTTTGCTTTCGACAGCAGTCAATTACGGCAAGACGATGAGGCAACGCTGGACTGCGTTGCCTCAGCCGAACTGGACAGCCCAACGGCCCTGCAACTGGAAGGACATACCGATAGCGTTGGCACCGAGGCTTACAATCAGGAACTGGGGGCTCGACGGGCTCAAGCAGCAGCTTTTTACCTACAAGCCCACGGTGTCGCGAGCCACTGGCTCATTGAAAGTTCAGCGGGCGAATCGAAACCAGTTGCACCCAATACTGATCCCGCCGGGCGAGCCTCCAATCGACGTGTCGAAATCTACTCCATAGAGGCCAGCAGATGAGATGGAGCATTGGCAACCACAGCCAAATGCTGTTCAAATAATGACGCCAGCAATTGCAATCCCTTGTCGAGGATCTGTTCATCAAAATCAAATGAACAGGCATGATGCCCAGCCGCCAGATCTGCCCCCAACACCAGATAGGCCGCTTGTCCTCCCTGTTTCTGCACCCGGTCAATCATGAAACCGGCATCGTCACTCGCCCCGAACGGTCGGCTATGAATAACCGAAAATCCGAGCTCTGTGGCTGCCAGAGTCACTGAGTGAACCAGGGCAGGGGAGTTGTTGATCGCAATGGCCTCACCCTGACGGCGGATCTGATAGTCCACTCCGTACGCAAGAGCACACCCCTGTACGATGCGCTGAACCGCAGTGAACACATAGTCATTCAGTGGGGCACTGGCACCACGGGTTTCGCCTTGCAGCGTGGCATAAGCTGGGATTACGTTTCTCTCGACACCGGCGTGTAGTTGTCCAATATTCACGCGGGTCATGCCGTCACGGTGAGGCGGGATCGCGAGCATCTGACTGACGGCTTGGCATGCAGCAGCAAGGGCATTCGCACCAGCGTTTGGCTCAAGCCCAGCATGGGCGGCGCGTCCAATGAACTCCACATCAAATTTGGTGGAACTCAAAAAGCCTTCAGGACAAACCACCAACTCACCACTTGCCGCATGGATCCCTAGGTGTATTGCATAGAGAAAATCGACATCATCCAGTTCACCACCTAGGGCGACCGCCTTTCCACCTCGGCATCCTTCTTCGGCTGGCTGAAAAATCAATTTGATTCGACCACAGAGATTATCACGCTGTTGTGCTAACAGAAGTCCGAGAACCAGACCGAGAGCCGCATGTCCATCATGGCCACAGCCATGCATACATCCGGCATTTTGCGAAGCGAACCCGAGCTGGAAGGGGAAATGAGCACTATCTTCGGACTCTTGCAATCGTACCGCATCCAGATCAACCCGTAATGCCACGCAAGGCCCAGCTCTTCCGGTATCGAGTTCAGCGATCAGCCCTGTGATACGCATCGATTCCAGCCACGCCGGATCAGCACCCTGTTGCAAGGCCCGCGCTTTTTCAAATTCCTCATCAATGGATCGCCCCATGATCGCCGATGTTGATACGATCTGATCTCCCAATTTGATGGTATATCCGACATGAGCCAGCGCGGCGGCTATCCGGCTGGACGTGCGATACTCACACCAAGCTGGCTCCGGATATTGGTGAAAATCTCGACGCCAGTAGATTAATTGTTCATACATGGGCGATATCTCAGCGACGGAGTTAATCATCATCAGTACTACTGACAGGCAATTTAGTAACTAGAAGCTGATCAATCTTGTAACTATCAATATCGACAACTTCAAACTTGTAACCAGCAAAATTAACCGAGTCAGTACGCTTAGGAATTTTCCGCAGGGTATACATCATGAATCCGGCGATCGTTTCATAATTTTCTGCCTCGGGAAACTCATCAATATCCAGCGAACGCATGACATCATCTATGGGGGCAGCACCATCTATTAACCAAGAGTGTTCATCACGCTGAACTATTTGCTCTTCGAGACTATGCGGCGCCACCAGATCGCCCATCAGGGTGTTCATCACATCATTCAAGGTAATGATGCCGACCACGAGAGCGTATTCGTTTAACACCACAGCAAAATCTTGGCGATTGGCACTAAAACTGTCGAGCGTTTCAGACAGAGTTAAAGAGTCAGGGATCATCAAAGGCGGTTTCAACAAACCTTCACTGCGCAGAGAAAGACTCTGTTGCTGCACAATGCGCACTAATATGTCTTTAGTGTCTACGTAACCAATTACATGATCGATGACATCCTCACAGACTAAAAACTTGGTATGGGGATGCTCTGAAATTTTTTGTTTAACGAGCTCTTCATTGTCCAATCGGTCAAAAAATATGATGCTGTCACGAGCTGTCATGGCAGAAGGAACCGTCTTGGTATCCAACTCAAAAACATTCTCGATTAGCTGATGTTCTTGTTTACGCAGAGCACCAGCTTGAGCACCAGCAGCCATCATGGCATAGATATCATCAGGGGTAATCTCTTCTTTCAGTTGCTTATGCATGTTGAATACACGCAGGAATAAACTTGCCGAACCATTGAACAACCAGACTAATGGACTAAAACCAAGTAACAGCAAAGTCATCGGTTTGACAATCAGCAGGGCAATTGGCTCAGGAAGCATCATGGCAATGCGTTTGGGAATTAGATCTGCAAACAAAATGAACAACGATGTCACTATGATAAACGAGAGCATAAAGCTGACATTATCAAGCAGAGGTTGAGCTAGCCAAGGCGTCAGAAGCTCCGAGATATAGGGAGTCAGCGCCGATTCACCAATGATACCGGCAAGAATCGCCACAGCATTTAAGCCAATTGTCACGACGGTAAAAAAATGGCCTGGCCGCAGCTTTAATTCGAGGATTTTCTTTGCACCTTGATGGCCATCCTCAGCAAGTTGTTGCAGCTTTAATTTACGAGAAGCAGCAAAGGCAATCTCTGACGCCGTGAAGAATGCGCTTGCTGCGATTAACCCGAGAATGATGATGATAGTGGATGTCATGATAGGTCTCGTTATAACAAGGTTTACGCTAGGAAAAGCAACAATCTTTAGGGTAGCACGGCTGCTTTCTTCAACCAACTATAACTTCGCATTATGCCCCGTTACGTTAAAATCACAGCCCTTTGAAAAATAAAGGGAAAATCAAACCCCATTTGAAAAATGAGGGTTTAGAGGTGATAAATAGAAAACTCACGGATAATTACATTTTTAGGTTTTTTAGGTGCGGTTTGAGTCTCGAAAAAACTTCAGAATTATGTGACGTAAGTCAAAAAACGGTCGAGGCATGGGATAGGGGCAAACCTATCCCCAAACATCACCGGAAAATGATGGAACTGTTTTCTGGTTTTGATATAGGTCACATAGATGATAGTTGGAAGGGATGGAGGATCAATGGCCGCTGGCTGGTTTCACCGTTTGGCGACCATATAACCACGGAGCGGTTACTACGGCTGTGCTACATAGACAAAAAATAAGAAAGGGCCGAAAGGCCCTTTTTCATTCTTGAGGGCAAGCGGCGTACATCTGTTTTTTAACGGCTGGATCCTGAGTCTCGGAGTATTTCAAAACCAACAGGCTGCATTGTTGTTCGCGCTTTTCAGCGTCGGAGAGCTGACGATTAGCCACAACAGCTACAGGCACCGGAGCAGGTGCGGGAGCTGCTCGAGGTGCAGGAGCAACTGCCACAGACTGAAAAGACCTATCGAGCGCCCTGGCGAACTGGGCATCGACACGCGATTGAAGCGGCCAACGGATAGAGAAATACCCGTTAGTCTCGAAATGGTCGATGACAATCGAAGAGAAAAAGCAGATCACAACAAACACCGGAGTAAAGCCCAGGGCGAACCAGAACCCCTTGCCAACGCTTTCCATTCCAGAGTCATAAATCGGGCGTGATGGTGGCATAACCTTTCCTTGTAGTACCAAATGGACACCATCGAAAATACCACAAGCAAAAGAAGCGGCCTACGGCCTTGGGTTTAAAATCGGCCTTCGGCCTCCCGAGCAAGCAACAGGACGCACAAGGCACGGCCTTTACCCTCAGAGGATGAAAGATTGACGCTAAAAGAGGCTCAGCAGAGAGGGAGGGGGGAGAGCGTTGCTAAATGACGTTACCACGCGCCAGGGTAGCGCATAGAATGACCGAACATCGGTAAGTGGCTTGTGTGTCGCGTCGTCGCAGGCTCCTAGCTTCTATCCGGCAAGCCGGATGATAGAGAAAGAGAAACAGGAAAAGGAGAACAACACACGCTCGCATCGCGTCCATTGCTCGTCGCTTGGCCGCTCCTCGCTACTGGACGCTTTGCGATGCAGTTATGAAGGGATTGCCAGAAGAGGCAACTATCTGTGACGAAGCAACGCGCCCAGGGGCGGCAGATTCATATTGCAGTGGCTTGCAAGTGACGCGCTTATGGATCCCGTTTTCATCCGTCAAACGGATCACGCTATCGGTAACCATCGAGAACTTGTAGCCCATGGCCGACAGAACGGAATCATCAATCGAGGATTCGCCCTTATCCGATTCCAGGTTGAAGATAACGACACCATGAAATTTACCCCGGTCATCAATATAACCAGAGACACCGGACACCCAAATAGCAGCAGCATCGAAAGGCATCAGGAAAACAGGCTTACCAGGATCCACTTGCTGAGGAACATC